>Ga0307509_10007460_pt1 | contig 14280 bp, 13 predicted proteins | sample 10_EM_MG_FD_202245 | JGI IMG/M metagenome (GOLD analysis project Ga0307509, IMG submission 202245) | Populus trichocarpa ectomycorrhiza microbial communities from riparian zone in the Pacific Northwest, United States - 10_EM | ecosystem: Host-associated > Plants > Roots > Unclassified | place... | reverse complement strand
CGTCCTGCAAGTCTCAACGCGCGGACGTCCCACGACGGCGCGCCGGAGACTTGCAGGACGCGGATCTTGTCGCGGATCACGCGGACGACGAAGCTGCGCGTGTTGTTCGTCGTCACCGCTTCGCCGGGGACGACCGGGACCGACACCTCGTAGACGTAGCGGCCGACGCGCGGCGGGGTGACCTCGAACGTGACCGTGACGTCCTTGTCGCCGGCGGGCAGGTCGATCATCTTCTGACGCAGCGGCTGGCCGTCGGTCGCGAGCGTGACCGGGACCTGGCGCGCCGGCAGGCCGGTCGTGTGGACCACCGCCTCGATCCGGACCACGGTGCGGACGAACGCGAACTCGTCGGCGTTGACCTTCGACACCGCGAGATCTTGAAGGCCATCGCGCGCCGCCCACACGGTGTGGACGCGGGTGTCGAGCGAGCGCAGGAAATCGCGGACCGCGCCGTCGCCGGAATCCTCGTCGAACGAGCCGGTCGCGGCGCCATCGGAGACCAGCACGATGCCGGCGAGGTCGCGGCCCTCGTAGCGACCGCGGACGAGCTCGAGCGCCTTGCGCAGCATCGTCGACTTGCCCTGCGCCGGGTCCGCGGCGAGCGCCGCGAGCGACGTCGACGCGAGCGTGTCGGCGAACGTGTAGTAGTCGATCTTGTGATCGCGCTCCCAGGTCTCGAGCGTGGCACTCGAGTCGGCGAGCAACCGGCGCGCGCGCTCGATCCGGGTCGGCCCGTTCGGGCTCTCCGCGAGCGACATCGACTTCGAGTCGTCGATCAACACCGCGATCCGGTTCGGCTCGCGCGCGACCTGGCGAAGCTCGACCGCCGGCTCGAGGAACACGACCAGCGCGCCGAGCGCCGCCGCGCCGCGCAGGCCGATCATCGCGGCGCGCCGCCACGGCGAGGCTCCGCGGCTCGCGCGCCACGACAGCGCGACGATCGCGACGACGCACGCGCCGCCGAGGTAGAGCCCGAGCCGTCCCCACGGCGAGAGGAACACCCAGCGGTACTCGTTGAAGTCCGCCGACGACGGCGCCGCGATCCGCACGGTCACGGCGACCAGGCCCTCGCCCGCGAGCGAGCCGAGCGCGGCGAACGCGGCCACGCCGAGCGCGACGCCGACCCGGCCGAACCCGCGCTTCACGAAGATCAGCGCGGCGAGCGCACACGTGACACCGACGATCGCGAGCGCGATCCGGAGCGTCATCGAGAACAGGACGATCGACACTACTCGGCTCTACTCATCCGGCTTCCAGCGCCGCCGCTTCATGATGAACGGCACGTGGACCTGATCCGATTTGTAGTCGAGACACAGCGCGTACATCACGAGGTTGACGCCCATCCGGAACGCGAGCTGGCGCTGCTTCTCGCCACCTGGCTCGCACTGGAAGTCGTAGTTGCCGAAATCGTCGCGCGCCCACGCGCCGCCGAGGTCGTTCGCGACGTAGCAGCAGACCAGGCGGCCGTCGCGCGTGACGCCCTCCATCGCCGGCGCGATCGCGAGCCGGCCGACCGGCTTGTCGAGCAGGTAGAACGACTTGTAGACGACGTGATCGGCAGGCACGACCTCGAGGCCCTTCGCGGGCGACGGGAACACCGCCGACATCAGCTTGCGGACCGACGCGTCGAACGCGCCGTCGGTCGAGCCCTCGGCGCTGTCGATCAGCATCATCCCGCCGAACGTGAGGAACCGGCGCAGCGCGTCGATCCCCGTGGCGCTCGGTAGCTCGAACGCACGATCGCCGGCGAGGTAGAGGAACGGCGTCTCGAACAGCGAATCGCTCGCCAGGGTCACGACCGCGGGCTCGAGATCGATGTCGATCGACGTCGTCTTCGATATCTCCCACGCCATCTTCTTGAGCGCGCTCGGTCGCGGATTCCACGCGCTACCCGAGCCGAGCTGGAGCTGGCCGAACCGGAACTTCGAGCTCGCACCGATCGCCCCGGCGAGCCTCGGCAACGCGAGCAGGCCGAGGCCCGCACCGAGCAATTGCCGACGAGAAATCATCCCGTTGAAGGTAGCGCTTCGCCCCGTGGTACGCCATTGCCGTGGAAGAGTTCGAAGCCTGTCCGCGGTGTGGCGTCGACCTGGTCGACGTCCCCGACATGCGTGCGTGCGCGCGCTGCGACGGCCGGTGGGCGACCCACGCCACGCTCGTCCGCCTCGCCACCGAGATGACCGCGCCCGACGAGCCCTCGCTCCCGTTTCTCCACCACGACCGGGCCGCCCTCGTGTGCCCCACGTGCGGAAACTCGATGACGACCTGGCGGCTCCACGCGGTCGAGCTCGATCGCTGCGGCCGCCACGGGATCTGGTTCGACGCGCACGAGCTGGGACAGGTGCTGTACGCCACGTTCGACCCACCCGACGAGCTCTGACTTAGTGGTAGCGTCGCGGTCGATGCGGTGGATCGCCCTGGTACTCGTGCTCCTGGTCGCGGGTCCGGTCGCGGCCGACGACGATGCTCCGACGAGCCACGCCGGCCAGTTCGGGATCTCGGCCCGGCTCGGGCTCGGGGTTCGCGGCATCGCGACCTACAACAGCGACTACTGCGGGGTCCTCGACGCCACCGCGAAGAACGGCAACGCGCCGGTGTGCACGGGCCGCTCGCCGTTCGCGCTCGACCTCGAGCCGAGCTTCGGGGTCAGCCGCGCGATCGAGCTCGTGTTCGGCTTCCACATCGGGCTCGAGCGCGATTTCGGTGCGACCGCCGCCGCCGACGGCCCGCGCGCGTTCCGGATCGAGCCGGGCGCCCGGTTCTTCTTCAGCGAGGCGAAGCACTCGAAGCTGTTCGTCCAGCCGGCGCTCGTCGTCGATTTCACCGACTACCAGAAGCAGGCCGGAGGCAGCTACGGCACCGACATCGGCGTGCGCGCGCTCGAGGGCTACTGGATCGACTTCCACCGCTCCTACGGGTTCTACGCGTACGTCGGCGAGTCCGCCGAGCTCGCGCGCTGGATCTCCGCCGAGCTCGAGTTCGGGATCGGCATCCAAGGTCGCTACCCTTGACGTTCGCGGATCACTTCTCGCAGATCGCGCGGACGTACGCGGCGTTCCGCCCGCACTACCCGCCCGCGCTCGCGGGAGAGCTCGCCGCACGCTGCACCCAGACCGAGCTCGCGTGGGACGCCGGCTGCGGCAACGGCCAGCTCAGCGTCGCGCTCGCCGCGAAGTTCGAGCAGGTGATCGCGACCGAGCCGGCCCAGGCCCAGCTCGACGCCGCCGAGCGCCACCCGAACGTCGAGTATCGCTGCGAGCCGGCGGAGAAGTCGTCGCTGGGCGCGGGCTCGGTCGACCTCGCGGTCGCGGCCCAGGCCGCGCACTGGTTCGACTGGCCCGCCTACGTCGCGGAGGTCGCGCGCGTCACCCGGCCCGGCGCGCTCGTCGCGCTCGTCAGCTATGGCATCGTCGAGGTCGCGGGGCCCGCCGGCGCCGCGATCGCGCACTACTATCACGACGTCGCGGGACCGTACTGGCCTCCCGGCCGCCACCACGTCGAGAACGGCTACCGCGATCTCGCGTGGCCGTGGCAGCCGGTGGAGGCGCCGGTGATCGCGATGACCGCGCAGTGGACCCGCGATCAGCTGATCGGCTACGTCGCATCGTGGTCGGCCACCGCCCGCCTCGTCGACGCCCAGGGTCCCACGCCGTACGAGGCGCTGCGCGGCGAGCTCGCCGCGACGTGGCCCGACGATCACGAGAGCCGCGAGATCCGCTGGCCGCTCGCACTCCGGCTCGCGCGAATCTAGAACGTCTGCGGGCAGAGCGAGACGTCGTAGCTCGCCGGGGCCTTCGTCGAGCTCGCGTAGGCGCCGACCCAGACCCAGTAGGTCGTGCTCGGGATCACCGGGAACGTCGCGTACGACTCCGCGCCATCCCGGACGAACGCGGCCGAGCCGATCGCGGTCGCGCTGCCCGCCTCGAACACGTACGCATCGAGGTCGGCCTCGCTCGCGACGCGGATCGAGAGCTGGTTCGTCGTCGGGCCGGTCGTCACGGCGTACGTGTCGCGGTCGAAGTACGAGCCGATCGCGGCGCGCGCCGCGGTCACGCCGGTGATCCGGGTCGCGCTCGCCACCGTGAGGCCCGTCGCCTCCGCGCTGTCCGCGGTCGAGGAGGTCAGCGTGCGGTAGGGCCAACCGGCGTAGTCGGTGTCGATCATGTCGTTCGCCGTCGAGTCGACGCCGTCGGCCTGCTCGGTGTAGTCGGCGGTGTGGGTGACCGCAGCGCAGCGCGCGCCCGGATCGTCGGCGCCGATCGTCACGCGATACGCGACGTCGGAGGATGCGGCGTAGTCATCGTACGCCTCGACGCTGAGCTCGTAGCTCCCCGCCGGCAAGTGCGTGGTCATGACGCCGTGGTCGCCGTAGAAGTAGCTCCCGACGCTCGTGTAGTTGATCGGGTCGTAGACATAGACGCCGACCGACGCGATCGCCTGGGCATCGCCGGTCAGCGACACGATCACGTCCGCGTCGTGCGCGAGCGTGACGCCGTAGTTGTCGACGTCGACCGAGTACCAGTCCTCGTCGAAGTGATCGCTCGCGATCGTCCCGCAGATCGTCACGTCGGTGGTGTCGAACGTGAGGCCGCTGTCCTCGAGCGCGTACGGGTCGCTCGCGAGGTAGTCGTTCGTCGCGTCGTGCTGCTCCGTGTAATCGCAGGGCGGATCGGCGGCGAACGCGCGGGCGGGAAGGATGGCGAGGAGGATCAGGGTGGAACGGACGGTGGATTCACGCACGGCCCTGGAATCGACCGTTCTCGCGCGGTCTTTAGTGCGCGTGGGCGTGAGCCGGGGCTCCCACAGGCACCGCGACGATCATCAGCGCGTGCGGCGTCTTCTCGTCGACGACGAACAGCGGCGACTGCGGCGTGCCGTCGGATCCGAGATCCGCCGACGTGAGGTTCGGCGCATAGAACATCAGGTGTCCCGGAAACGGGACGGCGACGCCCTTGTCCTCGTCGACCGTGACGACGTTGTGCGGCGACAGCATGTAGATCACGCCCGGCCGCGACGGTGCCTTGAACGTGCCATCGGCGAACGCCGCCTTGACCGCCTTGCGGATCTCCGCCTCCGGCTTGCCCTTCGCGCGCAGGCTCGCGACGAGCTGGAACTTCGGCAGGAACGTCTTCACACCCTCGGCATCCATGCACTGCGGCTCGACCGCGTCGGGGATCCGGTGGTCGACGACGCAGACGAACCCGTTCTGCGACTCGCGTGCCTTCACGTAGCCGGTCTTGTCGTGGACGTAGACCCCGGCCTTCGCGGTCACGCTCGGTGGGCCGGCCTCGAGGGCGAGCGCGATCTCGTGCTCGCGATCCATCGGCGGGTTACCCGCGGTCGCGACCGACGCGCAGGCCAGAATCGAAACGATCGTCGTCTTCATGGGAGAGCTCCTTTGCCCTCACCACGATCGACGCGGGCGAAAGGATGCTCAGGGGACGTAGATCGCGTCGCCCGCGACCACGTAGATGTTCATGTCCTGGCGCCGCCCCGACGCGATCGCGTCCCAGTCGAGCGGGATCTGGCGAACATTTCCCTTCGCGTCGTGGCGGAGCAGGCGAATCTCGTCGTGACGCGCGAACCGGGTCAGGCCGCCGGCCATCGCGATCGCCTCGGCGACCGTGACGTACTGCTCGGCCGAGAACACGCCGGCCTTGGTCACCTCGCCCTCGATCGTGAACCGGTAGCTCTTCCACGCGCGGACCGCGACCGTGACCTCGTTGCCCGCGCTGCCGAGCTTCACGAACGCCCCGAGCGACTTCTTGATCATCTCGCGCAGCTCGGTCGGGGTCTGGCCCGAGGCCTTGAGATCACCGACGAGCGGCATCGTGATCGTGCCGTCGGGCCGGATCGTCATCTCGGTGTTGAGCTCTTTCTGATCCCACACGTTGACGCCGATCACGTCACCCACGCCCAGCACGAGCTCCTTGTTTCGCGGATCGGGCTCCTTCGAGTAGTCGTAGTTCGGCAACGACGACCCGCAGGCGACCAGCAGGCTAACCAGGACCAGGACCTTCATCACCCGAGGAGTGAAGCGCGTCCCCGGCGCGGGGTCAAATGGGGTCAGTTGTTATTACCGCCGCCGTAGCGGCCTAGACCCTGCTGCGTGCGGTAGTTCGTCCCGCCGCCCGACCACTCGATCAGCTCCTCGACCTCCTTGATCGTCTCGCCGTACTTGGTGCAGCGCGACACGATGAACACCCGGAGATCGGAGTCGTGGAGCGGATCGTTCGGCGACGGCGGGAGCTCGTCGTCGTTGTCCTTGATGTAGATCGTGAAGTCGCCGCTGCCGTCGGCCGGCACGTCGATGTCGTGGTTCAAGCTGGCGAGCCACGACGGCTCCGGCGTGCACGGGTACATGCCGTTGCACGCGGCGAGCGCCGCGTTCCAGCCGGCGTAGTTCGCGACGACCGCGGACCGCGCCATCGCGAGCCCGGCCTCGGCGCAGTAGGTCGCGGCGAGGCCGCTGCGGGTGACGTCGGACGATCGGTTGGAGGCGAGCTGCATCGAGACCAGGACCGCGGCGCCGGCGAGCAGCGACGAGATGATGATCATCGTGACGAGCATGGCGCTACCGCGCTGGCGGATTCTCTTCATGGCGACACACTCATGTTGCGGACCTCCACGTACGATTTGAGGATGCGCCGCCGGTACTGATCGGTGTTGGCGGGTGCAGCCGTGTGATCTTCCGCGGCCGGGCGGTTGTACGACTTGAGGTTGTTGACGAGGCCGCTCGTCGTCCGTGCGATCAACGTGATCCGGATCGCGCGCAGCGTGCCGGTCGCCGGATCGGTGTCGGCCGCGTTGTTGTAGACGAACTCGTCGGCATTCGCGACCGCCGCGTTCTCGGTGCCGAGCCCGTCGATGCCGCTGTCCACGCCCTTCACCAGCTGGAGGTCCTCGACGCCCTCGGCGAGCGGCTCCCAGTCCACCGTCGCGTCGTTGCCATCGGGATCCATCATCAGGGTCGGGTTGCCGTCGACCGCGCCGACCCAGAAGCGCGCGTGCTGCGCGCGGATCACGAGCGAGCCCGCCGCGTACGGCCCGGCGATCACGAGCTGGGTCGCCGCCGGGATCGCCGCGATGCTGCTCGCCGGGCACGCGCCGTTCTGCGCCTGCAGCGTGAGCACGTTGCCGGCGATCCCGGTGATCTTCACGAGGATCCCCTGCGCGGTGTCGGTGATGACGATGTAATCGCCGGCCGCGAGCTGCGACGCGTCGGTGACGGTCAGCGACGTGCTGTTGTTGTAGATCTCGCGGGTCGACGTCACGACCGCACCCGAGGCGTAGACGACGTCGAGCTTGTCGGTGCCTGCCGCGATGCCGGCCGGCGTGCCGGGGTTGTTGTAGACCTGGAGCGCGAGGCCGGTGCAGGCGTACGAGTCGTAGATGTAGTTCGTCGGCGCGCCCGGGCTGGCCTGGCGGATCGCGTCGGCCATGAAGTCGAGCGGCACGCGGACCGCGCCCTCGGTCTGGACCGATGCGCGCTGCTCGCGGAAGCCCTGCGACATCGACACCGCGACCGCGAGCACGCCCGCGATCACGAACGAGAACAGCACGAGCGCGATCATCAGCTCGATCAGCGTGAATCCGCGCCGCCTCGTCACAGCTGCCTCCGCGCGCGCATGACGATCTGGTGTGGGATGCCGTCGTCGCTCCAGCTCACCGTCACCACGATATCCGCGTAGCTCGCGGTCAGCGACTCGGCCGCGACCCGGGTGTAGATGCCGCCGGCGACCGCGCGCTCGTTGATGTTGACATCGGTCGTGTTGACCACCGCCGCCGGGCCACGCGCCCGCAGGTACTCGAGCTTGTCCTGCGCGAGGACCGCGGCCTCGGTCGTGTGACGCGAGAACCCGGACGCGCGCGTCTCGGTGACGTAGAGCGCGATGATCCCCATGACCGCGAGGGCGGTGAGCACCATCGCGATCATCACCTCGATCAGGGTGAACCCCTTGGTTACTGAGTGCGGAGCCATAGCTTTCGCACGACCTTCGAGGTCTGGTTGGGATCGACGCTGGTCGCCGTCGAGGCCACCGCGTCGGTGGCGAGGCGCACCTGCTGGTCCGACGAGCCCGAGTACACCCCGAGGCCCGAGTTGATCACCGAGGTCGCGCCACCTTCGACCACGACCGCGGCACCGATCGTCGCCGTGGTCGGGCTGAAGTCGATGCGATAGACGTGGCCGGTCGCGCCGCCGGTGCCGTACGCGCCGGGGTTCGTGTTGTCGTTCGTATCGGCGGTGTCGGTGGTGACGTAGATCTGGCTGTTGACGACCGTCGCCTGGGCGAGGCCCTTCTCGTTCGCGCCGAACGCGAACTTGAACGGGATGTCGGGCGTTCCCTTGGTCTCCGCGATCGTCGCGTCGACGATCGGCGTGTTGAGGCTGATCCCGAGCACGTAGTTGATCGTACCTGCCGGGCTCCAGTTGGTGTCGCTCGGATACGAATCGACGTAGCCGCCGGTCGTCACGACCGCGTACTGGATCCCGCCCTTCGCGTAGATCGCGGGCTTCGCGCCGATCGGGTGGTTGTCCGTCGAGAACCGGAACAGCGGCTTGCCCGCGCCGTCCTTGCTGATGCCGGTGATCGGATCGGCGCGCCAGACATCACCGTAGAGCGTGCCCCACACGACGTCGGTCACGAACCCGTTGCCGGTCTTGTCGACCGCGACGGCGCCGCCGGGGATGCCGGTCAGCGACGGGATCGAGGTCCCGCCGGTCCGCAGGCTCGTGGTGAACGCGTAGGCGGCCTGCCACTCCTTCTGACCGGTCTCGGCGTTGATCGCGGTCAGCACGTCGCCCGAGCCCGCGGTGCCGGCGTTGTTGGTCTGCGCGAACACGAGCGTCTTCGTCGTGACGCCGGTCTGGATCCGGCCCGCCGAGAGCGTCAGGCCGACGCCGGGCTCGAACGCGGCGAGCGAGCCGACGTCGGCGAGCGAGTACTCCCAGATCACCTTCGGGAGCGTCGGATCGGAGATGTCGAGGCCGTAGACGGCGGGCTTGCGATCGTTGCCGGTCGTATCGCCGGTGCCGGTCGTGAAGAACAGCAGCGTGCTCCACTTGCGCTGACCCGACTGGGTGAAGTCGCCGAACGAATCGATCACGTGCGGCGAGCCGTCGATGCGGCCGGTGTTGTAGCGAACCGTCGAGAGCTGGGTGCGCGGCAGGTAGGCCCACAGCTCGCGACCGACGATGTCGCACGGACCGGCGACGCTCATGCACACCGCGTGGAGCATGCCGTCGTCGGCACCGAAGTACGCCATCTGCGGCCGGGTCGAGTTGACGAGCGGGCTCGCGTCGATGATCGCGACCGTCGAGCGATCGACACCGCCGAGCGCCGGGCGGAAGAACCCGGGGATCAGCGAGTCATCGCCGGCGAGCACGCGCTCGATCACGAGCTCCTGGTTCCCCGACGTCAGCCCCGCACCCATCAGCGGGCCGAGCGTCGCCGCCTCGCTCTGCTGGAGGTAGTGCATCGGCGGGACCGTGCCCTGGGTGGTCGTGGTGAACACGGTGCGGCACAGCGCGGTGTAGTACGTCGAACAACCGACGTAGTTCGCGTCGGGGATCCCGCCGGCCGCGTCGAACACCGCCGTACCCATGTTGAAGCCGCTGGCCGTCGTCGTGATCGAGCCGGTCGTGCGCGCGCGGAGGTGACCGTGGGTGAACGGGAACCGGAAGGTCGCCGAATCGGAGTCGGCGGAGAACGTCGGCACGGTGATCGTCGTCGACGACGACGTCACGAACTCGAACGTGCCCTGGACGATCGACGCGTTGCCGTCGATCGTCGCGGCGATCGGCGAGTTGCGGGAGACCTCGACGACCGTGACGATCGGCGGCAGCGTGCTGATCCCGAGCTGGAGCAGGGTCTCGAGCATGACGCGCGTGCCGGCGACACTCGTCCGCTGATCGTGACCGGCGAGGTAGAGGATGTTGGCCTTGCCGGCGGTGTTGTCCTTGACGCTGCGGGTCGTGAGATCCGAGACGATCATCGGCCGCGCGGCGGTCTGCGCGGCGCTCGCGCTGCCGGTGTACGGCGACGGCGTCACGATCTTCGTCGTGTCGAGCGACGCGACCTCCGAGATCAGCGGCACGACGCCCGGCTTGTAGATCGAGCTCACCGCGGCGTTCGGCAACCAGGTCTGGGTGTGGCCGGTCACCGCGCTCCACGAGTAGTCACCCGTCTGCGCGAACGAGTCGCCCGGATACGAATAGAATACGCACTTCGAGCCGGCCACGAGGTTCGGGTCGGAGCAGTTGCGGCTGTTGCTGGTCGTGGTCGCGCTCGTCGGCGCACGCTCGATGCCCCACGGGGTCCCGGTCGCGGCGCAGGCACCCGCGCCGTTGTCGAGGCAGGTCTGGAACTGCGGGACGCCTCGGGTGTCGGCGACACCGCCATTGTAGTCGCCCTCGTAGCTCGTCACCGACGCGCACTCGGCCGCGAGACCGGTCTGGCTGTCGAGAAAGGCGCTGATCTTGCCGAGCGCGTTCTGCTCGTTCGCGTTCGGCGGGCCCGGGACCGTCGAGCCCGCCACCACCGAGCAGGTCCCGGTCGTGCCGATCTTCGTACACGACGTACAGTTCGCGGTGCACACACAGGTGCCGCCGCTGCCGGCGACGCACGACATCCGGTTCGCGCGGGTGATTTCCCAGTGCGGGGTCCAGAACATCGTGTAGAGCGGGTTGCCGGCCGACGTCGCCGCCAGCTGGTTGTTGACGATGTCGTCGAAGTCGAACGAGTCGTAGATCTGACCCGAGACCGCGCCGCTCGGGCACACCGCCGCGTTCGCCGCCTGGACCGACGCCGGCGGGCAGCCGTTCGCACCGGTATAGTTCAGACCGGCGTTCGTCAGGTAGCCCTGGAGGATGCTGTTCGAGACCGTGCTCGTGTGGACGTTCTTGTCGGTGGCGAGCAGCGCGAGGCGCGGCGGGACCGCCTGGAACGCCTTGCCGATGTTCGCGATGAACGCGGTCGTCGAGCGATGGATGTTGACGTAGTGGTCGGTGCCGATCGTGCACGCGCTGGTCGGTGCGAGAGCCTGGGTCCCGAGGTGCGTGCGATACGCCGAGAAGTCGATCGTGTTGCCGTTCACGTCCTGCGCCGTGATCGTGTTGTCGAGCAGCTTGCGGAAGTTCACCGCGTCCGACGGCAGGATCACGAACGGACCGCCGAGGTAGTTCACCTTCGCGGCGCCGCTGAGCGTCCGCGACGGGTACTTCGGATAGACGTTGCTCTTGCTCGTGTTGTTGTACGTGACGATCGCCGTCGTGGCGGCGTTGTGGTCCGCGTTATCGATCTGCTGCGCGCCGACGTTCATGATGTCGCAGCCGTCGTTCCACAGCGCCGACACGGTCGGCGCGGTGTCGAGCGTCGTCGGGACGCAGCGGTTCGGCGACGCCTTCGTATCGAGGTACGTGTAGAAGATCGTGATCGGCGTGTAACCGTTCGCGCTCAGCCACGGGTTCGCGCGCAGCACGTTGTAGACGAGGCCGTACGCCGACATCGAACCGCAGTCGTCCTGGAACGCCGAGCTCGTCGGGATGATCAGCGATCCGGTCGGGAACGCCGTCGAGGTGTTGGCGTGCGCAGGCGATGTCGCGACGACACTCGCCGCGAGGATCACCGTGCTCAGTAGCTGGCTACCAAGAATTGCGCGCATAGGAGCTCCCTGTCGCCCTGTAGACGACCACCCGATTCGACTTGTTTCGACTCGGCTCGGTCAGATAGACGGTGCCGCCGGTGCTGGAGCCGTCGGGACGAAAGTAGATATCGAAGGCGAGCGCGGTGTTCTGGCTCGTGGGCGCAGTGCCACACGGTGGCGTGATGCACACCGTCGTGCTTGCATCCCACGCGGCGACGCCGACGCCGATCGGATCGACCTGGACGACCGACCACTGGATGCCGGTGGTGTCGAGCGCCGGATCCTTCATCCCGGTGACCCCCCACTGCATCATCGTCAGCGCGCTCGGGATCGATTGCGAATCGGTGGTGGTCGACTGCGGCCCGGTGATCTGGCAGCGATGCCAGCGCCGCGTCGAGACCGCGCGCATCTTGCACAGGTTGAGATCGCTCGAGAGCTGATCGGCGACGTTGTTCGGACTCGCGCCGTAGGTCTGCGAGTTGACCCCGAACATCAGCGCCGCGAACACCGCGATGATCGCGACGACGATCATCAACTCGATGAGCGTGACACCTCGCTGCGGTTTGCGACGTGCGATCATTTTCCGTAGTTCGCGTCCTTCTGGATCTTGGTGTCCCAGCTCGCGATGCAGAAGTTGGCGTTCGTGCCGCCGTCCGCGTTCATGTCACACACGGCGAGGATCCAGAACCAGGCGCCGGCGAGCGGGCGGCTCGGCGCGACGCACGGCGCGAAGCTCGACGGCGTCGAGCCCGCGGCACCGACCGTGACCGTATACGTGCAGCGGATCGCCGAGTCGGTCGGGTTGACGTGCATCGTGTACCAGGGCGTCGTCGCGTAGACGCAGCCGGTGTTGAAGTCGCTGCCGTTCGGATACGGCGTCGAGGGACACGCCGTCGCCGCGAGATACGAACCGTTACCGAGCTCGCTCTTGTACTGCTCCTCGCGCGTCGAGATCTCCGTGAACATCGCGGAGACTTCCGGATCGTATTTCTTGTTGCGCGCCGTGCTCGTCCAGCTCGGGATCACGACCGCCGCGAGGATGCCGATCAAGGCGACGACGATCATCAGCTCCAGCAACGTGAAGCCGCGTAGAGCTGTGTTCTTGTCCCGCACCGAGCCAGTCTAGCATTCGGCCGATCAGAACCGCTTGTTAAGTCAGGGCTATCGATCGGTTAGCGAATCACGTGTCCATCGACGTCGAGCTCGACGAAACCACCCGTGCCTACATCGCCCTTGGCAGCTAGATCTTTCAACGCCTGACGGAGCGTGACCTGCGTCCCGTCCTTCAAGTAAGGCACCCGCCGCTTGTCCTTCGGTTGGGTCGGATCGTCGACGATCATCTTCGCATCGCCATCTCCGACGACCAAATAAACGGCGGGCGCGGGCTTGAGGTGGGCAGCTGCGGATTGCTTGACCTGCGCGGCGGTCACCGCCATCACCTTTTGCGTGTAGCTATTGAAGTAGTCGAGTGGGAGCCCGTAGTACACGAGGCTGCGATATTGACCTAGAGCGGCCTGGGCGGTCGCGAACTTCCCGGGGAGCGCGAGCGTCGCGTTCAGCTTCTCGCGGTCGAGCTCCTCGGGAGTGATCGGCCGCTTGCCCGCCCACAGCTCCTTCAGCTCTCGATCGATCTCGAGGACGGTCTGGAACGTCGAGTCGGTCTGAACGGAGGCGCTCGCGGTCAACGAGCCGTACTGCTTCGAGTAGCTGAGGCCGCCGCGCGCGCCGTACGCGTAGCCCTTGTCCTCGCGCAGGTTCATGTTGAGCCGGCCCGTGAAGCCACCGCCGAACGCCGACGCCATGATCGTGTTCGAGAAGTAATCGGGCGCGGTGCGGAGCGGGCCGTGCTCCATCAGCATCACCGTCGACTGCGCCGCGTTCGCCACGTGGACGAAGAAGATCCGGCCTTTCATCGTCTCGGGTGCAGGGAGCGCGGGCAGCTTCGGCGCGTTGCCCTTCCAGTCCGCGAGCGGCGACTTCGCGAACGTGTCGCGCAGCTGCTGCTCGGTCAGATCGCCGACGACGAACAGCCGCGCGTGCTTCGGCTCGTGCCAGGTCGCGAGCTGCTTCTTGCAGTCCGCGAGCGTGATCGCGGCGAGCGATTGCTCGGTGACGATCGCGCCGAACGGATGCTTCTCGCCGTAGAGGATCGCACCGTAGATCCGGCCCGGGATCGCGGTCGGATTGCCCTTCGCCTGCTTCACCGCCTCGATCCGGCGCTTCACCATCCGATCGAGATCGCTCTGGCGCAGCCCCGGCGTGCGCAGGGTGTCCGCGAACAGCGCGAATGTCGCCGGCAGGTGCTTCGTCAGGCTCGCGAGACCGAGGCCCTGCGAATCGTCGGCGGCGTACGCGTTGATCGACGACGCGACGTCGGCGAGCGCCTCGGAGTACTGGATCTTGTCGAGCTTCTCGGTCCCTTCCGTCAGCATGCTCGTGCACACGCTGGCGAGGCCCTCCTTGCCCTTCGGATCGGTGAGCGAGCCACCGTCGAAGTTGAGGTCCATCGACACGATCGGCAGGTCGTGCTGCTCGACGAGGTAGACCACGATCCCGTTCGGCAGCGAGAACGGCTTGATCGGCGGCAGCTGGAACGGCCGGATCGCGGCCGCCTCCGGTTGCTTCGCGCGGAAC
>Ga0307509_10007459_pt1 | contig 14281 bp, 22 predicted proteins | sample 10_EM_MG_FD_202245 | JGI IMG/M metagenome (GOLD analysis project Ga0307509, IMG submission 202245) | Populus trichocarpa ectomycorrhiza microbial communities from riparian zone in the Pacific Northwest, United States - 10_EM | ecosystem: Host-associated > Plants > Roots > Unclassified | place... | reverse complement strand
AATTCTGTTTCCATAATTGAACATCCATCTGGGACATATCTGGAGTTCAGAAATAAGGAGATGGATGAATGTCAATTTGAACCATGCATATCACCTTCTATGATACAACCCCAGAAGGACTTGGTGCCATATCACCCACAAATATACAACATCACTGTCCCAATCAGTAATCCCTCTTCAGGAAATGAAATTATCAGGGAAGAAAATATCTGTGACCTTCGTAAACTGCTTGGAAACACTATAGTCACAGCACGACGTATGAGCCAGTGATTAGATCCACCTCCACCACTTAGGACTTATTCTGCTATGGATAAATTGGGAGCTAAAATGCTCTTCCAACTCCTCAAACGATATGGCAAAGAATGGGATGTGTTCAATTACAACAGCTTTAATGGAATCTTGCCAATCTCTGATGCTACAAATTTAGATATGGTAGATTTCTTAGCTGAAAAAGAAATTGACACATGGGGAAATGGAATACATGAGGATACCCTTAGGGAATATGCCCTTGACCTAATCTGGTTCCTGGATATCGCTGTTCAAGATGCGCGAAGAGAATCCCTCCAATTTCAGCCCATTCCACTTGTAGTTCCAGATCCTAATTATGGGAAGGCCAGAATTTTCCACCATTATTTTGCACCTTACCGTATGATCTACCGGCCCAGTCAGCCACTGTTTAAAACCTCCAATTATGAGGTTGTGGAATTTATTTTAAAGGAACATGAAAAGGAACCTATCCCTGTACCCATAGCCCATGAACAGGAGGAGGAGCAAAATTGCCACAACTACTTGGTAAAATTCCTAGCATCATACAAGGGACAAAGGTTCCTCAATTCAATTTATGCGTGACACTTTGAACCTCCAGAAGCATTTGGACCAGATGCACATGCATTTCTCCTCCTTTATTGGAGATATAAAATGTACTGGAGACAACAACCACCAATTGAACAAGCTTCAATCGTGGACATCGCCATATTTCTAACCAGGTTTTATATGAATTTTTGGCACCAGCAAATAAGCACCCAGGTCAATGTAAGAAAAATTGGCGCAACACAGGTTTATTCAATTTATGCAGGACCCCCCATGATAATAGATGGCTCAGACAAGGACCCCACAGGTTCAGACAGTGAAACTGACATTTTACAGAAATATTACAGATATATTATGCCCCCCAGGGGACTGGTAAATAATTCTACTCCACCCCTGCCTAACAAATACCACAGACTTAAGAAAGACATTATTACCCAAGCAAGTCTAGACCCATCCAGCCCTTTCTATGATGAATATTCCCCTTCACCCACGCCGAGCCAACCACCGTATGCTACGCAGGTCAGGAAAGTTCTGGAAGGTATCAGTTGGCCTACAGAATCCATCAGCAAGTGTCTGTGTGACCAGATCAGCTGGATAACCAACCCCGAAGATACCTCGGAATCTGAATCATCAAACAAAGAAAATGTACCGCCAATTATCAAGCACAATGAGTGCCATTGTTCTCCCAAATGAGAGAACAATAAACAACTACTCCGAAAGGAAAGTCACATGAATGGATCAATGGAACCAATGGGCACCGGAATAATCAGCCACCAATATCAGCAATACGGGAGGAACGAGAAAGCTCACCAAAAAGACTTAGGAGCTATAGTAAAAACACAGAAAAATATGAAATTGCTACAGTATAAAAAGGCTGAAGACTGGGAGCAGAATCATACCCTATACCTCCCAGTTGATATGCAGCAACCCCCAGACACAGCCGAGCAACACTTCTTCCACCCACATGCCCCTATCAATTTTTCCCAACATCTCCGGAACCCAGTGATCCACGAGGAGCTAAGTCCAGCCACCTTAACAATCACATCTAATCACGCCCGAATCACCGAGTTTTGTTACAATGACAATCTTTCAGATCCCTACTATGCTAAAGTCTACCTACCGAACGCTACGCTCATTGGCTTCAAGAACGGACAGCCAAAGGCCACGCCTATGCCTGTATTCACTTCGATCCCGCTGACCCCCGCGTTTTCGACTTAGCAAGTCTCAACGCACCCGATCCCGACAACAGTCATGTGTCCAGTCACGGGGATGCCGGGCCAGCACCACAGACAACAACGATCGCGCCTACATCCACAACCATCATCCCTGCCCCCACCTCTCTCATCTCGCAACCACCGTCGGCAATGACGAACCATGGAGAATCCCAGCCAACGATGACTGGTCAGTTGCAGGACCATGGGGCGCCCCACACGCAACCCGCGGGCATGCCCCTCGACTCACCAACGAACAACAACGAGCCACAGGAGGACTCAGTAGCGATAGTCCAATGCCCATGAACCAGTTACCACGTCACTGCCCAGCCAGCGGAACCACAACTTGAACATCGACAAGAAATCGAAGAAAAACCACCTCCGGCTTCATACCCCCCCATTCCATCCGTTTTCCTGTGCAACAACCAACCACGGTACCACAAACTAGTTACCTTCGGGAGCCTCCCTACCGAATGACATACCAGTAACCAAGAGCCCATCGACGAGTATACGCCCATGGAACGAGGATTTCTAGTTCAAATTCTGGAGTATTGCCAGGGAAGGGAGGAATTGAAGGATGGAATCGACATTCCGGATGAGCTCTGTGATGGACAGTACCTTGAAGGGATAGGAGACGAACACCACATAAGCCTCTGCTTCCCAATCATTGAACGACTGTTTGCTCGCACTGCTAGGACTTGGCCCACCTCATTCTTCAAATACTTCGCACCTACCCCTCCTGCATTCATTCGCAATGATCAAGGACATCTACTGTTACTAGCCGCCACCACCTTAATGCACCCCTCTTCCTCCAGCAACATGTACAACATCCGAAAATCTGACCCAACTATGCTCGCCCACGACCCAAAGGGCAACTTACAACTACCTACGCCGACTACCTCTATGGAGGAGGAATCTTCCTCTTCTGACGACAGCAATGAGTGGTTATACCCCTCCTCGCCATCCCCTCTTCCTTCGCTGGAGCTTCCAAAACTCGAGATCAACGATTCCATGCATGACACCTTCCCCACCAATCTCCCTCGACTTGAACTCCCCCTGCTACAGCTGGAGAACCTTCAAGTTAGTAAGGAGGAGTTACCAGCCAAAGGAGAAGAGATTCGCCCAGAAATAAAGCCCAGTATCATTCAACCTGATGTGGAGATGGGGACTGCAGATAACGTCACTCACCCCACCTCTATATTTTCAGGCAACCCCTCCAGTGCAATCAACCATATCCAGACGACTACCCTGTCAATTCCAGCACCGACCATAATACCGCCTATCGTCACCATCGATGCCCTGAACGAAGCAAAAGGAGAACCTCATTCTGAAGATCTTTTCTTGCCCACGACTCAGGACACCAGCGAACGGCCACTTCCAACAAACCGTTCGAATCTCGCCCCATTCAATTCCACTTCTACAGCAGACCAAGACCCCAGTGAAGAACAACAAATGGTACACGAAGAACCTCAACACTCATATTACCAACAAGCCAGTAGGGCCGCGATGAGAAGGACGATGAGTCACCTTCTTGCCCACATGCTCCTGCTGATCAACCTCCGATTTGGCAACAGAACATCCTACCGCACTCTACACCACCTACACGAGTTCATCCCTCACCCCATCTTTGATAAGTTTTTTCGGGAATATCGGACCTATACTGACCTCGCAAAAGGAATCTCTGCTGTACGCGAAGACCAACAAACTGTACCCAATCGGTGGCAAGCCCATCTACCCTGCCTTCGACGCATTCGACAGCTCCTCGGTCAGTACATTGACAAAGGAGAAGCCTTGGTCAAAAACCACGGCTATCTCGATGGCCTTAGGGAGTATGTCGTTCAACATGACATCAATTTCTGGCACAATGAACCCCAGAGTATTTTTTACTACCACGAGGGACAATATCTCTATGCCCTCCAGCAGTTTCTGGACCACGAATGATATGACGATCTCACTGTCCAAACCCAACAAGTCCTCCAAGCCACCTTCGAACACTCTGGTGATCTCTGGGTGATCGTTTACACCATTGTCGGCTGCCTCGACCCTCCATCCTACGAATATGAACTCAATTGCAACTTCAAACCATGGACCGATGAAGATGCCATTCGACAGTGTGCTACTTTCGAACAATATGGGCGATTTTAGTCCATCCCCTCTTCATATTCTTATTTATGTTAATGATCCTTCTCCTTCTGTGCAGTTTCAAGTTCCTCCTTCCTTTCCTCTTATGGTTTCTTTTCCTAATTATTCTGGACCCCCGTTTATTCAGATACTTATTAATCCGTTTTTTAACAGACTTTTTGATATTCAAACAGACATTCGCCAGTTCGTCCGATGTGTGTTGCCCCCTCAAACACGAAGGACGGATGGCAAACCCTGTTTGCAATGCTTCTACGTTTTCTTTATCTGTGTAACACCCAGTAACAATACTAACCTCACTTCTTATCGCCCCATAGCAGCTTCTCATGACCCGTTGTCACCCGTGTTGCCCTGGCAACACCATCTTCCCAAGCTCCACACTCAGAATCTGCCTACAATTACACTACCCAACACCCCTCAAACACCATCTTGTACTCCACACAGAACTCACGATAAACCATTGCCGCCATCCCCATCTTTTTACCACCTATGACTGCCCACCTACCACTCCCACGACGACGTCCTGAACACCCCCATGCAAACACCTGACATCAACGATGCCACGCCACCCACGTTAAACCTTGCAAATCGAGCTACAACATGTCTACAACAAACTATCCAACGAGCTTGGGGGAAATTATGGCGAAACAAGAAACAAAGGCATGACATGTTCGTGCCTGACTTCTGTTCATCGCTAATACCTTTTTGCTCCCCAGAAATGAAGTTGCTCGAATGCTGTCACCCAGTCCTTGTCTATGACGATGGACTTCCCTTTACCCTCGACTCCCCTTTCGCCACTAAGTTAGCATACGTACTGCTGTCGCTCGCTAACGACTGGTTCTGCAGCTTGTTGAGAAGTACATGCGAACGCAGCCTTGCTGCCAATGCAAATGCAAATCAATTACCCCAGAACATCCCCAAAATATCGCACCCAAGTCAACACGGACACGTTTTTCCCACCTATGCCCCATTTCTGATCTGTACGAAGTCTGTTACTCTTTTTCTCCATGAATTTTCTTATGCTACCTTTTTACTTACGGGAAATGACAAATTTATTCTGATCCCAATTATGCTTAACTTTTACGGACACTTTACCCATGGTCTTATCTTGATTACCTTCGAAAAAGCTCAAATACCTACTATTATCGATACAAGTTTGGCTCTGAAAGTTTATTTAAATTTTTGCTGGTCACCTTGTCTTCGAAAATCTAAGTCAAAAACTGAGTTAGCGAAAATTGTTGACAATAACCACTGGGACTTAGAAAAATCCCAAGAATACTTGTTAACTAATGACTTAGCAATTCGACTTAGTAAAATTTTTATTAAAACTTTAGACTCTATTTTTATTAAGTTCCCCACATCTAGCCCTTCCTAGTTGACATTTATCGAGTTCCCCGCGAAATCACTACAGGATACCTGTGAAATTGACTAAGCTCAAAATTGCAAACCAAGATTACAGTTAAGGTTCAAACAACAAATGGATGTAAAACTGACTTCACATGGTGCGGCAGCCACCGGCATCCTAACGGAGATAAAAAGGATGGCCAACTCCTCAAATCTAGCATTAATGGATCATAACTCTGAACCTAATGAGTTCCCCGCGCCCCTCAGACATAGGATAGCCTGGCGGAAATTAGTTAACTCTGATCGTTGCCTACACTCAGTCAAAACGACTTGGGCAAAAATTATTGAGCCCACTTGGAGCCTGAAACAACATGTGTTCAAACGCCCAGCTAATCTATGGGCTCTACCACCCAGAAACCCTCAAGTGCTTGAACACAACTTAGGAAACAAGTGCATTGACAATTATGACACCCCTTACGAATTAAATGATGATGACAAATACATCATAATTCCCACCAACAACACCATGCTCCCTAAACCCTGCATGGTATTCATGACTTACAAATGTGTAGACAAAAAGATCCACCCTGTCTCAACACAATTCCCCATAGATTGTGAAGTAACTCGACAAATACCAGAAAACCCACTGCTCACACTCCCTAAATTACCCATGCACCCTCCTGACTTCACTCCCACCACAAAAATCAGCTCAGAACGAATGGCCAAATTAAATGTAAACACCACTGGATTCCTTTGGCCAGAAGAAGAGAAACTCTTCAAACACATAATGATATTGAATGAGAATGGAATCGCCTTTGAAGATATAGAATGCAGTACCTTAAAAGATTCCTACTTCTCTCCTTACATTATTCCCACTGTTCCTCACGCCCCTTGGGAATACAAAAACATCCCTATACCCCCAGGGATCATGCCAAAAGTTCTCGAAGTACTTAAATTAAAGATTGACGCTGGAGTATATGAACAAAGTCAGTCTTCTTACTGATCATGATGGTTTGTGATTTTAAAGAAGAATGGAAAGTTGCGCATAGTGCACGACTTACAGCCATTAAACCAGATCACCATCTGAGATGCTGGAATGCTTCCAGTAATAGACGACTTTGTTGAAGGAATTGCCGGATGACAATGTTACTCAGTATTTGAGCTTTTTTGGGGATTTGATGCATGAAAGATCCACAAAAGGAGCAGAGATCTAACCACATTTATGACTCCCCTTGGGCTACTCCAGATCACTTCGCTACCCACCGGATTCACCAACTCGCCTGCTGAATTCCAGAAGTGTATGGTTATGGTACTCAAGGATGAAATCCCGCACACTGCCAACATCTTTATTGATGACCTCCCCATCAAAGGCCCCGCAACTCAATACCTCGACCAGTTTGGAAGACCCGAAGTTTTGCCTAGTAACCCTGGAATTCGCCGATTCATCTGGGAACACACCCAAGATGTACACCGAGTTTTGCATCGCATACATCGCGCAGGAGCCACAATCTCCTCCAAGAAAGCTCAAATCTGTAGTCCTGAAGCCTTAATTGTTGGTCAATGCTGTAACGCTCAGGGAAGAGAACCTGATACAGAGAAAACCAATAAAATTCTAAATTGGCCCCCATTAACAACTCCAAAAGAAGTCCATCGCTTCTTAGGATTATGTGGAACAGTACGAATCTGGATACCAAATTATTCTCAGATAGTACGGCCTTTGACTGAATTATACCACAAGGACAAAGAGTTTGTCTGGAATCAACAGCGACAAGACGCATTTGCCACCATCAAGAAAATTGTAACAGAAGCCCCTGCACTCCATCCAATAGATTGTAACTCAGACAACCCTGTGATTCTATCAGTAGACTCAAGTAAGGAAGCAGCCGGAATGATCCTATTGCAATTAGATGACCATGGACGGAAACGACCAGCCCGATATGGATCTGTGCCTATGAGTGAATGAGAATCCAGATATTCCCAACCAAAGCTTGAATTATTTGGATTATATCGTGCACTTCGACATTGGCGATTATATATCATTGGTGTCAAGAACCTACAAGTGGAAGTAGATGCAAAGTACATTAAGGGAATGTTGAACAACCCAGATCTACAACCAAATGCAGCCATCAACCGATGGATCCAAGGAATCCTTCTATTCGACTTCGCCTTAGTCCATGTGCCTGCAGACAAACACAAAGGACCCGACGCACTATCCCGCCGAGCTGTAGCAGATGGAGAAACTGCAGAATCAGATGACAACTCATGGTTAGATAATATCACCTTACTAACCTACTTCCCTGGACCCCAACGAGACCCCTTCAATCTTAAACCAGTAAAAACGACATATGTTCCTACCACCTTACCCTCATGTTTTTCAGCTTGGATGACACAAGAAACATTAATTTCCCAAATTCAGCATTTTTTGGAAACACTTGAGTCACCCAAGTTTGAGACAGTACAGAAGAAACGTCGATTCTTAGCCAAAGCCACCGAGTTTTTCATCAAAAACAATCGCCTATACAAACGAAATGGAGACCGACCTCTGCTTGCTGTAATACGCACCTCAGAACAGAAACTCAACATTCTGAAGCAAGCTCATGAAGGAACCGGACACCGAGGTGTTCACGCCGTAACCGAATTAATCCGCCAATGCTACTTCTGGCCATATTTCCGAGCTGACATTTACCATCACGTCAGATCCTGTCATGACTGCCAGATCCGGAGCCTGAAATGAACCGAAATCCCCCTGACAATCTCAGCACCCACAACGCTGTTCACCAAAATATATATTGACATTATGCACATGCCTGAAAGTGCAGACAAGTACAAATATATTGTAGCAGCCAGAGATGACTTATCAGGAACCTGTGAAGCCTGCGCATTACAACATGCTACATCTGCAGAACTAGCCAAGTTCTTCTGGGAAGAAATATATTGCCAATATGGAGCACCACAGAAAGTCATGACTGATAATGGCCCTGAAATCAAGAAGGCATTCGAGGCCCTTCTAAAACGACTAGGCATACCCCAGATCCGAATAACTCCATATAACCATCATGCTAATGGAGTTGTTGAACGTGGACACTTTACGCTTCGAGAGGCCATAGTCAAAGCATGCAAAGGAGACTTTAGTCGTTGGCCTAGCAAGCTAGCAGAAGCCATGTTTGCCGATCGAGTAACCATAAGCCGAGTCACCGGATTTTCACCTTATCAATTGTTGCATGCAACAGATCCACTGTTACCACTGGATTTAATTGAAGCAACCTTCTTGGTAGAAAATATCCATGCAGGAATTTCGACTAGTGAATTATTAGCTCTAAGAATGCGACAGCTTAGCAAACATCCAGAAGACATTGCACACACTGCTCGGATCTTGCAGAAAGCCCGATTTGCATCTAAAGCACAATTCGAACAATGATTCATCAAACGACTATCATGTGATGAATACAAACCTGGAGAGTTAGTATTGGTACGAAACACTGGCATTGAGCTCTCCCATAACCAGAAACATCAGCCACAATACTTAGGACCATATGAGATAGACCAAAAAGCCTCAGAAAAATCCTACAAGTTGAAAGACCTTGATGGATCACCATTCCAGCACAGAGTGGGAACGTTTCGCTTACTCCCGTATATTTCATGACGTCATGAATTCATGAAAAGCCAAATTAGCCAAGACCCTGCAGATTTAGGCACAGACGATTCCGATTCACAAGATACAGAATCTGATGACTCTGATTCAGTGCCGATCAAGAACCCCAAATTTTCCAGGGTCTTCACAAAACCAAAAAAGAACATCGACCAAAAACCAATCCTTTCAGTCATTACTGCTGCCTTCACTCCTTCAACACCATGAATCCTACTATGTGCAATGATAATTCCCTGCTTGCAGCTCTGCAACACCATGAACCCATGGCCATGATGGGGCAGAACATTTTCACCCCATCCCGCCGACCAACTGTTCCTATTTTGGACAATCGCCGCACCATAACATGCCAATGCTCTGCTCCGTTACCTGCCCCGATCATACCACTTCCCACTGTTCCACCACAAATTCCAACCCCTGCATTAACACCAAAGCCAATACGTTTTCATGTCCCTCAGCCGGCTATTGTTCTACCTCCCCAAACTTCTCCCATACATGCACACCAGCCTATTACCCAGTTAGCACGAACCCCTCACTATCGACAAGGACGTGACCAATTTCCCTTACCCGAACGACGCTTCCATCCCCGAGGCATTGAGCTCCTCATTCGCCATGAGCAGCTCACTGGCAACTTCAACGAGAATTCTTTCCAAATACAATGGGCAGGGACTGGCCATCAAATTGATGACAGTGTTATCCTTCTAGTCGAACCTGAGGAATTTTACAGTAATACCAGGTTCCGGATTACCACCAAGCCCCATGCATGGACGACTCCTGTGCATCGTGGAGACGTCATTATGTTCTGAGGACTAAATTTACCCAACATCAAGTATATTGTTGCCTGGACTATCGATGACAAACGTAACTCCCCCCATTGTTATGTGCAGGTCAACACCCTCAATAAAGACCAACAATGCCTTCACTCCGACGATTCTGACTGGCCAGCCCTCGGGTTTCTCATTCCAAAACATATGTGTTATGTACGAGAAATATGACAATGCCCAATACCTGACACCCTCGCCACTGATTACAATAACCTTTCCCCAACCAGCCCCTCGCTTTCTGACTCTTCCACACCACTCTGAAAATGCCCCCATCTCGACTGGAAAAAAGTCAATGCCCAACCTTCCACACCTTCCTAGCCTCAAAAACCTTGGACGCTGTGGGAAGGGGAATGCAGCCGACAACTTGGAGATGGATTTCATGTAGCTGGCCTTTATTTTTACTTGTCGTTTCATTTTTCCTATATAAAAAAAAAAAAAACAAAAAAATTGACTGAGCCCCCCCTCTATCACAAATTTTGTGACGAAACACCAGAAGACAAGTTGTGTGTTTTTGTGACACCAATAATTCAAATCGAGCCAGACCCTACAGATCCAGGCACAAGGGACTCTGATTCACAGAATACCGGCACCAATGACTCAGATTAAGTGTCAGTCATAAACGTCAGAAATTTCAGGGTCATCAAAAAGCCAAAAAGAAAACGTCAACACGAAAAACTCAATACCCCCCTGTCATACAAAACCAACCCTTCAGTCCTTACTACACTCCCACTCTCATTTTTTTTTACCACAATGAACTTTGCCACCAATATCACTAATGCAGTATGCATTCCTATCACACCACCTCCTTCCCCAATCAAAGCCCAACACTCACTTCCGATACACATGGTCCTATCATCACCCTTGCACGTCTTCCGCCCCATCTCACAATATGGTATATCCCCCACATTCCAGCATGGCCGAGATTGCTTCCCCTCAGCCGCACAATGTTTTTATCCCAAGGGACCCCCGGAATATTATTGATATGAACGATTTCCCGGTACCTTTGATGATGAAGACTTTGCTATACGATGGAAAGGGATGAGCCACCTGATTGATGATCCACTAATCCGATACCTCCAGCCTGAGATGCACTACGGAAGAATTCATTTCAGGGTTTCACTATACAACTGGGCCTGGAATCACCCAGTTCTCCGAGGCGATCCTATCCTATTCCATGACTTCGCCTCTGACGAGATCAAGTACATCGTCACCTGGACCATCGACAGTGACTTTGATGCCGATCATGCCTTTGTCCAGGTAAATGCCTTTAATCAACAACAGGAATGTCTTGATCCCAGCGACCCGGATTGGCCAGCCCTAGGTCTTATTATTCCCAAGAATAAGTGCTGTGTCATCAAAGCCTGACCTCTTCCCTTCCCCCATGATCGACTCGACCCGTCCACTATTATATTCCCTACCTCCACCATCATCCTCAATAACTGCCCTCGTCACAATGCCCACATTTGGGAGCGATCAGTCGAGGTCTTTAGTGTCCTCCACAGATTCCTGCTGGAATCCTGCGGAATCCAGTCCATTCCGGCCATTCTGGGGGAATGGAATTTTGGCAGAGGAATCAGCCAAAATTGCAATTTCCATTCCGCCGGAATGGGATAGGAATACCCGGAACGGAATGGCACCCGGAATCGATGGGAACGGAATCCGGTGACATAGTTAATTTATTTAATACGTATATTTAATTTATTTAACGGATGTTTTTTTTTTGGATCATGTGGCCCGGCCGTTGCCAAATCCGGTAACCGTGGTTCATTTTCGGTTGCTCGCTTCTTTCCTTTCACCACCACAACAGACAATGACCGCCCCCACCATTTCGACTGCCACCACCACCGTGCAGCCAGCACAGCCGCCGTCGGGCCCCCTGGTGACTGCCCAGTGATGGGCCAAGCCAGGGCGGGCCCGTCGACTTCGACAAAGCCCGACAACCTATGCCTTCGATGCCATGTCACTCCCGCGTGCCCGCCAACCGAGCTCAACAACCCCACCAACTGCCACGTCACTCCCGCGTGCCCGCCAACCGAGCTCAACAACCCCAACGACTGCCACGTCACCGCCGGTTCCCGCCCATTCACACCCTTTCCCGCCCATTTCACACCCGTTCCTGCCCATTCATGCCCCTTCCCACCCATTCATGCCTGTTCCCACCTATTCATGCCCGTTCCCCCCCAGTCATGTCTGTTCCCACCGAATCGCGTCCATTCCCACCGATTCGTTTCAGTTCCCGCCGATTCGTGCCCATTCGTGTCCGTTCCCACCGATTCGCGCCTGTCCCCGATGATTTGTGCTTGTCCCCGACGATTCACGCCCACTCCCGCCCATTCGCGCCCGTTACCGCCCGTTCGCGCTTGCCGCACACCAACCTCAACTGCATCACCACCACCCTCGCAATGCCGACAACGACAATGACAACGACAACGAATTGGGAGGGTGGAAGGAGAGCGGGGATGGTAGATGGGAGGACAGGGATGGCAAGGACGACGATGACGAGGTGGTGTGAAAACCCACATGCCGCCTCTTCCATTCTGTTTCCCTCCCCTTTTTTGGGGGGAGGAGGTTTCAGCTTCAACGAGACGGCATACTATCCACATGCCGTTTCGCTCTATTCCGTTTTTTTTGACAACATGGCAGCGTGTATCCCACACACTGCCTCGTCAATTCTGTACACTCCCCCCATTGTTTGGCGGGCAGATTTTCATTTGATGGGGCAGCTGTGCAATCCACAGACTGCCCCGTCAATTACATTTTCCCCACCCCCGAGAGGGGGGAGATTTTTTCTCAACGAGGCGGTGTATATCCCACACGCCGCCTCATCTATTCTGTTTCCCTTTCCCCCACAGTTCGGGGGAGATCTTTTATTCACCCAGCTTCATACATGACGTTTGACCGCACGGTCCCTCGTCCCCTTCGTTTATGGTGTGTAGGACTAGTGTATAATAAAAAATTTAAACTTGTACTTGATGCAGAGTCCGATGGGCTCTGCATCTATTTTTAGTTTCAATTGATTTTCGGAACAAGGTAACCCTTTGCCCTGCCACATCGTTGTGCCACGTCACCTCTCTTGAACTGCAACCACCACCATGCCTCCCTCCCCACCTATCAGTGCCCGAGAACTGCGTGCTGCTAACCGCAGTGGTGGACTTGCTCCTGCTTCTGAGGTCTCTAAACCCAAGTCAACCAGCCGAAAGCATCTGCAATCCAATGCTGATAATGCTGATGAATCTGTCAGCAAACGCAGCAAGAAAGCAGCTTGTGACACTGACAACACCACCAACAACACTGCTATTGCTGTAGAGGAGAGTCTTGATAAGCAGAAAGGAGGGAAGGAGGGAAAGAAAGCAAAGAAAACCGGGGGAAAGGGAAAAAAGACGTATTTATCCTGTTTTTATTTTTATTTTCTATTTTAACATATCCACCCCTTATAGTAGGAAGACCTGGGCTGATCGCAAAGAGGAAGATGACATTGAGGATGCTAAAGGCACTCCTAAGCTTAAGCTGTATGTGTTTTTATTTTATTTTTCATTTAAAAAATATATTTATAATTTATGATAATTATCATAGTATTGAGCAATTGATCATCGATTCTGGTGTTTCTGTAGCACCTCCTGCTCGTGTAGCAGATGGCTCTGCTTTTCCAGATAGCTCTGCTTTGCCACCCCCACCTACTATGTCTAGCAGCTGTGCTCATGTCAATCGTGAGCCTAAGGTTATGGCTAAGTCTATGTCTGGCAGTTCTAGTGATGATGAGGAAAGTAGTGATACCAGCGGGGAGAAAGATTTTAATGCTAGTGACTCAAAATCTGATAGGGATTCACACGACAAAGTGCTTGCACCATCTGTTGCACCTCCTGTTCATATTGGCCCTCCCAAGTCCAAACTGCAGATACCTGCCAAGTCTACTGAGACTACGCATAGTTCTTCTCATACAGCATCATCTCAGCGTGGCCGTGCATGTGATATTAAAGCTGTTGGTAGTTCTCACCAATCTAGTGGTGCCTCCAGAACGCATGGTGGATTCATCCGAGGAAATGCTTTAGGAAATGCTCCTAACATTGGAGACTTCGATTCAATTGATGTCCCCTCTCCATTTGTGGATGTTGAGGGCATTGTCAATATTTTCGCTTCTAATACTCGTCCAACTACAATCGATATCGATAAAACAGCTATGATTGCTGTTATAGTTCCTTTTGAGGAGTGTTTGGCCCCTCTTCTTCAATCAGTTGCCAGATACTATTCCCCAATGTCGGGTATGTTATTTTAAAATTTATATGATTTTATTTATATTTATTTTATTT
>Ga0307509_10007458_pt1 | contig 14281 bp, 10 predicted proteins | sample 10_EM_MG_FD_202245 | JGI IMG/M metagenome (GOLD analysis project Ga0307509, IMG submission 202245) | Populus trichocarpa ectomycorrhiza microbial communities from riparian zone in the Pacific Northwest, United States - 10_EM | ecosystem: Host-associated > Plants > Roots > Unclassified | place... | reverse complement strand
ACCTCCCAAACACCAATTCCAATCACCCCAGCGACAAACCCCACCATCAGCGCTATATATACCAGTGCTTACCATGGCCGACCCAACCATCAGCACCCCCTCACGTTTTGTCACAAACACCGAAGCCATGAAGGGTGTGCTAAGGACGCAGGCCGTCGGTCTTGTGAATCTAAGCGAATTTAAGAAGCGTCAGGTGAAACTAGTGCAACGACGGGACCGCGGGGCGGCCGAAAAACTAGAACTGATTCGCAGCTGCGGCCTCGGGGATGGCGGACCTGCGAGCTCGTCTTGGGAAGGTGGTAGGCTCCCACCGGCAGAGGCGGTAAGAGAACTAAGAAGCGCAAGAAGGTGGTCGAAGGGAAATTATCATTCACTGGGGAGGGTGTTGGGGATGATTGCAGGGATGATGGCGGTTACTCTTCATCTGCCGACCCGACAAGGTCAAATATTGAGGATAACAATAAGAGTGGCAAGAGGGACAAGGTGGAGAAGCGGAAGGTTAATCCAAAATTGGGGCTACCAGCTCCGAAGGCCTTGACGAAGAATACACTTTTGAGGGAGGCTCAGGAACGTGAGACTTTGCGGAGGGAGTTTTTGGCTTTGAAGGAGAAGATTAAGAATGAGGAGATCAGTATTCCGTTTGTTTTTGATGACAGTAGGTATTGTGCATGCTCCAATTTTTGAAGTTGACATACGGCTAACACCCACCAGTCACCAATGTCGCTCCGCCCACCAGAGAGGGAGTGACCATTAAAAAAGGCGAGACGGTATAGCTCTTTCTCGAACGTGCTAGGAGAATGTCTGGAGGTAGGGAGTGGCTCAGGGTTTCGGTCGATGATTTACTGCTTTTTCGCGTTGAAGTGATAATACCTCACTTATTTCTTTCACCTCTTCCTCCCTTTTCGCGATGACTACCTCGCTCGACAGCACTTTGGATTCTACTATTTTATCGTCAATCACACGGTTGGGCCCAACGAATTATTGTTCGATTTCCCACCATCCCCATCGCCCACCTCCAAGAATTGCACTCTGAATCCCAATAGAGAGGTTCCTATAAGGAAAAAAGTGGTGGATCGCGGCTGCTACGAATGGAATGAGCACATGTTCCTCGCGAGCATGTGGACCGAATTTGATCCCAATACGAATTACCCGAACATAGTATAGCAGGATATAAGTGAGCATGCTTTTTTCGGTTGAGCCTCCTTCTCGGCTGTCAGCTCTAGCTGCTTCCTAGTTACTGACGGTAGAATTTACTATCAGAAGTCTCTTCTGATAATTACGGTATGATACTGCATATTATGATATTTACTTCTTTTTTCTTTTCCCTACCTTTTCACTTGTTTGGTAACCTGGCATAGGGGACCTAGACTAATCACTGACCCCGACGTAAAAACCTTCGTATGATTAGTTGCAAGGAGAAATTCAATGAAACTGATTAGACGCGTCATCCCATTACAAATACGAGTACGTGTCGGTGTTAGCCTCGACACTGCATATGCTTGGGGGATGAAATTTTAAATTCCCAGAATTCCATCTATTCTTTTCTTTTCTTCACACCAAAACTGACCATTGTTCTCATCATCGTCACAACTCCTTGCTCGTTTGACCGAAATACCATGTTAGGATGGATGGCTTTATCCTCCGGTGTAGCGACCTCCGACGTCGTGCTCAAACTAATGGCCGCGCCATTGTCACTACCTGCAGGTAATTACCTCCTTGATTTAATTGAATAAGCCAATCATACTGCTCGGGGGTAACGTATTTTACGGGGTTCCGGCTCTGTACCCTGATGCGGCTCTCCATGGCAACCACTGGAACACCAAATCTATATTTTATTATCTGCACAACTAGTAGTGATACCATATTGAAAATATGTTAGAAAGTACTTTTAGAGATGGAGAATCTGAATCTGAAGTTTATATTTAATAATAAAAACTAATGCTTCTTGTATACTCACTTTATTCCAAACTAGTTCAAATAGTATCTTACCTCCAATGATAGTAAAGAAAGTGGAAACCAACCACAAAAATCATAGTTTAAGCAAATAATATAATCAACTAGGTTGTGTATTTGATGTATAAATTGCTTTGGTATTTGTTTGTAGCTATTTAGGAAGGCAGTGTGACTGGAAAAACAAGGATAGTTAAATATCTATCTTAAAATCCAGACAGGGTGACAGCTGCTCATAGGGTTTATGTAATGTTCCAATACTTAGTAATCTACTTCAATTTAGTGATTCAAGATACTATATAAACCCCCAAGGCAGTTGGTGATGTCTTGCAAAATGTATTCCCTAGTTATTGGAAAGTAATTTAAAGAGAAATACTACCCTTCCGTCTCAACCATGGAAGCTATACAGGCAGGATAAAGCTAAAAGCTTCGTTATATAGTCTATTCATAGAAATAAACCTATGGAATAAGTTTTAGTACACTTGGACATTGGGATTTAGAGATCTCACACCTCTACTCTAAAAACACAGCATTTTGCTTGTAATATTCGGTGTTGGTAGAGTTGGGTGGAAATTCTCTAAATCACAATCCCCAAACATACTAAAACTTATTCCATAGCTTTAGCTATATGAATAGACCATATAACACAGATTTTAGCCTTATTCGGCATGTGTAGCTTACATGGTTAAGGCAGGAGGGTAGTATTTCTCTCTAAATTACTTTCCAATAACTAGTGAATAAATTTTGCAATGCATCACCAACTGCCTTGGGGGTTTATATAGTATCTTGAATCACTAAATTGAAGTAGATTACTAAGTATTGGAACATTACGTAAATCCTATGAGCAGCTATCATCTTGTTCGGATTCTAACATGGATATTTAACTATCCTTGATTTTCCAGTCACACTGCCTTTCTCAATAGCTACAAAAAAATACCAAAGCAATTTATACATCAAATAACGTAATTTACGCTGTAACCGCCCATGACGGTGTTACCGACCACGGCAACTAACCCATGTTTATTTAGCCACCCGAGGATGAAATGATCTCCCATGCTTCTCAAAAACTCTATCAATGTTTGCCACCATCTCAGCAATCCTCAACGCTCTTCGAACTTCCTCCCTCCCCTCATCCTTTATCGCAATTCCATCAAAACCCCGCATATCACCTTCCCAATCCCCCTCACTCTCACTAGACCAACCATCCTCCTGCCCCAATCCCTTGATAGAAGACCCTGTAGAATGGAATTCCCCATTCTCCTCAATGATAACAACCTTTTATTTTGTTATTGCAGGAGTTGGCTGTTCCATACCATCTGTAGGGCTTTTTTTCTGCCGCCTCAGCTTGCCACCTGCTTTAGCTGCCTTCATGGCATCAGCTGTTTCTCTTGCCTCGCGTAGTCGTAATACCTCCTCAGTATCAATGACACACGCTTTTGTAAGACGCCGGCGGTTCCCAGTCTTTATCTTTGATGTTTTGGGAACCTTTTCTTGAAACTGCTTATGAGTTTCTTGTTCAATTTCCTTCTCAATAATCATTTGCTGAAGACCCTTTGACATAGAATCTATAATAGTTCGTAATTCTCGTGCTGGGGTAGCCTCACCTTTCACCATTTTCACTCCTTGTCTCGCTAACAGGCTGGTGTTGCGTGAGGTTCGTGGGGTGGTAGAAATTTGGGTTGCGGTTTCCTTCGTGTGTGTGGGCCTTGTGTTGCTTCGGGAATCCAAGACACGTCTTGGATTCAAGGGCTGTATGCCAGCCGCCTCCCATGCCCTTAGAACATTTTCTTCTGTATATGCACATTTCCGTTCTGATAGCAATATCCTGAAAGTTAATTAGTTAATAAAGCTCTTTTTAACTCAAACATCAGACTAAATTACCGTAGAAATTCCCCCTTATTCATTCCTTCCTCCCCCTTTGCTATCCATATATCTAGTCCGGCACTATAGTAGTGCTGTAAGGGGCCAAACAATCCTACATCAAGGGGCTGGAGGAGGTGTGTTGAGTGGGCGGGAAACACAATGGGATTACTCGGCGGGAGAGGCAAAAGTCAAAAAATTCCCAGGTGAGATGCGAAGTATGACCGTCGAGTAAGAGTAACTGATATTTTCCTTTTGCTCTATCACCATCCATCCTATTAGCTTGCAATCTAAGTAGAATAAGCTTTCTACTACTAGGTAGATAGACATGTAGATTAGTCAATAATTAACTAGTAAGATTGCAAAACCTACCGCTCTACCGTCGCAGGTTCAAAGGTTTGTTCCAGCCATTCTACTCCAAGTTCCTGATCGGTCCACCCTTTTTTTGAGTAAGAAAAGGTAGCCGGATCTCCCTTCCGCAAGGCAGCATACCAGCCGATATAATGTGCTTCCCCTTTATTAATTAGCATTGGGGGTAGGACAATTCCGGATACGGAGATAGCCTCGATTACGGTCACCCCTTCACGGCTTCCATCATCGGTTAGTCTTGGGTTTTCCCTCCCCCTTCTACATATCACTTTACACCGTTCTCCCTTCCCCATCATAAACCCTTTCTCATCCATATTATACATATTCTCAGGTACAATTCCATAGTATTTGATCGCCCATGATAGCTATATTTCTTGGTTAGCACTTAATAAACGAAAAAATGAATACCAAGAGACCCACCTTTGTAAAATACTCTCTCAATACAGCGGGATTGCTTCCCAATGCTCGCTGTCGGTTCAATCTACTACTAAACCGGCTTGCTAGTTCAGGATTTCTGTCCAAGAAGCGTTTCAGCCAATGCTTTCCCAACGTTTGCTGCCCCGCATGCTTCTAAATAAGGTGCTCAGCCATTTGCTTCACGAGGGTAAGTTTAGGCGGAAATCCCCAGTCATCTAGGTGGTTGCACCACCGAACAATTGCCTTTGCTTCCTGTTTGGTAAACAACTGCATGGGCTCGCGACTGGACTTCCGATCCTGGGCCCCATTTAGCCGGTCACGAAGTGTAGAGTATGGTACCCCATACTTCTCTGCCATGGCCCTCATGGATGAGGCTTTGCTTTTTCGGTAGGCCGGCATCGCATGCCGAAGGTTATTTTCACGCTTAGATTCTTTCCCTGCATTTCGTTGAGGCATGGTATGTCGTTTGGGTATTGCTACCTGCGTTCTCGCTCTTCAATGGTACTTGAGGCAAAGGCGGGGTAGTTCTCTTGGCACTGATCGGTTCTACCGTGATGGTCGGTTCCACCATATATCACGTTACACAACCTAGGTAATCATATTATTTGTTTAAACTATGATTTTTGTGGTTGGTTTCAATTTTCTTCACCACTATTGTAAGTAACATGCTATTTGAACTGGTTTGGAATAAAGTGAGTATACAAGGAGCATTATTTTTTATTATTAAATATAAACTTCAGATTCAGATTCTCCATCTCTAAAAGTACTTTCTAACATATTTTCAATATGGTATCACTACTAGTTGTGCAGATAATAAAATATAGATTTGGTGTTCCAGTGGTTGCCATGCTGAGCCGCATCTAGGTGATGAGCCATTGCACGGTAAATTATGTTATGAGTAAAAATTGGAAAACAACCTCCTTCTCCTGACAGAAATAGAAAATATACACTCGTGCAGGATACGCGGCGGTTGTCTCCCAGGCCTTAACTGAACTCCCGAGTTTGTTTACCTCACTCTTGGAGGGCATATTCTTTATCAGCCCCTAAGTTGATTATCTTTTCCTCACGTCCTACAGTCATATTTGCTGCCTCCCATCCGCTGCCGCTCGACAGCTTACCGAACGGTCAGCGAACCTGTCCAGCCTGCGGTACCTCACTTTCCACACCGGACGATGCTGTAATCGCAGTTCGCAACCACAGCGACGACCACAAGACTAGTGTTCTCAGTAGACTCAGTGGACTCAGTCCGAGCATCATAATAGAAATCTGCAGTGGTGGGCTCGCCTTCTGGACCTATCAAGTGATCCAGGAAATGTCTGTGTTAGCTCCCTCGCTCCAGTAAGACTAGCAGCCCGCCTCAAGACCTTGAGAACCTATCCTCTGTGATAAAGTTAATTTAATAAGCATTGAATATGGAGATATATTGTATAGAAAAGGTACATAGCTGGAAAGATTGTTAAAGAGGAAAACTTCAAAGTGATGTAGTATCTGAGCAACATAACCTTGCATGAGAGGGAGCAGATATTGTAACCAAAGGGTTAATAACCAAAACTGCGCCTAGTATAACTTAGTAATCCATTTACACAATACTAAGGTATTTAATAACATTAAAAAACAATTCAATTTCATAATAGAAATTAATTACATAATACAAATAATTTGTAAACTATATAAGAACAAACAGTATTGATGATAAGAAAATATATATATATATTAAAAAGCAGCTATAAAAAATGCAAACAATATACAGAAAGCCTCATTAAAACCATTGAGTTAAAACCTCTGGACATGAGGGAAAAATACTGATATGGAAAAAGAGTACTTTCACAGGATTTGCAGCAAGAGAAAATAAACATGAAAGCAAGACAATTCTAGTATAAATGTACCATTCTTAACAGCCAGCTGTTATAATAATAGAGATTAGTATATCCAAAATATCTTAAAGCAGGACCTCAGGATATACAACATTTGATGTTATGTTGAAGTATTACTCGATGCCAATCGAGTAAGTCCATCCAGTAAGGTTAGTCTTCACAGTGCAACATAAAGTTGACTATGGGTGGATGCATCAGTACAAAGATGCACACCTACCTGTTTCAGAGACTAGCCCTGAGATTTATTCACACTCATGGCAAAGCATAAACATACAGGAAACTGTTTGCGCTCAAGAATAAAGGGCAACTCCTCATCACTGGTGGTAAGCTTTATCTGAGGTAGAAGGTGAATCTCTCCATCCCATCTGCCACCTAGAATAGCTACCTGTAGACAGTTCAAGTTGCTGTTAATTCCCAACAACCTCAATCTAGTACCATTGCACATCTCATGCTTTGGACTTAGATTCCGGATAAGAATTAGTGGTACTCCAATTTTTAATCTGAGACAGGATCGTGGTATTGAAGCTAAGTTTATCTTTTGCAAATATTCCACAGCATAGGGCTCAGAGTCAGCAGCTTCATGACTAAGCTCAACTCTGTTGGCAGCCTTAAAGTAGTGTTCTATATCCGGGATCTCGTTCAAAAGACTGTTATTGAAATTATTCACCCTGTCATTCCTGAACGCCAGATTTGCTCTTCCAATCAGCGCACCATGAGATGTAACAGCTTCAGTCAACAAGTCCTGTCAGTAGAGTTGATCACAGAGATTATCTACTGTTTCAACTCTACGAATATATGCAGGCATATTAATCTTTCCATACATGTTTGCATGATTTACCAGACTCTTAAGAAAGTCGATGAAGATCTGATTGGAATTGTTACCCTCAATCCTCATACTTGTCTTCAGTCTTAATACCTGCAAGCTATGCCAGATAGAACAATGCTAGAGACTGGCTTGCACTGTAGCCTGCCTTGAACCTTGCCTGACAACTGGTAAGATTTGTGCAAAATCCCCACTAAGTACAGTAGGAATTCTACCAAACAGGTAAATCACTCGCATGACATGTATCATTGAAGGTCCAGTTGACTGCCTTGAAGCAGGACTTATGTTGCTTAGACACCTCATCCCAAATGATCAAACATGTATTTCTGATTAGTTGGGCAAGAGGCAAGTTGCTTGTAATATTGCATCCACTATTAAGTGCATTGGATAGGGGAATCTTGAACCCGGGGTAAGCAGTGTGACCATCTGGTAACAATTAAGCTGCAATACCAGATAATTCAACACAGAGTACAATATTTTCTCTGGCACGTAGATAGCTACATAGACAGTTATAAAGAACAGTCCTGCCGGTTCCAGCTGCACCTTGATAAAAGAAATCAGACCTCTAATTTCCACCAGGATTTTGCTCATATTTTTCCACAATGTTTACTATCTCTTTGAAACAATTTTCCTGCTCTGGATTGAGCTGTACTCTCATTGTATTGCAAACTTGTTCTTACTGTTTTGGATCATAGGCAATTCTTCCTCAATCATTGGATTGTTTGAGGTAGGTTGTTGAACCACCCATGAAAGAAGTCGTTCTGGCAACCTGTACTCTTCTAATATTTTTCCAAATTCTTTCAAGTACTTTTGAAGAAGGTAAACACAATAGTCAAGGTCAATCCTACCTGCAATTTCCTCTGCTCCTGGAGGTACTGGAACTCTCCCAGAAGCCAAGATATGTGGAATATTATCACACATACATGGCCAAAATGTTGCTCATATAGCAAGTAGGTTGCTGATAGTTGTATACTGCAGGGCCAAAGCAAATAGATGTCGCAAAGCCCTACCTGTTATAAACTGAGCACCGTCTCTAAAAAGAGCTACCCACTCACCATCATCTTCTAACAATCCCAAAACAATACATCTTCCTTTAAATGTTGAATAAACCATACTATCAACTGTAGTCAGATTCTCAAAGCTTGTAGCTTCTCGAATAACAGTCAATAGCAGGCAGAGATAATATCTCTCACCTTGGAAGAGACTGGCAGAATACATCCTGCCCACTGCTGTCCCTTTTTGTCTCTTGTTCCATTCTATCTTGCGAATATAGACAAAGTGGTCAGGAAATTCATAGTAGAAGAATTGACTGCCATCTTCATTCTGTGCATTATAAGAAAAGAAACTGATCAGACTCGTCATGGACCCCTTATTTAGATCATGAATGTGACCTGGATCATCATGTCCTGCATAGTAAACAGGCTGATGTCCAGGCAGATATAAGGAAAGATGAGTTACTGGTGGCTGTTCATTATGTATAGCAAATTCAAACAAATGCCAAACTGCTTCAGTAGAACCTAAATAGCATCGATGCAGATAACGCCTGATCTCATCATGCTCAGACTCCACACTGACTGTTGCTTTATCGCTACCTTTGTAAATGTACTTGTCAATATACTTCACAGCTTGAACTAAACCATAAACCTTGACATTAATGTGGGCATTATAGTGGAGAGACAAGTTGGGGCTGTATGGTACAACTCCACCATTGTCAATCACTGCAGTAAGAGTACCTCCTGATCCAGGAACAAGTATGTCAAATGACCTGTCTGTATTCCTTCTCCGGTACTGGGGATACCCATTCTCAGCAATAGTTGTCTCTTCTGTCAATGAATGTGGATATCCTTTATGACAGCTTCTCACAACAGCTGGGTTTAGGTCCTTCATGCACGAGGAATTACAATTTCCCCTGACACAGTGTGTGTGTACCATTGTATTCTGAATGAGTTCTCTCAACTGTTCACCTATTACATCATCTTCAGTTAGAAGTTCAACAGATATAAACCTGTCAATATACTCAGGTGTAAGGAATTGGGCATCTGTTTTGAGAAACAGTAATAGATGAACATGAGAAAGTCATCGCTTTAGGAATTCTATAGTCCAAACCCAGCCACGCCAAGGACCAAATACACACTGATGCTTGATCTAAATCAATAGATCACGTAGCTTGACATTGAAGACTCTAGCTACGAGATCATGGGGAGTCAATAGCTGTCTGACCAGGAAGAAGCTCATCTTGTATCTCAGCCCATTTTGGATTAGCCGTAAACATAATAAATAGTGAAGGCTTTCCAAAGTGGCATACTAGTACCATACTATCCTGATATAGCTGCTACATGAACCTGTCTCCACCTGTTAGAAGATATCAAATCTCTAAGCACAAGCGAGAAAGGTAAGTCCAAAGGTCTTTATCATAGATGGAGATCTTGTATAGGAAGACTCAATATAAACACGCATAAAAGATGATAAAGATTTTTCGAGTAATAACTTATTATATTGATAAGATCTCTTCTCCATTGTTTCATGATTTCAGTAAAGCTCTGGAGGCACTTCGATATTTATATCCCTCGTTGATACAGAGTACAGCCTACATCTAACTATTATACTAACTAAATACCTGCTAACATATCCATAAGCTTCTGAACAGTGCGAATACCATTTGACCCTGAAAATAATTGCCCCACCATTGACTTCCGGACCGGAGACCCTCTGTATTTCTCTGGCGTAGCACCACTTTCCAGCCAGAAGATCACACTCCTACTTCCGTCAAGAGGAATTCAAACCCGTCTGCATTCATGATAGTATTCTCAACATTGGACGAACAAAGTGGCCAACTTCGTTATTGGACCTGTAACGATTGCCGGTATGATTCTGCATCTTACTGCTTACAAGCTTTGGTCAGACAAGAGCTGACGATCGTACCAATGGTATTAATCTCTCATAGTCTTTCCTACCAATAGGGTCCTCTTCGGTAGTCTCATGGCTACCTCTAATCTGGGTGGGCACCATCTCTTAACTCTAGGGAGAGGTTGCTACGAAAACGTCCGGTTACCTTGAAAGAAGAAGACATAATTTCCTGTGCGGTACTCCCGAAGTCTGTAACCTTATGCGACATCAACCAATTTCACCCTAACTACTTGAATAAGCCTGCCAATGGCCTCCTGTCATATATCCTGCAAACGGCATCCGGTCCGTCGGACGGCTGCGACCTATACGGTGTTATAAGATGAGTTCCAATCATAGGAGTCAGTAGTGTCCGAATGCAACTGTGAAGTTGTTTGCAGGCAACGCGCCATTCCAATGCCGGGACCAGAGGGGGGTGTTAGCTTCACAGAGTGAAGGTAGGGTAACCCCAGGGTATGCAAAACTGGGTGGAAAGGTTACCCCGTTCTGATATGCCTAACACTACGATAGTAGTGACTTGATGGTAAGAGAATTCTGCCCCCAACTTCATCCATATTCTCATCACCTCCGCGCAGTGCATCATCTAGACCATTGTACAAATCAGTTCAAATTTTACCCTGATTTGTTCGAAGCCAGTTCAGCTTGTTCTGATCACAAGCTGTCCAGGCATCAACCACGAATTACTGGTAGACCCTCTGGGATCTCACAAGAGTAGCTGGTAGAGCCTCTGGGATCTCACAAGAGTAGTTGGTAGAGCCTCTGGGATCTCATAAGAGTAGCTGGTAGAGCCTCTGGGATCTCATAAGAGTAGCTGGCTCGTCAGTCCTGGTATGCAAGCAGAACCTGAAAAAGTGTCCTCTGTGACATCCTCAGATTCTGGCGATTGCCACTCCCATTTTCAAGAATTCTAGCCTAGTGTCACCCAGGCTCCCTATAAGGGAAGAGATGCACATAGTACAATGGCAAGTAGAAAGCATGATTAGAATTAATAATGGAGAATCTATCATTGGGGATTTCACCATTAATCCTTTCAGCTAGTACAATATCATGAAATCCTCCTCTGTCATATTACTCAGGCAGGAGTATTGCAACTTCATTAGCTGTAGGCAAGTTCTCTCTTCTCATATCGGCCCCTGACTCCAGAATCACACTCAATTGAGGATCAAGAATGATATCCAGATTAGGTTCCTGCTCTGAAAGCTGTGCGAACCACTCCCGGGCTGTATGATACAGCTGGACGAATGGGAATATGTTTTGTAGCATCTGTGTTATGGATGCTATCGATCTCTCATCCAGTTCAGTTGTCATTGCCGATCTCATCTGTGCAGCCTGAATGGAATCATAGAGATAGATTTGTAAGTATAGTGCATCCCGGCCCGCTGGTGGAACCAGAAGACCTTGTTCGTCATAGATGGCACCAGGGATTTGAAAGAGCTGCACTCCAGGGCCACACTGTCCTGTACCGTTATCAGCATTGAAGCATATGGATGTGAATGCAAAGAGAGTATTCCAGCGATGGAGATGCTCTAGAAACAACCTTGACTGACCATCTTAACTGGTCATCAAGGTGTTCAGAGGTTCACACAAGGGCCTCATTCTCTCCACTATCATATCCCTATCATTGCAGCAGGCCACAAAGATCCCTGCTCTAGCACGGGTTCCATGTTGTAGTCTTTCAGCCTCCCAGCAGAGTGCCTGACATCCTCAACAACACAGATTCATATGTCTCAGGCTGGGTACTATCCATTCCGAGCGGTGCTCAATGAAGGTCAAGGGGACAGATTCAATATTCTGCCCTGCAAGTTGTACTGCCTCTCGTACAGCAATCATATTTACTGCCCTAGAGGCAGCTCTTACCTGCTGCCTTGCATTATTCTGCCTAGTCTGTGTAAATATAAATTAGTTAGCCTCCATCAAATACTAAGTCATACTAATTAGCTTATAGGAGATTCTTACGAGGCATTCTCTGCAGGTGCAGCGTTGGGTACCGTGGGGGTTATTGTCGAATTCGTTTTCTTCTTGCTCTCGCCGGCATCCACTATACCTGTGACTCACCATTTTTTCCTTTTTCACACGTATATTTAATTAGTATTGGTTGAATAAAAGAGATTCATATCAGGAGTACAATATACCGGGAAGAAATAGGGTAGAGTATTGGTTGCCTGATGTAGTAGTAGTGGCGAGCTGTTAATTGGTGAGACGGGGCTACTCTATAGGAAGATGGATCCTAAGATTGAGACCGCACCGAAGACTCAAAGTAGAAGTAAGGATCAAAATAAAGATAAAGATAATTCAAAGTAGAATCAAGCGGTAAAACTTAATATTGTTAAGCCTGAAAGCTGCACTCAATAAGTTCTCTCGAGGATCATTGGTTATCAGAATAGAATGTGTCTCGCTTAAGTTAAGTAGAATAATGTAAAGCCAGAGGACACCCGCGAACCATTCTGACCTTTCGCGAGCACCCTGCTCAGCTCAGGGTTGTCCAACTCACCCGGCTAGACTGAGCTAACACTCGGAGGCAGTCAGACCGCTCCGATATTAACTATCTCGACAAATAGGAAGTGCTTCCGGTGATGTCTCTCCAACTACATCGCCAGGAGCAAAAACTGGTTCCTATGGGTAGCATATCAGTGGCCGACCGACATGCCCACCGTGGAGATAATATCTATTGAGACTCACTGGCCCTGCGGTGGTTTCGTCTATACAAGCTACGCAGTCCATCAGCAAATCTACTTGCCTATACTAAGCTTCTAAACCTGACTGCATGCTCCCACGATAAGAAATCACCAGCTGCCTGACTGCATGGGCGCTACCCACAGTCAACCATGCGGGACCCTCTTAAATCGTGACAAGACTCACACCTCTAGAGACCACTAATAACCCATGGTAATGCTACAGTTCACGGTGTAGCCTGGGACTGGTTTTGGGGTGGTTGTCCTGGAAGCCTTGCAGCTTCCCCAGTCAACCCCAAGCCCTCTACTGTTAACCATACAACTACCCGGAGGTCAAAGTATGCCCGTAGGTGGTTCCCAGGTGTTATCCAGGTGGCACCCCAGGAGGCGGTCACCCACACACCTCTTATATATCCTGCAAACAGCTTCTGATCGGTTGGACGGCCAAAGCTCATACGGTGTTGTGGGAGACTTCCTATGGATCTCACTTTACTAGGAAGTACACAACTACATAGCCGTACCGTGCTGTCGCGCCATACCAACGCTGGGGCCGCAGGGGGGTGTTAGGAATATGCTCTGAAAGTTACAGGAGGTTCGGACAACTCCTGCTCCGTCAGTAGCCCGTTTCGTGCCCTACGACGCGGCACTCTGCACATCCAAGAGCTCCACTATAGTGGGATAACTTCCCCCTAAGTCCGCAGATGACTTTGTCGGTGAAGGTAGGGTAACTGGAGTACCTCAGTAAGGTAACTGGGTCCCTAAGGTAGGGTAATCATGTTTCCAAGGTAGGGTAACTTTACCCTGTCAGGCCTTTATTCCCTTCGGGAGTCCGCGCAACCACATATAATGTTACCCCGGAGACTGTTACAGGGTAGCTAACACGGTAGGATTCCGAGCTATCTAGGCCGAGGATATTCGCGACAACGGATTATAGGTCAGGAAGGGTTAAGAAGAATTGTTCAATAAAGTAATAGAAGAATATCGTAATAACTTATAATATTATGAAGGTCTCTTCTCATTTGCTTGATGATGTTCTCAACCATCCGGGAGAGCCCTACTATTTATACTAATGCTCACGCTACTTTGACTTCTCTAGTAAAGAAGTATCTTTCCACGAATTTAGTTCGTCAGAACAAAGTGCGAACACAGTTTGACCCTGAATCTTTCCCAGCTTGACTCTGAGAATCTCCCGACTGCTATTTCGTCTGAGGGTGTCCCCACTCCACCAGTAGCCAGTCTTCGATCTCTTCATCCTGATAGACTATAATGGAATATGCAGTCTAAAAGCCTACATACCAATAGTATCATGAGTATGGAGTGATCAAGTCCGATACTCATCTATCAATGCATAATGCGTATGCATTAGTAAGAGTAGAGAACTGGTTCTCTAATCATCGTTCCAATCAGTTAGC
>Ga0307509_10007457_pt1 | contig 14283 bp, 19 predicted proteins | sample 10_EM_MG_FD_202245 | JGI IMG/M metagenome (GOLD analysis project Ga0307509, IMG submission 202245) | Populus trichocarpa ectomycorrhiza microbial communities from riparian zone in the Pacific Northwest, United States - 10_EM | ecosystem: Host-associated > Plants > Roots > Unclassified | place... | reverse complement strand
TTTCGATATAGGTAGAGCCATTTATGTTGCCCCAGCTATTCGTATTCCATATAACTAGTGGCCCTTTGTAATTGCGATAAATAGCGCCCCAAATCATAACTGTGGTTCGCCGTGCAAATCTGGGTACCAGACAATCCTCCAGGTACTCCTCCCCAGGCCTACGAGTCACCCAAATTGTCCCAGATACATCTCCCACAGAGAGCGCACACTCGTCAGACCAGATTACATCACTCCAGTCAGATACCTGCCAATCACGGTACTGCTCCGCCCAGGCCTTTCGTTTTTGTCTCGTAGGAGGAGATAGGTATGGCTTCACTCGGGCTACTCGGTGGTGATACCCTTCGCTTGCAAATGCTCGACGTAGGGCCCGGGCACTTACTTGCACTCCAGCAAGCTCAGCTACCATTGGCAAAGAGAGTCGACGATTGTGAGCATTCGCAGTTGCACTTTCAATAAGTCTTCGCTTAACTTCGGCATTGATCCTACGGTAACGCCCACGGCCATGATAGATGCTTTGGCTTGGCTGTGTCCTCGCACCATGAATAGTCCGGTGTAGTGTACTGAGCGGAATATTAAACTCCTCCTGTATTTTCCGGTATGACCAGTTGGCATAGTAGCGTAGGGTGCGCACAGCAATACGGGTTTCAGCCGAAGTGATTTGATATGATCCGGAACCTATTTCTCTTATGTTACTTTTTTTTCCTAACACTCTATACTAACATACCTGAATTAAAGCCACGGACTAACACTAAGGCTCTATATGGGAATTGCCACCTTAAGTGTCCGGCTTTATTCAGGGTTCACTAGTAGTACTTGGGCTATACTACCCAAACTACAGACCAGAGTAGAAGAGCTGGGACTTTCATACCTTCTGCTTGTCCACTAATCACTGACTCAGTATCTTCGGATCCTGGGCTGGGCTGGTTACCACTATCATCCGAGTCCTCAAATTCTTCGTTTATGCTTAGGGCTTGAGACAGGCTAGGGGAATCAGGAATGGTGGATTCTGGAGCGAGAGTACTAGAAGAGGGAGGGGTAAAGACTCTAGAATGAGCTTGAGATGGGCTATGGAAACCAGGGACGGTGGATTCTAGAGCGAGAGTATCAGAAGAGGGAGGGGTAGAGACTATAGAATGGGCGGTGAGAGAGGAGAACATTTTGGCTGAGTGAACTGTAATGAGACCCTAGTGCTGCTATCGTACAAGGCTCAATCAGTCTCTGGTCTGTCAGTATTTATGTGATTTTCTACTCTACTCAATCATTCAAGTACTCGAGTACTGACATCATGAACATATTTCCTGGCTTCTACGATTCTCTTGTTTTTTTCCCTCCTATACCCTGACAGTCAAGGACTTGAATAGTTGGGTACGTTGTTGTTGTGTCATTCTAAGCCGATCACACAAGAAAATACGAGAATTATGGTCATCCGACTTTCTGATGTCTGCCAAGCCTAATTTTTTTCCAAAGTGTTGTCCTCGCTACCTCACTCCCCAGATAATCTTGCTGATCTTTTTTTCCGATTTTTTCGTCCCTACCCCAGTAAAGCGTTGGCGCTAAATTTATACTCGAGTATCATACTAGGGGCAGGCATATAGCGATCGAACACACCACTTTGTGACCTCACCAGTTTTCGAGGATTTTTTGCGGGTAAGCCACTTTGGTGTGTTCGAAAACTATTTTTTTTTTTTTTTTTTAAAAAACTTTTTCCATTTCAGGCACCCCTGCTACTCTAAAGCGTACGGCCTGTAAACTAAACCCCTACAGCCCACTCCCAGGCCTTGGCATTCCCGGCTTCAAGAAATCCAACCCAGGCCCCAACAAGCACCGGATACCCCCCATCGCTGGACTTTGGCGCCAGCCTTCCGAGCCAACACGCTGATCCAAGAGCCCTTGCACCAAATCAAAGCCCAAGCCATAAAGAAATCCATCCAACCATATCCTCAACAAACAAAAAAAACTACCCCCAAAACCCAAACATATCCCTCCTTCCAAGTCATAGATACAATGGCAGACGTACAAAACAAAAGAAACATCCGCATATCCGGCCGTCGACCTGAACCCTCCTTTCCCAATTACCGTCCAGACAGAAATGTTACATCCGAAAGTCCGCATATACGGTGGGGTAGACCAGTGCCTTTCTAACTTGCCCATACCATACCACTCTAACCAAACGGAGGCCCTAAATACCCCCGTCCCAGAGGCCTAAACCCCTGTCTCGGGTATGAACCCGGATCAAAAGGAACTCTACCGTTGCCGGCAAAGCCCCTACCTCGCCCCCTCCCCATCATCGGACCCATACCAAACCCAGGACCTACATGCCCCCTAGGCCCAGTCGGCACCCCAGATGCCACCCTACCACCACCCTCCGCCGAACCTCTCGGACCCAACGGTGCTTTCACAACCGCCAAATCCTCAGTCACCTCCAAACTCCCACCATCCTCATCCAACCTCCTCTTCTTCACCCCTCCCGGCAGCCTAACCAAAGCCACCGAAACCTCCTCTTCCTCATCATCCTCCACCGACACCGCCACAACAGTGCCCGCCACACCCGACAACACCACATCCTCATCCCCAAAAGCCACAATGTGGCTCACCATCACGGGGTCTGGGACCCCAGCCTCCTCTTCCTCATCAGCCACACCCCACCCGGGCACAGCCACCCCCTCTTTCTCCTCCTCCCTCTCCTTCTCCACCAAAACCTCACCAAGCCGCAACTCCAGCTTGTGATTCCTCTTCGACAACACCGAAACGTGGTGCCGCAACCTCGAAACCTCCTTCTCCAACTCCAGAACCCTTTCCAGAGCCTTCGCCGTAATCAAACTGGATCTGGCAACCTTGGTCGCCGAAAACGATGTAGAACCTCGCTTAGCTATATTAACCGATAGTGGGTAGGTCGGTAAGGATGAGGAACGATAAATATGAGATGGAAGAGATAAATCTATCTTCCAAACGATGAAAATCTAATGAGGAGGAATCTCAGAAGATAAAGACTTGAGGCTATCGTGAGATTGGGCCCAAGGATCGCGATTGGTCAAAAACCGAAAATGTGACGTGTCACTGAAGTAACAATTTCAATGACTGTGGTTGTAACTGACGTTGTGGATGTGTTCGAAAACTAAATGCCTGCCCCTTGTACTATCATATCATAAACAAACCCAAACCACCACAACACTAACCAAAAACCAACCACCTCAAAACTCCTCCCGAGTGATGTAATGGCAAAGATACACTGCCACCAACCCTTCATCCGCCCTTCCCTGGTTACCGCCTAGACGCATACCTGGTGGGGCGGACCTGTGCCTGCTACCCGCTCATACCAAGGGCAAGTCGGCTGCCTAGACCCCCTGCCCCTTTGAGGACCACGAGGTATAACCGCCGTCCCAATCAGCCTTGTTGTCTTAACTGTCCCATCCCTTCCCCATGGGACAGTTTATACCATCTACCACCATTTCGGCCACCCTCAAGTCCAGAGTGACTAACCTGTCTCCCAGCCCCGTCTCAGGACTTATTCTTGCCGCCGCGAGTATCATACTAGGAAGGTAAATTACACAATAATTGCTACTTTATCCCTTTTTCCAGACCTATATTTGCTTTGGAGGAAACGAAGCTACCGACCGGTATTGCGTAGTGGGTCCGGGTTTTGGCACCCCCCCGTTGGCCAGCACCAGCAGTTCCCGAGAATATTCCGAGATCACGAACGCCGTAGAATCTCAAACAATTGTATCATGTGCGCGGTGGTCTAAAAACTCTTTCTCTGGAAAAAGGGCGAAAAAGACAGGGAAAGGTGGACAGCTCAGCCCCTCTGAAAAGAAAAAAAAAAAACGAAGAAAATACAAGACCTTATCAAAGGGACCAACTCCAACAGCATAGCACCCAGTTCGGCTACCGTATTTGAGGCTTTGCGGTAACTCAAGTGTGGCGGATGTTTTCTACTGGTCATTAATTCACCAACTGTCATAGAAAAAGCTCCCCCTGCCATTTGCCGGGGGGGGGGGGGGAATACGTCTACTGGTACACGTTTAGTAAACCCCAACACCTGAAAAATGTGAATGTGTTTCCGCCTCCCGGTATATAGGATATATGATACCGCTTCTAGTAAAGACCCTAGATTAATCTACAGTACAGTATAGTAAGAGTAATAAGATCATTAACTACCCTAAAAGCTACCAAATCTACACACGGGTTAAGGGGTCAGTCAACCTACCAAGGCCACAATTTAATTATGGAGAAAATTCGCTATCACTATAGTATCACATCGGCAATGCGTTAGTGCTTATCATCTGTATAGAAGACTTTCACAGGCATTTTACTTGGACAGGTAAGGGAAAAATACAAATCTCCACCCTCCCCCTTTCCCCGACACGCTTTTTCAATGCTTTCCCTCGTTTGTAGCGACAAATATGGACTGAACAGAATGATCTGATTAAAAGAGAGAAAAATAATAACCACTAGCCCTAAACATAAAGTACGGGGCTGGAAGGATAGTAATACTCAAATACGTGAATAAAAAGGCCTCCATTTTTTGCTATCCCAGTCTCTCCTTCACTACGCCCTTCTGTCACAAAGGAAAGGAAAGTATGGAGAATATCCCCTGGAAAATTTGGACAACAAGAGAAAACATGTAGCTTAGCAATAGTCCAGTCCCATACCACCCTCCACCCACAGCTGCGCCTTGCCCCGAGCACCTTCCGCAATTAACAGCAACAATACTATCCCGGAATCGTAATTGCGCAGCCTCGGAGCTCCAGAAACGAACAGATTCCTACACAGGTCTCCGATTAGGCAGGGAGGCCCAATCCCTCGATAGAAGCAACCTCCTTACTGCATCGTGTCCTTCTTTCTTCGCCTCCCGCAGTTCACTTCCGGCCTCCCGCTTAAAGGCCTTCGAGACCTCCCCAGATTCATTTAAATATCTCCCTATCGGGCGAAGTAATCGAGATAGTGTCCCGCCTTGCTTAGCTCCCTCGGGAGGAAAAACGCGATCCGTCACAGCGCTGTACACTCCCAGCATCATGTTGTCCTGGAGTCTCAACCCGTGGGCTCGTGGCTTGAGCCGGCGTAAAAGCTCCTGGAGGTTAATCCTGGGTGGGTTTTTGAAAGTCTCTCGGAAGGTCTCTATAAAGTCGAATATATTGATGAATACGCGTTTAAGAACCTGAAATAATAAGTGTTAGGGGATCTTGTAACCCTATTACCGGATCTTTAGTGGAACGCACCTTCTCTGCAGCTTTCTCCGTGACGTCCACCCGCCTCCCACCGTATAGTCCGACAAATACTTGCGACGGTGTGATTCCGGTAACTCGGCAGAAGTTTTCGAGGTGTAAGTTGAAGTCCAGCTCCACAAGCTCATAGAAGTCATCGTGCAGTGACTCGAATTGACGGGAGCGGCGCCATGACCGGGCGTCCCCATACAGCCGTATCCACTCTTTTCTTTTAAAACTGACCAGTCTCTTGAATTCAAGCTCAGGCAGGCCCCCCAGGTACTGATACCCAGCACCTTCCTGCTCCCTCAGCCAATCCGGTAGAATATCTACCTCTTGAATGTCCAGATATCGAGGAGCCGTGGGCTCCGGGGTGCTATATCCCGATGATTGGTCTCTCTCATCCAATTCCACCGCCTTATTAAATTGTCTCGTGACCTTTGCAAGATTCCTTTGCCCCCACCCCCTCAGCTCAACAAGGCGTTGAAACTCCGATTGTACGGGGGCATCAAAGTCGAAGGTGAACAGTTGGTATTCGTATTTTCTGAAAAACCTGATGACATTGGGGCCGGCCGGATCCTCCATCAGATCCTGCTCTTCTTCGACAGCAAGGAAGAAGGCAGCCCCGTGTCTTTGGATCCTCGAGGGGCCCCATTGCCGTGCCTGGCAGAGACGGTTGAATTCTCCGAATGGACAGTTACGCGGGTCGTAGGTGTATCCGATGAAGTTGAATTTAGTGAAAAATTCCTCAAGAGGCCCTCTTGGTGTCGGCATTACGGTTAAAATGAGGGTTCTCAATACCAAATTATTGCCCTTCGGAACCCAAGACTCTGGGTAGCACACCAACAACAAGACAAAAAGGATCCCCGCTCGGGTAATCGTGTAGGAAGGCTAGTAGGGTTTCCCCGTATGGTACCGTGGTACGAAGCCGTAAGGTGTACTTGTACAGTAGGTGCCAGTACGGTACTCGAGTATACCTCTCTTCTATGTAGTTGTAAGGCGGTGCGTCTGCCATTGTAAATACCTATGCTAACCTACCGTAGTATGCTTGGGTAACCTCCATGGAAGGCCTAACTATTTCACCTAACCCTAGATTCATGCCTCAACTGTGCTTGGTGCCCATCGAACAGTTGGCGTAAATTTAGCGACGCGGGGACCGGCGCCGCCGGCAATTATTTCTGGATCCAGAATTCAGAAGCGAGTAATGATATTCACTCCCGTTATTACTGGTACCGTACTGGACTCGAGCAGTATCCTTTCGTCCTTCACAGCCTGGCTAGTGGCGGCTGCAAGACCAGTTGCTGCATGCTGCACCATTCCTATTCGAGAGACAAAGGGGCCGTGCGAGAGCTTCATGCCACGACAATCCAGATCTCGGGGGGGCCAAACGAGGCTGCGCCAGAAGGGATGATAATTGACAACTCAGTACGAGCCAGTGGTCGAAGGATCACGTGGGTTGGGCTACCAGTGCATTACCGGTACGTATCCTTTCCCCACAGCCGTGACGTAAATTTACAGTATCGTATCGTACTGTACCAGGCAGGAGTGGCCCCAGCACGGACTAAATGGTTGACTTTTCTCACTTCATCACCATACGGTAACAATAGGATCTGTTCTACGAGTAGTGTTAGGTGGTTCAGGCGCTGCTATCCACACAGAAACGGGGCAGACAAACGGGACGAAACTCCGCCAATCAAGCCCCCAGTCCCACCGCTTTACCTGTTTACTCGTACATTATCCCCGTAGACTACAAGAAAGGGGGTGTATTGCGTTTAAAAGAAACCGATCCAAATTATTGTTTGATGACATTACTTAGCTGTCTTTGCATCATTGCCATCTCTGCCGACGCATTTCGCAGGCGAGGGAAGGACATGACAATAAATGAAACGCATCACTCGAAACAAAAGAGCACACCCGTATAACGACCTTTCATCTACGGTACTACCCCATCACACAACTGAATATGCATGTCTTATAGCTACCCTCGTTCTCCATTCCATCCAACCAACAACAATCTCCCACAGCTGATTTTCATAAAACCTTATTGCCATAATACTGGCTGTGTTTTATCCCCCCTTATCATCGTGGTACTTATTTATTCAATTTTATATATTTCCCCCAGCTTTAGGTCGCGTCATAGATTATTCCTTAGGGTTACTTGTTGGCTGGGATGGGAGAAAATTTGGCTTTCCCGGGGGGTATCCAATCAGGAAACTAACCTGCCCAGTAAAGAGGGTATTCCCTTATCCAACTAAACTCTTTGCCGGCGGGACGGAATATATACAAATGCAACTATCCAAGTTCGGTGTCCCTTCTCCAATGCAAAAAGGCAAACCCAGGCTAATCGCTTAGGCACCAAGTTATTAGAATAATAGGATGGCCCATGGTCGGTACGGTAATCATCCTGAATTAACACCCAATGATACCCCTCTCCCCCATTTTCAGCAGCCATACCGCTCTCCAAAATATCTCCCATAGCTACACGAATAACATAGCATTCTTTCCATCCCCATGTTTTCAACAAGTCATTGTCTTTGAGCCTTGTGTTGGTCGTGGGCAGCCTCGATACGGAGAGGCCCAAACTCCCCTAAGGGCACTCTTTCCTCCCCTACCGGTAGGGTGGACGAGATGCCCTCGCTGTGCACGTGGAGAAGGTATTCGGGATTGTCGGACTTCTTGGGAGCCTAGTTGTTGTTAAAGCTATTGACCACAACTAGAGCCAAAGTGGAGAAAGCTTGAACACTTCGGCAACTTTATAATGGGAAGACATCTCCAAGCTGGCAATCCTAAGGTGGGGTTGTGTCCTGGGTTCTTCTTTTCTTGTTCTATGCACCATACAATCGGGTATCTCGTCAGGATTGGACGTAGGTTAAGGTTGCTGATTAGATTAGTTAGACCCATGACGAAGCTCCCGAAAATGAAAGGACAAGGTGATTGAGAGAAGCTCGGTGCGGAAGCACCCAATATCCACTCCTGCTCACGCTCACTCTTAAAAACCCTGGTTACTGATTGAGTAGCGATAGGTGAGAATCATGGCTCCAACAAATCCTTTCTCGATCTTTGGCACTTTATACCCACTATAGTAATCGGAGTCATTAAATATCAGCGAAAACATAACCTTTGTCACCGCAAAGACTTGGATCGGACTGGCGGAAGTAGTTTTCCCTACTGACCCTCCCGAGTCTAGCATGTCAGCCCGGTTCCTTGCTCTTTGGTTAACGCTTACTCCGAAACCTAACACCACCTACACAGGAAATCCCACAACCACTGCCCTTCCTATAATAGTCCGGATAGTAACTTGGTCGGCATTATTCTGAGAATGGGGACGTATTCTAGTAGGTGCTGTGGGTGTAGAACAGCAAGTTTTCCGGGGGTGCCTATGAACAAAGGTAGCTTATCCCTTACCGTAGTCTCTACTCTCCTTCATTGACTTTGAGCGTGGCACCAGCGACTGGATTGGCGATGGCTAGCGCGGAACAAGGAAAGTTGGTTGTAAATTTAAGCTTAGAGAGCAAAGGGGAACATTCCACATATTCTGCCTCCAGACCACCCCGGTAGTAAACACCTCACGTTTAGGGGCTCCAACAGGGTACTTGGAAAGAAGGTGGCAAAAAGCGAACTATGCGAGGATTATCTTTTTTGGTTTCATTCCATGTAAGTCTGCGAACAAGGGGATCCTTTGAAAGAGGCGGGAGACGGGCGCCTTGTTACATTGTATAGACTCGCCATATAGCCAAGCACTATTTGAGGGTTACATACATTGATGCAAGGCAAGGTAGAATACGGTAGGACAACAATACGTTACGAGATTGTGCGCAATTCTCCTGTAGGATTTCTAGTATTAGCAGTTCTAGGATCAGGTCGGAGGAAAGTATCACAATGCCATCTAGAGTACCATTATGATAGATCGGGTGACACTTCGGTTCGTTGAAAAGCAGACCACCCACCTGCGCAAAGATACTTCGAGGTCATTCCTTTAATACGCCCACCCCCTCACAAATAGGTTCCTCAAATCACTCAAGTGCAGTTAGGCTTTGCTTCATGGGCTAGAGCCCCATTCCTCTGTTTTGAAGGAGGGTTAATGTATGCTACTCGTCCCAAGCAGGAAATATTCGATAACAGGGATCCACAAAATATATAGCAAAAAATCCACGCGTCTTTGAGCGCCCGTGCAAATTCACGACCCCTGATATCGAACACGGCACTCCTTGCTTTGGACGAATAGACAGACACACAGAACCTTAAGGCGAGCCATTTCACATATATTAGAGAAATACCCAAGGGGGACTTTTCCTTCTTCTTCTTCACATGTCAATAAATCACCTCGCTCGCTCATCTGTATTACAGATCACGGCAGCACGGACTGCACGCAACCAATTCCGAAACCAATAGATATCGGTAGAGTGGGGGGATGTCCATCGGAGAATCCCATAGCACAAGGAGATGACTGCCGCAATATCATAGCGGCCGAGGGCTGGTTTGTGGAAGTGCAGGGGGAAGGATGCCCGGGCTAGAGGCACATACCCGGGGGTAAAGACCATGCAGACACTTCGCACGAGAGGTGTTCAGCCTCGCACTGCCGGTATGATATATAACGTGAGACGGTAAATGGCGGGCGAAAAGGGCCGGTACCGGATGTGGCTTTCAATTTAGGTCCGATTTTCGGGTGCTACGAACTCGAGTGCAGTAGTCTAACCCCCCAGTGTCAAGCTCAACGCTCAATTTTTCACAATCCTGGAGAACACAAGCTCTAGGCGGCACTCACACACGAGCGCCTTGGTTAGCAGGTTGCGTCATCTCATGCTTTGTGACACCCCAAACCCTTCGCCAACACGACAGAATTATTTTCTCACAGTTTGTAATTGTAGTTTCCCATCTCCGACAGGCATCTCCTGGGAAGTATTGGTGCTATCCTAGAACGGTATAGCCTGAGCTCTCTAGGCCCTCTAGATCTTATTAACTCGTGCCCGCAGTTCAGTTAACCTACTGAACGAGGCTTATCGCAGGCTGATACGGCGATTTCCTAGAATATGGATAACTGGAGAATTCCAAGAGATCTTATTTATTGTACGCAATTTAAACTTTTTTTCCTTTAGACCGCAAGCAGCCAGTCGGTGGTCATGTTCATCCAAGAATTATCAAATGTTACCAAGTATTTCATAACGCAATCCGCAACCAATAGCCATACAGTACGCCGGAGTAAGGGAGGAAGAAAGAAAATAACAAAAAGAATCCTAATGAAACCACCATCTCTAGTACGAAAAAATTCAAGCAAACGATACTCATACACTGTTGTTGCTCCGATTATTATTCCTCTTCCTAGTCTCTAAGCTCTTCTTGACCGGATCCTTACTCTCAAAGATCTCAGTCATCTGCTCGAGGGTATGCCCAGCCGTCTCAACGAACCACATCCAGATGACAAAGACTTCAAAGCAATTCCATCCGATGAAGACAATGTAGTACCTCCACCCAATAGCCTCCATAGCAACCGGCGCGGCGAAAGTATTAAGGCACATAGCAATGTTCACGAACAAAAAGTTGAGTCCAGAACCCTTAGCACGAGTCCTTGTCTCGAGAACTTCCGAGCTGTAGAGCGTTTGCAAAGGAGTATACGCCCAAGAGAAGGCCATACCAAAGATGTAGATGAATGCGATAACAGCGTACGAAGCTCCCTTGGAAGTTGACGAGACCGCGGTTCCGGCCGTGATGATGGCGAAGCAGACCACCGTGAAGGCGGTAGCGCCAATGAGCATCGGCCTACGGCCAAGTTTGTCAAGAAGCGTTGCGCCCCAGATGGCTGCGAACATGCAGAATACCGGATAGATTCCGTTGAGGATGAGACGGGTGTCCGAGGACTCGATGCCGGTCTGCTGGAACATTGTCGGCATGTAGTATGATACAACGTTGTTTCCGGACCATTGACCAAAGAACGCAACGGCAACTATAATCCATTAGTTACTAGACGTAATTTGGTGATGCGCAGGGCGACACTCACTAATGAGACCGAGTCTATATCGAGCAGTTCGAGTATTGACGAGATCCCGGTAGTCCCACCAGATCTTGTCGGAGCTCACTGTTCCAATATGCTCACGCATCTCCTGGAACTCGACCTGTACTACTGGGGAATGGCGATCGCCTTCCCCGTGGTATTTGGCTAGAATCTCGATAGCCTCCTCGTCTCGGCCCTGAGCGATCAACCAACGGGGAGATTCCGGGATGAAGAAGACGAGAACGGCAACGATGGCAGGAATGGCAGCTTGAACGATAGTCGGAGTCCTCCATGCCCACGAGTTATTCATGTGGCGATTGGTGCCCACACAACACCATCCCGCAACTTCGAGAGGAAATTAGATAAGTCGAAGCCTGCGAGTGAGCGCTCATGTAGGAGTACATACTAATAGACCCTAGATACCAGCAGACATTGTAAAGACCAGCTTGAGTACCACGGTAGGCTGGGTGTGACAACTCAACAACATAGGCCGGAGCAGAGCCAGAAGCGATCGCCGCTCCGACTCCAAGAATGAACCTCCCTCCTTGGAATTGTCCCACTGGTCATGAAGTTAGCAACTTCATGGCAACGGAAGACTTTTCGAAAAATGAAAAAAAATGAAAGGAAAAATGAAAAAGAGACTCACGACCACTGGCAGTAGCCTGCACTGCAGTTCCAGCAACGACAATTACACAACCGATGAACATGCCCCAGCGCCTTCCGTATCCGTCTGCGAGCCACCCAATCGCGGGGAAGGCGGCGATTTGTCCCAACTGGTGTTCGCTCCGTTAGTTTGATGCGGGGACGGAAAATTACTGGTCATGCAGGAGACATACATTGTAGATCATGAAAACTATACCCGTGCTGGAGCCTTTACCGTTCAGACCAAATGATTTTTGATATTGCGCCATGTCGTTTACAGCGCCCCTGCAGATTAATGAGCTAACATCAAAATTTAAACCTAGGGAAGGCAGGTAGCCAAAAGAACGGTCTACCGTACTCACATGAGAGAACCATCATATCCGTTCATCGTCGAAACCAAGTAACTCACGAGGAGACAGAAGTAAAGCTTCAACGAATTCCTGCTCAACAATGAAAATTTGTTTGTTCGAACGATGGCGTCGATATTGTGAGTTGAAATCGCATTTTCCCTCGGGTCGCTAGAATCCGCTCCATCCCTTCCCCCGACATACTCAATGTTAGAGAACATTGTATCTTTAGAACCCATCGCGGATCCCATGGATGGCGACCTTTCAAGTTCTAGATGTGCGCTGCTGATCCGGTGTTTCGAGCTCTAGAGAGGATTGGGCTTGCTGAAATACCTGAAGATCTGGTCGGGCGATGACGGCCAGGTTTTATTCTTAAGGACCCTTCCAAAATTGATGTACCCATCTCGGTGAGCGAACACTCGTGCCTCCCGAGACATTACCCTCATTGTGCGGAGCTCCAGGGACAGGGCCTCATGAAGAAACTGGTTGGTGGTAGTACTACCGTATGCCGGTTTGTCTTGTGTAAGTTATCGTGCAAGAATGGGGAGCTTTCTTTTTTCCCCACCATTTGCCAAGGGAGGGTCGTACCACAGTTCCTAGCATAGTTCGCCGCACAATCCCTGTCCCGCGATGAATTTTCTCTAGATCATTCGTCAATCGTACGCCAAACTTTTTCAACCCATCCATCCATGCGCTCCAGGCCACCCAAGTACTGTACGAGTACAGTACTTGCCGTAAGTCCCAATCTCCATTCCAGTCTATTTTGTGGCGTTACCACTCGAACGACGTTCGCGAAAATAACCGCTATCGCATGGCACTGAGATCTAAGCAAAAATGCTAAGCTTTGGCGATATACTATAGCAGCCGTCTTCACAAAACGTCGCTCAATTACGAGCATAGCCTTCCCGAGTCCAGGCTGCACTCACCCCGGGTCAGCAGGATCCACAACTAATCCCGATACTCGATCCCCCGAGTCGAGACAAAGGGACCTACCGTACGGAAAGAAGACCGGAGGTCTGTAATTACCGCCACAAAATAAGAGGCGTCTTACCTGCCTCCTTGAGCGGCGAAAGTTTTGGACGAGTGGAAAAACTTTCACCTGCCCCCGGCCTCTGGAATTCTCCGTCCCTAATTATTCTGAAATGGACAACAGTGAATGGGATATTACCGGTGCCGGTACTCGTACTGCAGTCTGAAACGGCACCGTGTCGTATAATACGGTACGAGTGGGTACAGCCCGGCACGGTTCAGCCCACGGCACTACCAGCGAGTGTGTGCAACATCGGAGATGAAAGCGGGCGTCACGATTACGGAGCATTTAGACGAGCAAGCAATCCTTGTTGCTGTTACCGTAGTCTATGGCCTGATGAGTGCCGACGCAATTAACTTCGTTGCACTCGGGGGTCAGTACTCGAGTACTCGAGTAAAAATCGGAAAACCCTTTCTGCCAATCCCATCGTCCTCAAATACAAATAAGTTATCTACTCGAGTACGGTACTCGTACAGTATGGAGACAGGGGTTAAGCTTCCCCGTTTTTGATGGCCCCCCCGGAGCACAGTCAGCCTGACCGCCACGTTGTTTTAAGTGCATGACCAGATCAAGAGGTGGCAGATTAGGTCCGGGATACCGGTACTAGATCTTCTCGCATCACACAGTTTTTTTTACCAAACATACCGTACTCGAATAGACAGAGTGTTGCCTACTGCAGTGCACGAATAGCTGGATGCCGAATAGCTGGATGTCTGGCTAGGCGCTACCGTATTATCCCGAATTTGCGAGAAGTGGGTGCCACTGCGCAATAAGCAGAACTTACCATAATCTGGCAAAAGTTGGACTGGAGCTAAGGGCACGAAGAAGGCAAATTCACCACAGTTTAAACATGGGTAGCGGTGGTTAGACAGATTTAAGAAAATTCGCACTGGTGCTAATTCGACTTTCTACGGTATCATATGGTCCGAGAAGGTGAAAAGGGTGACCTCGTCAACCCTGTTCACACCATCATTTAAATTCATTCTTACACGCAAGCCACAGCTCGAGTCGTAGCTTCTGTGGCTCCTGAGACAAATAGTCGATGGTTTGGCTTTTATCATTGGTGGGTTGTTC
>Ga0307509_10007456_pt1 | contig 14284 bp, 11 predicted proteins | sample 10_EM_MG_FD_202245 | JGI IMG/M metagenome (GOLD analysis project Ga0307509, IMG submission 202245) | Populus trichocarpa ectomycorrhiza microbial communities from riparian zone in the Pacific Northwest, United States - 10_EM | ecosystem: Host-associated > Plants > Roots > Unclassified | place... | reverse complement strand
CGCGGCGCGGGAGCCGCACCGCGCAGTGTGGACGTGGCGCGCCTCGCGGGCGTGTCGCAGAAGACGGTGTCCCGGGTCATGAACGACGAGCCGTACGTCTCCGCCGACGTACGCCGCAGGGTCCTGGCGGCGGCCGAGGAACTCGGCTACCGCTCGAACAACGCGGCCCGCGCGCTGGCCTCCGGACGCACCCGGTCCATCGGCGTCGTGACGCTCGGTACCGCCCTGTACGGCCCCGCCTCGCTCCTCATGGGCGTCGAGCGAGCCGTACGCGACACCGGTTACGCGCTCCGTGTGGTCAACACGGTGGAGGGCGAGTCGACGGGCATCGCCGGTGCCGTCGACTCGCTTCTCGACCAGGGCGTGGACGGCATTGTCATCTCCGAGCCGATCGACGAGGAGGACGGCGCCGACCTGTCCGCGCGGGTCGATGTGCCGGTGCTCGTCCTCGGCGCGCCACCGCCCTTCGTCGCACCCCATGTGGTGACGGCCGGCATCGTCTCCGGCCGGCTGGCGCGGGCCGCCACCGAACATCTGCTGGAGCTGGGCCACACCACGGTCCACCACCTGGCGGGACCCCAGCGCTGGTACTCGGCCCGGGACCGACTCGAAGGCTGGCGGGCGGCGCTCGCCGCGCACGGCCGGGCGGAACCGCCGGTCGTGCAGGGCGACTGGTCGGCCGCCTCCGGTTACGCCGCCGGTCGCGCACTGGCCGACGACCCCGGCGTCACCGCGGTGTTCGCCGCCAACGACGACATGGCGATCGGCCTGATCCGCGCCCTGACGGAGGCGGGCCGGCGGGTCCCGGAGGACATCAGCGTCGTCGGCTTCGACGACACCCCGGTCGCCGCCTATGTGACTCCACCGCTGACGACCGTACGACAGCCGTTCGACGCGATGGCACGAACAGGCCTCCAGCTTCTCGTGCACGCCATCGAGAATCCGCAGGCGCCTCCGCTGCCGGTGACCGAACCACCGGTGGAACTCGTCGTCCGGGCTTCGTCGGCGGCCCCGCCCCACTAGGCTCTCCGGACATGAAGGTCCGTCACAAGGCGCGGGTCGTGCTGTTCGACCACGGTGAGCTGGTGTTCCTGAAGCGGGGCTGGCCGGGCGGCGACTCCTACTGCACGACCGTCGGCGGAAGCGTCGAGCCCGCCGACGCGGACCTCGAATCGGCCCTGCGCCGCGAGGCGTTGGAGGAGATCGGTGCCACGATCGGCCCCGCCACCGAGTTCCTCACCCTGACCGAACCGGGCGGGACGACCACCGTCGTACAGCACTACTTCCTCGCCGACCTGCTCGACATGGACCCGGACCGCCGGCACGGTCCCGAACTCGACGACCCCGACACGGGCGACTTCGAACCGGTCCGGGTGGCGCTGAGCCGCACCGCCGTGGCGGCCCTCAACCTCCAGCCGGCCGAGCTCGCCGACTATGTGCTCCGACATGTCGACGCGTGGGGCGCCGCCTGACGGACGGTCGCCGTCGTGGGAGGCCGTACTACGGCGTCAGTACGACCTTGCCGGCGACCGTGCCCGACTCGGCGAGGCGCAGGGCGTCGGAGACTCGGGCGAGCGGCAGCCGGGCCGCGATCCGCGGTGTGACCTCGCCGCGCTCGACGGCGGCGAAGACCTGCGAGAGGTCGGTGCGCAGCTGGGTGCGGAACCGGTTCTTGTTCAGGGCGCGTCCGGCCCAGACGTTGAAGAAGTAGGCGTGGCGGCCGTTGGGCAGCGCGTTCCACACCCAGACCCGGCCGAGGATCTTGAGCACGGGCAGCTGCTTGGAGCCCTCGTCGTCCCGGGTGGCGGCGCTGCCGTAGGAGACGAGGGTGCCGCCGGGGGCGAGGAGGCGCCAGGAGCGGACGGCGCTCTCGGCGCCGACGTGGTCGAAGACCGCGTCCACCCCGCGCGGGGCGAGCTCGCGGACCCGGGCGGCGAGGTCCGGGGTGCGGTAGTCGATGGGCTCGACGCCCTGCTCGCGCAGCGCGTCGTGGTGGCGCGGTGAGGCCGTGCCGATCACGTACACGCCCATCGCGCGGGCGAGTTGGACCAGGACCGTGCCGACGCCGCCGTTGGCGCCGTGCACCAGGATCGTCTGGCCCGCGCGGATGCGGGCCTTGCGGTGCAGCATCTGCCAGGCGGTGATGCCGTTGACCACCACGGTCTCGGCCTCCGCCGCGCCGACCCCGGCCGGCACCGGCACCACGTCGGCCGCGTCGACCAGCACATGGCTGGCCCAGCCGCCGACCTTCACCAGCGCGGCCACCCGGGTGCCGACCAGGCCCGCAGCCACGCCGGTGCCGGTGCTCTCGACGGTACCGACCAGGTCGTAGCCGGGGACGAAGGGGAACGGGGGCTGGTCGTAGTACCGGCCGCGGCGCATCTGCTGCTCGGCGAAGGAGACCCCGGTCGCCTCCATCCGGATCACGACCTGGCCGGGGCCCGCGACGGGGACGGCTCCGTGCCGGACCTCCAGGCCCTCGGGCTCGACCTTGCCCGGCAGGACGACCTCGACGAGTGCCTCGGTGGTGTTGTTCATGGCGACCTCCACTGTGAGCTGCGGCGAGCTATGCGCTTTCGTTTTCGTTATAAGTTCTAACGCACGCTAGAAGGGGTCGTCAAGTGCAATCGTGATACCTTCTAACTGAAGCTTGAGCATGTAGTCCCGTGAGTGTGGAAGGCGGCCGGTCATGGCGGAAACAGGCACGAGGACTCCGCGTGAGCGCTACCGCGACCAGGTGCGCACCGAGATCAAGGACCACGCGCGGGAACAGATCGCCACGGCGGGCGCCTCCGCGCTCTCCCTCAACGCCATCGCCAAGCGCATGGGCATGAGCGGCCCCGCGCTGTACCGCTACTTCGCCAGCCGGGACGACCTGATCACCGAGCTCGTCCGGGACGCGTACCGCAGTCTCGCCGACACCTTCCGCACGGCCGCCGGGACCGGCACCGACCTGCCCGGACTGGCCCACACCCTGCGCACGTGGGCCCTCGCCGACCCCCAGCGGTACTTCCTCGTCTACGGCACCCCCGTCCCCGGCTACCACGCGCCCGACGACATCACCGGCATCGCGTCCGAGATCATGACGACCCTGCTGGACGCCTGCACCGCCGCCGGGCCCGCGGACGGTTCCGCAACCCCGTTCGAGACGCATCTCGCGGACCACCGCGACTGGGCGGGCGACCACCCCGCCCCGCCCGCGGCCCTCCATCGGGCCCTGACGTTCTGGACCCGCCTGCACGGCGTCCTCTCCCTGGAACTCGCGGGCCACTTCACCGGCATGGGCTTCGACCCGGCCGAACTCTTCGCGTCCGAACTGGCGGGGCTGGTGGAGCGGCGGGGAGGCGCGACCCGCTGACCCGACCGGCTGGCTCCAGTGACCACGACGGTGTGGCGGCGCCGTTGTGAAGATCAGGTTGGGGACACTCGCGGTCCGGCGCCGCGCGGGCGGCGGGTTCCCTGTCTGGCTGGAGAAACGTGGTGCGACTTCCCCTGCTGCGGGCCGCATTGGCGGCCTCGGTGCTTGTTGCGTCAGGAACGGCCGCCGCCGCCCCGGTCCGGGCGGACGGCAAGCCCCGGCCCCGGGCCGTCGACGATCTCGCGCGATACGTCAACCCGTTCGTCGGCACCGCCCCCGGCGGCCCGGACTTCGGCCACGGCGGCGGCGCCGGCAACACCTTCCCGGGAGCCTCGGCCCCGCTCGGCGGCATGCAGTGGAGCCCCGACACCGTGACGTACCAGCACGGCGGCTACTCCTACGGCGACAACCGCATCCGCGGCTTCAGCCTCGCGCACATCTCCGGAGCCGGCTGCGCCGCCTACGGCAACGTCCCCTTCATGCCGACCCAGGAGGCCGCACCGCCGGCCTACGCCACGTTCTCGCACACCAACGAGCAGGCGGCGCCCGGCAGTTACCACGTCACCTTCGACAACGGCATCGGCACCGACCTGACCACCACCCAGCGCTCGGGCATCGCCCGCTTCACCTACCCGGCCACCGACACCCGCCCCGCCGGGGTGAGCATCGACGCGGCCAAGGCGTTCACCGCGGCCACCGGATCGGTCGACATCGGTACCAACACGCTGTCCGGGTACAGCGACAGCGGCGCCTTCTGCAAGTCCAAGAACCGCTACCGGCTCTACTTCCACGCCACCTTCGACCAGCCCTTCGCCCAGTCCGCCCACCCGGACGGCAAAGCCGGCGCGGCCATGGTCACCTTCGCCCCCGGTGTGCGCACCGTGACCGCCCGGGTCGGCGTCTCCTTCGTCGACGTCGAGGGCGCCCGCCGCAACGCGCTCACCGAGCAGGCTGCACGGTCGTACGACACCGTCCGGCAGGCCGTGCGCGCCGACTGGAACACCTGGCTGAACCGCGTCACCGTCGACGGCGGCACGGACGCCCAGCGCCGCGTCTTCTACACCGCGCTGTACCACGCCCTCCTGCACCCGAGCGTCTTCAGCGACACCGACGGCCGCTACACCGGCATGGACGGGCTCGTCCACCGCACCCGCACCGGGCATGTGCAGTACGCGAACTTCTCCGGCTGGGACGTCTACCGCTGCCAGGTCCAACTGCTCGCGCTGCTCGCCCCGCGCGAGGCGTCCGACATCGCGCAGTCCGTCCTCAACCAGGGCCTGCAGGCCGGGTACTTCGACCGCTGGACCCTCGCGAACGGCGGCAGCGGAGTCATGGTCGGCGACCCGCTACCCGCGGTCGCGTCCACGATCCACGCCTTCGGCGGCACCGACTTCGACGCCGACGTCCTGCTGCGCACGGCTCTCGCGGACCGGCAGGACGACCGCCAGCGCCCCGGACACACGCAGTACGACACCCTCGGCTACGTCCCCGCCGGCACCAAGGGGGTGTGGGGCTCGGTCTCCACCACCCTCGAATATGCCGTCGCCGACTACGCGCTGGCCCAACTCGCCCACCGGCTGGGGGACTTGACCGCCTACAACACCCTGCTGCGTGCTTCCGGGAACTGGCGCAACCTCTTCAACCCCGCCACCGGATACATCCAGCCCCGCGCCGCCGACGGCAGTTGGCCGGCCTTCACCCCGGCCCAGAAGACGGAGTACGTGGAGGGCAACGCGGCCCAGTACACCTGGATGGTGCCGCAGGATCTGCCGGGACTGTTCACCGCCATGGGCGGCGACTCCGCGGTCACCACCCGCCTCGACACCTTCTTCAGCAGCCTCAACGCGGGCGCCTCGGAGCCGTACGCCTACCTCGGCAACGAGCCGTCTTTCGGAACTCCTTGGGCGTACGCCCACGTCGGTCACACGGACCGCGCCGGGGCCGTGGTCCACCGCGCGCTGTCCACGCTGTTCAGCGACGTACCCGGTGGCCTGGTCGGCAACGACGACCTCGGCGCCATGTCGTCCTGGGCGGTGTGGGCGAGCCTGGGTCTGTACCCCGAGATCCCCGGCAGCGCCCAACTCACCCGCACCGCACCCCTGTTCACCACCGCCACTGTCCACCGGGGCGACGGCACCACGCTCACGGTCGGCCCGGCGTCGCCCAGGCACTCGCTCCGGCAGCCGCCCAGGCACTCACTCCGGTAGCGGACTTCGTACAGAACGGGCGGCCGGTCCGGGAACGGCCGTCACCTCGGTCGGTGCGAGTGCGCCGTGCGGACCGTCGCACTCCACCACCACCCGTACCGGCGCGCCGCACTCGGTGTGCCGGACGTCGAGGACCTGGCCCTCGGGATCGGCGGCATACGTCTCGCCCCACTGCCGCAGCGCCATGAGGATCGGCCACAGATCGCGGCCCTTGCCTGTCAGCCGGTACTCGTTGCGCGTCCGGCTCCCCGCCTCCTGATAGGGCACGGTCGTCAGGACGCCGGCCGCGACCAGTTTGCGGAGCCGGTCGGACAGCACCGCGTCCGAGAGCCCGATATGGCGCCTGAAGTCGTCGAAACGGCGGACCCTGATGAAGGCGTCCCGCAGGATCAGCAGGGTCCACTTCTCGCCGACGAGATCGAGCGTGCTCTGGACCGGACAGTTCTCCGTGCTCACATCGAGCCATTCCATGCCGCCACCATAGCCACCTGGCTCTGTCATTGACAGTCAGCTGCGACGAGATCTAGCTTCTATTGAAGAAGCCAGCAGAGGAGGCAGTACCGCATGGGACGGTCACGCACGTACGAGTGGCAGGATCCGGGGATCTCGGCAGCCGCCGTGGGAAAGACCACGGGTCTGGAATTCCTGCGGGAAGTGATCGCCGGACGGCTTCCTGCGGCGCCCATCGGCGCCACCCTGAACTTCACCGTCGACGAGGTGGAGTTCGGGCGCGCGGTGTTCTCCCTGATAGCGGGGGAGGAGCACTACAACCCCATCGGCAGCGTGCACGGCGGGGTCTTCGCCACCCTGCTGGACTCGGCGGCCGGCTGTGCGGTGCAGTCGACGCTCCCGGAGGGCATGGGCTACACCTCGCTCGACCTGACCGTGAAGTTCCTGCGCCCGGTCACCGCCGACACCGGCCGCATCCGCGCCGTCGGCACCGTCCTCAACGGCGGACGGCGCACCGCCCTCGCCCAGTCCCAGCTGTTCGACGAGAAGGACCGGCTGCTCGCCCATGCCACCAGCAGCTGCCTGCTGTTTCCCGTGACCTGACCGATCCCTGACCGGAAACAGTCGTAGGAGAGGAGTCCGCCTGTCCCCCGCGCAGGCGGATCCGTACCGTCAACTCCCTTGATCCTTACGGACCCGGGCCTTGCAGGCACGCTGTGAAGTTTGCCGCAAGCCGTTGCCGTGGTGGTATGGGGAGAAGTACGTACGTGGATGTGACACAGCGGGATCGTGAGGGCGTATGACGGTCGGGGTGACCGGGGCGTATGAGCGCATGCTGACCGTGGCGGTCGCGGCGCTGCACGAACGGGATCCCGCACGGCTGTGGCCGATGGTCGCCGCGGCGCTGCCCGGCCTGTGCGGGGGCGAGGCGCTGATCTACAAGCTCGGCGAGTGGACCGACCGGACCGGCGCGATGGGGCTCTCGCCCGCCGCCGCGGCACACCTCGGGCGGATCGACGACGAGGCGATGGCGGTACTGCGCCGGGGCTACCCCTTCGCGGACCACTATGTTGCGGCCGGTGCCGCCCGCCGCCCCGGAACCGCCCACCGGATGGCCGGCAAGGGCTGGGCCGACAGCCGCACGGCGGGCACGATCAGCCGCCTGATGGACGCCGACCACGTCCTGGCCGTTCCGCTGCCGGGCACGGCCACCCCGGTCACCGGCGCCCTCGTCTACCGGGCCGGCGCCGACTTCACCGAGGACCACGTCCGGGCCGCCGAAATGATCCAGCCCCTGCTGGCCGGCGTGGAACAGCAGCGGCAACTCCTCGAACGCTGGCGCGCCACCCAGGCCCCGCCCGAGCTACCCGAGGACTGCCGCCTCACACCCCGCCAGGTCACCGTCCTGCTGCTCCTCGCCGACGCCCTCACCGCCTCGGCCATCGCCCACCGCCTGGGCATCTCCGTGCGCACGGTGCACAAGCACGTCGAGAGCCTGTACCGGAAACTGGGCACACGCGACCGGGTGAGTACGGTGCTACGGGCGCAGGAGATCGGCCTGCTCCCACCCCGCACGGGACGCTGAACCCCCCAGGCCCTGTCGTCAAATTCCCGCCTGCCGGGCGACGCTATGCACGCACTCTCGCCGCACCGACAGGAGCTCACCCTCGTGACGTACGACATCACCGCCCTGCGCGCCCTCTTCCCCGCCCTCGGCACCGGGACCGCCCACTTCGACGGGCCCGGCGGCACCCAGACACCCCGGCCGGTCATCGAGGCCATCACCCGGGCGCTGTCGAACCCGCTGTCCAACCGGGGCCAGGTCACGGCGGGGGAGCGCAACGCCGACACCATCGTCACCGACGCCCGCGAGGCCATGGCCGACCTCCTCGGCGCGTACCCCTCCGGCATCGTCTTCGGTCGCAGCGCCACCCAGCTCACCTACGATCTCGCCCGCACCCTCGCCACGACATGGGCGCCCGGCGACGAGGTCGTCGTCACCCGCCTCGACCACGACGCCAACATCCGCCCCTGGATTCAGGCGGCCGAGCGGGCCGGCGCCACCGTCCGCTGGGCCGACTTCGACCCCGCGACCGGGGAACTGACCCTCGACCACCTCCGCGCCGCCCTCTCCGCACGCACCCGCCTGGTCGCCGTCACGGCTGCCTCCAACCTGATCGGCACCCGGCCCACGATCCCCGAAATGGCGCGCCTGGCACACGAGGCGGGAGCGCTGTTCCATGTCGACGGCGTTCACTACACGGCGCACGCCCTGGTCGACCTCGGGCAGCTCGGCGCCGACTTCTTCGTGTGCTCGCCGTACAAGTTCCTCGGCCCCCACCTCGGCGTCCTCGCCGCCCGGCCCGAACTGCTGGAGACCCTGCGCCCGGACAAGCTGCTCCCCTCCTCCGACGCGGTCCCCGAGCGCTTCGAACTCGGCACCCTGCCCTACGAGTTGCTTGCCGGCACCAGCGCGGCGGTCGACGTCCTCGCGGACCTCGACGCGGGGGCCGCTGGGAGCCGCCGCGAGCGGTTGACGGCCAGTCTCGCCGCGCTCCACCGGCACGAGGAGGTCCTGCGCACGAGCATCGACATGGGACTCGCCGCCCTGGACGGCATCACCGTCCACTCCAACGCGGCCGACCGCACCCCCACCGTGCTCCTCACCTTCGACGAGGCCCTCGGCGCGCAGGCCACACAGGACGCCTCCCGCTTCCTCGCGGAACGCCACGTCCACGCACCCTCCGGCTCCTTCTACGCCATCGAGGCCTCCCGCCGCCTCGGCCTGGGCGACTCCGGCGGCCTGCGCATCGGCCTCGCGCCCTACACCGACACCGAGGACGTCGACCGGCTCCTCACCGGACTGGAGCTGTTCCTGAAGCGGCCGTAGCGATGATGGAAAAAAGATGTGCCCGATGACGGGATAATGATGGATTCCACCCCTTCAACAATGCCCTGCGCCGCACCTACCGTTACGCCCAGGTAAACGGCCTGGTCGCCGGTCGATCGCGCTTCGGACCAGCCACGACGGTCGCGAGGGTTTCTGGAGGGAGAAGGCAATGGCGCCTGTGGAACTACTCATCGGAAGCCGATGGCAGGCATCGGCGGGGGAGGGACGGACCCGGGACGTCACGTCCCCCTTCGACGGTTCGACCGTCGGCACCGTGGCGGTGGCGGGACCCGAGGACGTCGAGCGGGCCCTCGCCGCGGCCGTGCGGGGCGCCGCGGTATGGCGGCGCACACCCGCCCATGAACGCATGACGATCCTGCTGCGCGCGGCGGAACTCGCCGACCAGCGGTCCGCCGAGATCGCGCGGACCATCAGCTCCGAGTCGGGCAAGACCATCACCGAGGCCACCGGCGAGGCAGCACGCTCCGGCGACCTGATCCGGCTCGCCGCCTTCGAAGGCACCCAACTCTACGGCGAGACACTGCCGTTGGACGCCAACCGCGGCACCGGCCAGGACAAGGTGGGCTTCACCCTGCGCCAGCCGTGCGGAGTGGTCGTGGCCATCACGCCGTTCAACTACCCCGCCCTGCTCGTGCTCCACAAACTCGCCCCCGCGCTCGCGGCCGGCAACGCGGTCGTCCTCAAGCCGGCCACCTCCACCCCGCTGACCGCGCTCGCGCTCGCCGAGTGCTTCGTGGACGCCGGGCTGCCCGAGGGCGTGCTGTCGGTGCTCGTCGGCTCCGGCGGTGTACTGGGGGACCTTCTGGTGACCGACCCCCGGGTGCGGAAGATCTCCTTCACCGGCTCCACCGCGACCGGCGAGCACATCGCCCGCGTCGCCGGCGTCAAGAAGCTCTCCCTCGAACTGGGCGCCTCCTGCCCGGTCGTCGTCCTCCCCGACGCCGACCTAGAACTGGCCGCGAGCGCCGTCGCGTTGGGCGGCTACGTCAACGCCGGACAGGTGTGCATCTCGGTCCAGCGAGTGATCACGCACCCGTCGATCACCGGCGACTTCCTCGACGCTCTGGTCCCCAAGGTCAAGGCCATCACGACCGGCGACCCGTCCTCCGCCGACACCACCATGGGCTCCCTCATCACGACCGCCGAGGCGGAACGCGTGGAGCGCGCCATCGCACAGGCCGGCGCGGACGGGGCTCGCGTCCTGACCGGCGGCGAGCGCGACGGAACCGTGGTCTCCCCGGCCGTCGTGGCCGACGTCGACCCCGACTCCCCTTTCAGCCAGCAGGAGTTGTTCGGACCCGCCGTCGCCGTCAGCTCGGCCGCCGACTGGGAGTCCGCCATCGCCCAGGCCAACGGCACCGCCTACGGCCTCGGCGCCGGCATCTTCACCTCCGACGTCGCGGGCGCCGTCCGCGCCATCCGCGAGATAGACGCCGGCTCCGTCCACATCAACTGGACGCCCCTGTGGCGCGCCGACCTCATGCCGTACGGCGGCCTCAAGGGCAGCGGCTACGGCAAGGAAGGCCCGCGCGCCGCGGTCAGCGAGATGACCGAGGTCAAGACCATCGTCCTGCACGGCCGCCCGTGGTGATCCCGGCGCGTCCCCGTACATCCCCGCATTCAGGAGCCGACTCATGACCGACCGGACGCAACAGGGCACGGTGCGCCTCACCGTCGCCCAGGCCGTCGTCACCTACCTCTCCCGCCAGTACTCCGTGGCCGACGGTCGTCGTCGCCGGCTCGTACCGGCCGCGCTCGGCATCTTCGGACACGGCAACGTGGCGGGCCTCGGCCAGGCCCTGGACCAGCTCAGCGACCAACTCCCGTTCGTCCAGGGCCGGAACGAGCAGGCGCTCGTCCACATCGCGACCGCCTACGCCAAGGCCACCAAGCGGCACTCGACCCTCGCTGTGACCGCGTCCATCGGCCCGGGCGCCCTCAACATGGTGACCGGCGCGGGCCTCGCCACCGTCAACCGGCTGCCCGTCCTGCTGCTGCCCGGCGACACCTACGCAACTCGCCACCAGGGCCCGGTACTTCAGCAGCTCCAGCACCCCATCGAGGCCGACGCCTCGGTGAACGACGCCTTCCGGCCCGTCTCCCGCTTCTTCGACCGCATCACCCGCCCCGAGCAGCTCCTCACCGCGCTGCCCGCCGCGATGCGCGCGCTCACCGACGTCGACACCGGCGCGGTCATAGTCTCGCTGCCGCAGGACATCCAGTCCCACGCCTACGACTACCCGGTCGCGTTCTTCGCCGAGCGCGACTGGCCGATCCGCCGCCCCGCGCCGGACGCCGACGAGGTCGCCGCGGTCGCGCGACTGCTCGCCGAGGCCGAGAAGCCGCTCATCATCGCCGGTGGCGGGGTCGTGTACTCCGGTGCCACCGAAGAGTTGGAGGCGCTGGCCGATGCGGCGGGCGTGCCCGTCGTGGAGACCTTCGCGGGCAAGGGCGCCGTCCAGCGCCGCGCCTGGTGGCAGCTCGGCGGCATCGGTCTCGAAGGCACTCCGGCGGTCAACACCCTTGCCCGGGAAGCCGACTTCGTCCTCACCGTGGGCTCGCGGCTGACCGACTTCGCCACCGCCTCGCACTCCATTTTCGAGAACCCGGACGTGCGCTTCGCCAGCGTCAACGTCAATGTGCACGACGCCGGCCGCCTCGGCGCGACCGGCATCGTGGCCGACGCCAAGCGGGCGCTCGCCGCGCTGACGGAGGCCGTACGGGTCAACGGCACGACCACATCGGCCGGTTGGCAGGAGAAGGTGCGCACCCTGGACGCGCGGTGGCAGGAGGAACGTACCGCCGCGCTCGACCCGGACACCCCCTTCGACCTCGCCGCGCTGCCCGCCGACTCCGATGTTGTGCGCGACACCGAAGCCGCCCTCACCCAAGGGCAGTTGATCGGTCTCCTCCAGGAGCACGCACGGTCCGGTGACACGATCATCGCGGCTGCCGGCGGCCCGCCCGGTGACCTGCAGAAGGTGTGGGACGCCACCGAAGGGCGGTACGCCCACCTGGAGTTCGGCTTCTCCTGCATGGGCTACGAACTGCCCGCCGCGATCGGCGTCCGCTTCGCCGAACCGGACCCGGACAAGCGCGTGCTGTCGCTGCTCGGCGACGGAACCTTCCTCATGGCGCCGACCGAACTGGTCACGGCCGCACAGGAACGGCTCCCGATCACCATCGTGATCCCCGAGAACCACGGCTACCAGGTCATCCACCGACTCCAAATGGGCCGCAACGGACGGGAGTTCGGCAACGAGTTCCGCTACCGCGACGGCAGCCTGGAGATCGGCTCCGGCAAGTCCGCACGCCTGGAGGGCGACTACCTCCAGGTCGACCTCGTCAAGACCGCGGAGGGCCTCGGCGCACGCGCGCTGCGAGCCACGACCGCCGACGAGGTGCGTACGGCGCTGGCCGACACCCGCGACCACAACGGCCCGGTCGTTCTGGTCGTCCCCGTGATCCCGCACGCCGACCTGCCCGGCGCCGGCGTGTGGTGGGACGTGGCCCCGGCCGAGGTCTCCGAGCAGGAAGCCGTCGCGCAACTGCGCGCCGAGTACGAAGAGGGTCTCGCGTCCCAGAGGTGGTACGGATGAACCTGAACCGCTCACCCCTGGACCACGGCCGTCTGCGTTCCCGACTCGCCGCAGGCGAGGCCACGTTGGGCACCTTCGTCGGCACCGCCTCACCGGTCTCCGCCGAGGTGTGCGCCGCCGCCGGCGCCGACTGGCTGCTGCTCGACCTCGAACACGGCGCGGGCGGCGAGGAACAGGTCCGGACGACCGTCCCGGCGGCGGCGGCCTACGGCGTCCCGACCGTCGTACGCGTGGAGTCCGCCGAACGCATCCGCATCGGCCGCGTCCTCGACCTGGGCGCCGCCGGAATCATGCTGCCCCGCCTCGACACGGCGGCCGAAGTCACCGCGGCGCTACGGCACTTGAGGTACCCGCCCGCGGGGGACCGGGGCGTGGCCACCTACAACCGGGCCTGCCGTTTCGGCCTCGACGCCGGAGCCCTGGACCGGGAGGGCGAACTCCTCGGCGTGGTCCAGATCGAGTCGGCCAGTTCCCTCGCGGAGGTCGAGGCGATCGCCGCCCTCGACGGCGTCGACGTCCTGTTCGTCGGCCCCCGCGACCTCAGCCACGACCTCGGCGTGCCCGGCGACTTCACCGCGCCGGTCTACCGGGAGGCGCTGGAGCGCGTCCGCAAGGCCGCCGCCGCACACGGCAAGGCCTGCGGACTGCTCGTCCCCGACGGCGCGTCCGCCGCCGCCAAACGGGCCGAGGGCTGGACGTTCATCGGCATCGGCTCCGACGCGACTCTGCTCGCGGCTGCCCTGTCCGCGGCGCTCGGCGAGGCCCGGGCCCAGGACTCCGAGGATTCCCAGGAGGCACGATCATGACCCCCGACACCCCGGGCGCCGCACGAGAGATCGGCGTCGGACTGATCAGCGTCGGCTGGATGGGCAAGCTCCACAGCCGCGCCTACCAGGCCCTCCCGTCCGTCTACCCCGAACTGGGCATCAAGCCCCGCCTCGTCCACGCCGCCGACACCGCCGAGGACCGCGCGGCCTACGCCCGCGACGTCCTCGGCTACGCGCGGGCCGGCACCGACTACCGCGCCGTCCTCGACGACCCGGAGGTCGAGGTCGTCTCGATCTGCGCCCCCAACCTCCTCCACCACGAGATAGGCATCGCCGCCGCCAAGGCCGGCAAGCCGTTCTGGATCGAGAAGCCGGTCGGACGCGGCGCCGAGGAGACCGCCGAGGTCGCCGCCGCCGCCCGCGCGGCCGGGGTCGTCACCTCCATCGGCTACAACTACCGCCACGCCCCCGCCGTCGAACGCGCCCGCGAACTGATCGCCGAGGGCCGCCTCGGCCGTATCACCAACGTCCGCGCCACCTTCTTCTCCGGCTACGCCTCCGAACCCAAGGGCGCCCTGTCCTGGCGGTTCAAGCGGGACCTGGCCGGACACGGCGCGCTCGGCGACCTGCTGAGCCATGTCGTGGACCTCGTCAGCTACGTAGTCGCCCCGATCGACGAGGTCTCCGCCCTCACCAGCACCGTCTACACCGAACGCCCGCTCCTGCCCATGGGCTCGGGCACGCACTTCGCGGTGATCGAGGACGGCGAGATGGCACCCGTGGAGAACGACGACTACAGCGCCGCCCTCGTCCGCTTCCACGGCGGAGCCGTCGGCACCCTGGAGGCCTCCCGCATCATCGTCGGTCCGCAGTGCGGCATCGGCTTCGAGATCTACGGCACCGACGGCTCGGTCACCTGGAACTTCGAGCGCATGAACGAACTGCGGGTCGCCCTCGACCGCAGCGGCCCCCAGCAGGGCTACACCACCGTG
>Ga0307509_10007455_pt1 | contig 14285 bp, 14 predicted proteins | sample 10_EM_MG_FD_202245 | JGI IMG/M metagenome (GOLD analysis project Ga0307509, IMG submission 202245) | Populus trichocarpa ectomycorrhiza microbial communities from riparian zone in the Pacific Northwest, United States - 10_EM | ecosystem: Host-associated > Plants > Roots > Unclassified | place... | reverse complement strand
GCCTGCGACATCCTGCTGCTGCCGTTCAGCAACCGGCCGGTGAACCTGGGCCGCTGGCCCATCAAGACCGGCGACTACTTGGCTGCCGGCCGGCCCGTGGTGGCCGGCGCGCACGGCGACGTGGGTACCTTCTTCGCCGAGAATCCGGATATCGGCGCGGCCGGTGACTTCGGGGTGGAGTCGTTCGCCGGTCTGATCACCGATCTGATCGAGGACCCGGACCGCCGGGCGCGGGCCGGGCTCGCGGCGCGGCGGGTCGCCGAACAGAAGCTGGACTGGCTCGTCCGGGCGAAGTCGGTGGAGCGATTCTATTCCGGCCGGATCACCTTCCGACGGCGTACCCCTGCATGCCGCGCGGATTAGCCGCCGCCCGCAAAAGTCCGTCGTGGTCCCTCGCGACCGCGCTCAGACTGCCGAGCGACCACGGCTCCTCCACAACCACCTGGTGTCCGCGGGCACGCAGCGCACGGATCGTGTCGTCGCCGAGGCGGCTTTCCACGTGGAGCAGCCCAGGGTTCGAGCCGCGCGGATAGAACGACGACGGGAAGTGGGTGGTGTGCCAGGCCGGTGCGTCGATGGCCTCCTGCAGGTTCATGTCCCGCACATGCCGGAGGAAGAAGGCCAGCGACCATTGATCCTGTTGGTCTCCGCCCGGCGTCCCGAACGCGAGATAGGGCCGGCCGTCACGCAGGGCCAGGGTCGGGCTCAGCGTGGTCCGTGGACGTTTGCAAGGCTCCAGCGAGTTCGGCAGCCCGGGCTGCAGCCAGAAGGTCTGCGCCCGGGTTCCCAGGCAGAAACCCAGGCCGGGTATGGTCGGAGAGCCCTGCAGCCAGCCTCCGCTGGGCGTCGCGGAAACCAGGTTTCCCCACCGGTCCGCGACATCGACGTGGCAGGTTTCGCCCCGGTGCTGGCCGCGCGGGCCTGCCGTGGGTTCGCCGACCGCGTGCCCAGTCGGCGCGGCCGGGAGCGTGACGACGGCAAGCCGCGGAGTCCGTCCGCTCGGGCGGCCCGGCCGCAGTTCTCCCACGTCTGCACGATCCGTGATCAGCGTCCGGCGCTCGTCGTTGTACGCCCGCGACAGCAGAACATCCAGCGGGACCTCAGCGAAGTCGGGATCTCCGTAGTACGCCTCGCGATCTGCGAACGACAACTTAGCGGCCTCCACCACGGTGTGGATGAAGCCGGGGGAGCCCGTGTCGAGGCCGTCCACCATGCCGTCGAGGATCGCGAGTTGCTGGCCGAAGACCGGGCCCTGGCTCCACGGCCCGGGTTTCAGAATCCGGTACTGCTGGTAGTCGTGATGCACCGGCTCCTCTTCGGTGGCCTGCCAACGGGCGAGATCGTCGGCCACCAACAGGCCCCGGTCGGGGCGGCCGGCCGCGTCCTGCACGTCGGACGACGCGCAGAAGTCGTGGATCGCCGCCGCGACGAAGCCCCGGTAGTAGGCGTCCACGGGGTCGCCCGCTGTCGCCAAGCGTTGATACGTCGCCGCCAGCACGGGATTACGGAGCCTCGATCCGGCCGGCGGTGCCTCGCCGCGTACCAGCCAGGTCGCCGCGGACGTCGGCCAGTGCGACCGGAACACGTCCGCGACGGCATCGATCGCCGTGCGGAGCTTGGGCACGACCGGGAACCCGTCGCCCGCGTAGTCGATGGCATAGCCCAGCACCTCGGCGAGCGGCATGGTGCCGTACCGCTTCAGCAACAGCATCCAGGCGCCGAACGCTCCCGGCACGCACGCCGGCAGCAGCCCGGTCTCGGGCACCATGGACAGCCCGAGATCGGCGAAAACCTTTGGGCGAGCGGCCGCGGGGGCGACGCCCTGTCCGCAAACGACCACAGGCCGGTCTTCGACGGCGACCCAGCCCACGATCGGCACCTCCCCGCCGAGCCCGTTCAGGTGCGGCTCGACCACTTGCAGGACGAAACCGGCCGCGACCGCCGCGTCGAACGCGTTGCCGCCTCGTTCCAGAGTCGCCATGCCGGCCTGGGATGCCAGCCAGTGCGTCGACGACACCATGCCGAAGGTGCCCGTCAACTCGGGCCTGGTGGTGAACATCTCGAGCCTCCGCACCTCGCTTGAGTCGGGATCAGCTGTTGTCGGCCTCGCGGCGCCCCCTCCGGGCTTCGACCGGGCGTCCAAGCGCGTCGAGATAGCCGGCATAGCGGCGCAGGGAGAGGGCGAGCCCCGACCGGTGGACGGCCGGAAGGGCGTCGGCCAGCACGCGGCGCAGGACGAGCGCCTCTTCCTCGGCCACGAGAGCCTCAGCAAATCTCCTGAGTGCCGCCAGCCGAACGCCTTTCGCGCTCAGGCGCAGCGCCAAGTCCCCGCGGTAGGCGACGTTGGCGGCGTAAAGCCGCCGGGTCAGAGCAAGGCCTTCCTCGATCGCGTCGAGCGCTTCCTGATCACGGCCGACCGCGGCCAGCCGGTTACTGAGGTTAGCCAGCGACGTGCCGAGTGCGTCCGCGTACGTGACCGGGTTCGCCCGGTAGAGCCGCTGCCTGATGGCGAGCGCCTCCTCTTCGGCAGCCAACGCCGCGTCCGGCGAGACGCGGGCGTAGCGAATGCCCTGCTCGGACAGAGCCGAGGCGAGATGCGCTTCGTTCTCGTTCGGCTCCAAGGCCGACAACTCGCGATAGAGGCGGACACCCTCGTCGGTGCGGGCCCGCGCCTCGTCCTCGAGGCCCAGCTTGGCGAGCCAGATCGATAAGTTGTGGACGAGATTGGCCATGCGCAGAAGCCAAGCCGCGCGGTTGAGTTCCGGAATCTGCGAGACGAGGTCGATGGCTTCCTCTGTAGCGGACCGTGCGTCGGCCCACCTGCCGAGACCGCCGTACTGGATGCTCAGCTGAAGCAGCCCGTTGGCCAGCTCGTTCGCCTGCTGGCCGGGCTCGCGTTCGTACAGGCTTCGGCGCAGCGTGATGGCTTCCTCCTGGGCCCGCAGTCCGTCGTCGTGGCGTCCCACCTCCTGCAGCCGCCGGCCGAGCCGGGTCAACTCATAAGCCAACCCCGAGTCGCGTCCGTCCGGATCCAATGCGGCCAGGCGGCGGCGAATCTCGATCGCCCTCTCCTGAGCCGCCATCGCCTCGTCCCACCCACCAAGCTCGGCGTTGATGTCCGATAGTTCGGTCAATGCAGCGGCCAGGGAGCTCTCGTGCGCCAGGGGGTTCACCGCAACGAGGGCGGTGAACATCGACACGGCCTCAAGCGCGGTCGTTCGCGCGGCGGCTTTGTGGCCGGCTCTGCTCTGACACTGCGCCAACGCGATGACCGCACCCGCGAGGCGCTGCCGGTACGGCTCGGGATTCTTCTCGACCACCTTTCGGTAGATATCGACTCCCTGCTCGGCCGCCTGCAGCGCGGCATCGAAGTGAACGAGATACTCCTGGCACCGCGCGACGCTGATCCACGCCAGCCCGAGGTCGGGACCGTAGGTCGCGAAACTGCGGGTCGCCTGTTTGCGACGTACATCCAGCGCTTCCTCGGCCGCCGCGAGCGCGGACTGGACCCGGCCAAGGACGAACAGATGAGAGCTCAGGTTGTAGACCGTGCGGGCCAGCTCATCCTCGGCGGACATGTCGCCCGCGACGACAGCTCGGCGGTTGAGCTCCACCGAGCGTTCGGTATCGGTCAAGGCCTCCTCGAAGCGGCCGAGTACGCCCAGGTAGACGCCGCGGTTCGCGTAGCACCGGGCCTCGGCTGCCCTCTCGCTGCCCCCACCGAGTGCACCTGCATACAGGTCGCAGGCCTCGTCAGCCACCGCGAGAGCCGATCGACTGTCGCCGTTCTCCCACATACGCAGGCCCAGTTCGGTGAGGGCAGTGCCGAGCCGGGCCAGATCGGCACGGGACTCCGGTACGGCGGACCGATCGACGATCTCGCGGGCGATGCGCACGGCTTCGACCATGGAGGCGCGGGCGCCGACGAATCGGCCGGCGAAGCTCAGGCGCTTGGCGAGGTTTCGAAGTATGCGCACCTGCTCGGCGGGATCTGCTCCCCGCAGTTGTTGCTCGGCGAGGCGCTCGGTGATCGCGGCCATGCCGGCGTCGAGGTCGAGGTGCCGGCCCTCGGGGAAGGTTGACTCGATGCCTTCCAGCAGCGTCCGCTCCACGAAGGGGGTACGGGCCAGCGACGTCATGGCGGCGCTGCCGCCGGCCAATGCGAGCGACGGCTGTGCCCGCAACAGCGGATGGACCAGGGTCTGGCCCAGATGCTCCCATCGCTCGGCCGCGGCCGTCAGAAACACGATCGCGCGCCGTGTCACCGCCTCGGACAGATCGGCCGTGACAGTCTCGGTGGCCCGCCGGCAGGCCCAGGGCTGCGCCGGATATTCGGCGTCGTGACCGGCCACGGTCAGCGCCACGAGATCCTCGGCGAGCCGGTCGGGATAGATCGGCTCGAGGACACTCCGGCCGTCCGGCCCGGACCGATCGTCGCCGATGGCGGCGGGATAGATCCGCGCATGATCGCGCAGCACGGTCTCCGCCGCCGGCTGATCGCCGTCGCCGTTCGGCGCTTCGTCCGGCGTGAGCGCCTTGACCGCCGTCGGCGGGGCTACCGGTCCGGTCAGCGCAGCGGTGAAGACCGCCTGGTTCATAGTTCGCGCCGGCGTGCGGTAGGCGGTAGGTCGGTTGTCCTTGCGGCCCTGATCGTAGCGGTCCTGCCAGTGCCGTTGCTCGCGGTCGAGCAGGTAGGAGCTCATCGCGGCGAGCTCCGACGGGGTGCTCCGTGCTCGAGCGGCGGCGTCGACCGCGACCAGGGCCGCGACGTGCAGCGACAGCGCGAGGCCGAGGTCGGGGTGGTCGAGTGCGATCGGCGGGTGCACCCGGGCCGGATCGAGATCGTAGACGACGGCGAAAGAGTCGCGGCCAGCGTCGAACATGATCTGGCGGTCGGCGATAGGCCCGAGGGCAGGGACCGCCTGGTCGGTATAGGCGGCCCCGAGGTCGGCGGAGCCGGCCCGCACCGCCGGCCAGAGGCTGTCGGTGCGGCCGATCAGCAGGATGCGGGTCGGGCGGGCGTCGCGGTGCAGGGCCCCATTCGCCATCAACCAGCCGAGGTCGGGCAGCGGCCACCGGTCGGCGTAGTCGGCGATCAGCAGGATGCCGACCGCTCGATCCGTGCGAAGGTCCTGGCTGCCCGGCGGCGGGAGGACGGCGCCGGAGCCGTGTACCGCCGTGATGACCTTCCAGCCGGCGGCGGCCGCTTCGGCGGCCAGCCGGGCCGCGAGCCGAGACTTGCCGGAGCCGCCGGGCCCGTGCAACCAGCGGATGCCCAGCCGGCCGGAGGTGTCCAGCCAGTCGTGCAGGCCGGCGAGGGGCTCTTTCCGACCGGTGAACCCGACCACGCCGAAGGCCGCGTTGAGCATTCGGCTCGGTACGGCTCGCAGCCATCGCTGATCCGGCCGGTTGGCCGGGCTCCAGTTTCTCAGCAAATAGAGCGGCCGTTGTTTGGGCGACAAGTGGATGTCAGCGCCGATCGTCCCGTACGCGAATCCGTCCGCGACCGTCACGACTTGGCGCACCGAGCTGGTCGTCATGCTGACCCGCCCGGGGGTCTCGCGAGGGAGTTTGGTGGCTGGGCGTCGGTCCATATGGCACGGTCGGCCAGCGCCGACCGTACCGCCGGCCAGCCGTCGAGGCTGCCGGCCATCAGCAGAATGCGCAGCGGCCCGTGCTCCCGGAACAGCAGGGCGTTACTGAATGCCCAGGTCAGGTCTTCAAGCAAGATGAGGTCGGCATCGTCGACGAGCACGAGGATCCCGGCCGGTGACGCCACTGGCGACTCGGTTGGAGGCTCGTCGCTGCGCCTGAGCTGGACGGCTCGCCAGCCGGCGGCGAGGGCGTGGCCGGCCGCGAAGTTGGCGGTCTGGGCCCGCTCGTCGGAGGTCAGCCCGTACAGCCAGCGGGCGGCGAGCCGCTCGGGCGCCTGCAGCCAGGTGCGAATCTCGATGAGCCCGGCGTCGTCGGCCTCCGCCTCCGGGTCGGCGGGTACGGGTGGCCAGTCGCCGAGCAGTAGGGCGAGCGTCGTCGGCCCGTGCTGGTAGAGGTCAGCGTCGATGGCGCCGTACGCGGTCCCGCCGAATGAGGTGATCTCCTGGTGTGACGGTTCGTCCGCGTTCACGAATCGTCGCCGTCCGGAACGGGTGGCGCGTCGGACGCCTCCGCGTCCGGCCCGAGGTTGACGATCTTGCTTTTGCGTCCCATGGTGCCTTGCGCGGTACCGCCCCAGAAGGCGGTGATGTTCTGGACCGACGACGGTTCCGCGGTGGCGTTGCCGGCGGTCGGAGCCGGTGCCTCCGCGGCGCCGCGAGCCGGGTTCATCCGGTCATAGATCACCAGCGCGGTTCCGATGGCGCCAGCCGGAAGCGCGAGGATGTTCGCCCAGCCCACCCAGTGATCGAAACGTCCCTTGTCGCCGATGGCCATGGCCACCACCCACAAACCGGCGCCCACCAGGAAGACTGCGACCAGGATCCATCCGAGTACGCGGATCCGGGAAGATCGTGTCGCGGTCATGCTGTTCATGATGGTTCATCCCACCACTTGACCGCATGGTCCGTGGGTGTCGCAGATCTAGCGAATCAGATGGTGCGTTCGTTGCGGTTTCGGCCACGCTGCACAGGTGGACTCGTGGGAAGCGGTGTTTCTGGCCCGGCATGGTGAAACTGAGTGGAACGTGGAGCGGCGCCGGCAGGGTCGTCTCGACTCGCCGTTGACCGACGCCGGCATCGAACAGGCGCACCGCCACGCGTCGGTGTTGCGAGGGCGGGGGATTGACGGGATCTTCGTCAGTCCGCTCGTGAGGGCGGTCGCCACGGCACGTGTCATCAGCGACCGCCTCGGTTTGCCGATCGAGGTAGTAGATGAGCTTACCGAGCTCGACCACGGTCGGTTCAGCGGCCTGGTCGAGGGGCAGATCGATGCCCAGTTCCCCGGTCAGCGGCAACTCCGGGCCGCCGACAAGTACGGATGGCGGTTTCCCGGCGGGGAAAGCTACGCCGACGTCGATATCCGGGCGGCTCGTGCCCTGGACCGGGTGAGCCGGCGACCGGTGCGGAACCCTCTACTGGTCGCCCACGAGATGATCGGACGGATGTTGCAGCGGCACCTGCTCGGCCTGGACGCCCACGCCGCTCTCGCTCGATCACACCCCCATGATGTCGTCTACCAGATCGATCTTGCTTCCCGGACGTGCCGCGAAGTCCGAGAAACATAGGGCTTGGTACATAGTAAACACAGCAAAGAGGTCGAGCTGTTCGGCGCTGTTGACCAACAAGCCGATGATCTGCACGGCATGCATAGAAGGTGTCGACCCCAGCGCGATGCCCAAGGACCTACGTAGTCTCTTCGGTGTCGGGGAGGTGGACCCTACACGGACCGCCCAGGCCGGCGTGGACATGCTGCGGGGCGGCTACCCCGTACGGGTGATCCGGTGGCCCTGAATCAGTCCGTGAAACTCCTGAACGCGGCAGTCCCCGCCACTGCCGCCACCGATCCGACCCGCTTCCGGCCGATGGCCAACCTGGTGGGCTGTCCAATGACAAACATCTTGGCCCGGTAGTACACCGTTGACCTATCCGGTGCGATTCCGCCGGGCCGCTCACATCAAGAAGCGCGCCGCCTGCGCCGACCAAGAAGCCCGCAATCTCGACCACATCGCCATGCTCGCCTGCCTGTTCGGCTGCGACGCGCTCTTCGAGGCCGGATATATCGCCGTCAACGCCGCCGGCAGCATCATCATCGCCGACCTGCACCCGCACCCGTCGCTACACCAGAACCTCACCGCTGCGCGACCGCCACGTCGTCGCGCACACCACGGACTCGGCCGGCTACTTCGCCTGGCACCACACCAACACCTTCCGCGGCTGAGCAGCCCGCCACGCGCCCCGAGCAGGGGAGCGGCGATGAGAACCAAATCAGTCTTCCCGGAATCGGGTGGCTGACAGGCGGTGAAAACTGCGGGCAGAAGCGATCTCGGCCAGCCGTCAGACGGTGATCACATCGTCGGACATGCCAGCAGAAGCGCCATTTCTCCCGGTACCACCAGCCGTCACGAACGTTGCCGGCACACGGCAACCTAGCAGAGTTCCATCAGCTCGTGAACCGAAAGTCTGATTCAACATTCTGCCAGACCTCGGTAAGTCCCCAGAGGCCATGATTGCGAACAAGAACAAAGGCCGAACCTAAGCGAGCATGGAAAGCATATGGCCGCATAACATCGATACCAAAAATACCGTGCAGAAGAGACCTAATCACGCCAGCATGAGTGACAATCCCTAATACCCCCCGACGCATAAGCAAGACCTCGATACATTCCATCGCACGACTGAAGATCTGGTCATCTTGTTCGACTCCGGCAACACCGCTCCAGATGACGGTCGGGTCCAACGGGACGTCGTGACCAAGGTCATGACGGCGACGAATCATCGCGTCCGTCGTTAGACCGTCAAATTCGCCCATTTCACGCTCGCGAAGACGTGCGTCTGTGATCGGCGCGAGGTTAGGCTCAAATGCATCGCCGATGAACTTCGCAGTTTCCACTGCCCGGCGTGACGGCGAGCTGGCTAGCGACAGCTCATGAAAATGGCTGCTGAACCAATCGGCGATCGCTCTGGCCTGCCTGCAGCCGCGGTCGGATAGCGTGGGGTCAGCCTTTCCCAAGACAAGACCAGCTTCGTTTCCGGCCGTGGAACAATGGCGAGCCAAGACCAGGATTTCCGGCTGACTCATTGCACAGTAGAGAATGCGGGCCGATTGAATGTGTAATTCGGCCCGGTGGGTCCGAGCGAGATCTTGGTCTCCGCACTCAGCCGGAGCAGGTCCGCCGGAAGGTCGATAGTACTCGGCACATCCCCAATCGACTCGTATAGCGCCAGGGTCACATGCGGACGGAAGTTCCTGCCGGTTCCATTGTAAATAGTGCGTCCGCGCATTGACGGCAGGTTCAACACCTCCAGCTGCAAATCCGCTAGGTCCCTTCCCCCCAAAACCGGAACCTCGACCCAGCACTCGCCCGACGGCGCAGGCAACAAACACAGTCCCGCGAAAGAGCAGTCAAACGTAGCGGAAGCGCCTGATCGGTTTAGCTCCGACCAGAGTTCTCCCACCTCCGGTGGCTCGACGTCGAATTGGGCCAATGTGACGTGCGGAATTGCCAGATTCGTATCAAGCAAGACTTGAGACTTAGCCGCAAAAAGCTCGCTATATGAGATCAAGGCACGCGAGACAGCGGAATCGAAAGTCAACGCAAAAGCGTAAATCATTAGGGTTCACTCCTAAGTAACAATCATTACCCGACTGTTCGCAACATCGAGCTGCCCGATCGGGCCACCGCCCGGAGATGTTGCCCGGGCAGTGGAAGGTCCAAGCTTCGATGAAACCATCCATCCGTGGGAAGATAGTCGCGCGCGGCCGTAGCGCGATCTGACACAAACTCCCTTGCTCTCCTCAGAAGCTCCAGGTCGTCAGCGCCCAATTGCCGAGCACTCGCGAGGATCGGCATGATTAAATACTCGTAAAGCATGTGATCAATCATTGCCGATCGAACCTGGACTGCCTCATGCTGCGTAGCGAGCGTTCGTTTTACCACACCTTGCCGCAGAGACCCACAACCGACCTCCCTCCGCCACGCCGTGTCGACGTAGAAGCCGAGCATGTCCCTCCAAACGACTATCCACTCATCCGGTGTCCCTTCGCGCCGCACCTTTGCTAAGAGTACGTTCTGGGCATGCGGCTCAGGAAGTAAGCCGTAGTCCAATCCCAGCGCCATGACCGAACTAATCAGTGGGCCGACAACTCTGGTCCAGACAGCTTCAGAGAGGGAAGAAGCCGACCCAGCTTCTCCCGCAATAGCGGCCAGCGCCAGTCCCTCTTTTCCATCCTGCAAAAAATCCGACCCCCAGAGCGAGAAGGCGGGAATGATATCGACAATGACACCGTCCTCCCCGCTTGTCTCGACATGTCTCCCGCGAAGAAGACACGCGGCCTGCCCTTGAAGCCTTGGGTCCCGAAGGATGTCTGCACCAGCGCCCCCCATCTCGGAAAACCACGCGATCTCTAATTCACCCCCAGCCGAACCTCGCCTTATACCACTAATTGTGGACAGCAATTGATTTACCGCAAGCGCACTAATCACCTTTCCTTTGTCGAGAGGTGCTGGATAACGCCCAAGCCTGGACGGAAAGCTAACCTTCACGGAACCGACTTCGCGGCCGGGCCGAACCAGCGAAAACGTTCGACCTGAAGCATGCGGAACAGCACTGATTGAAGTCTGCGTTTGCACAAATACCCGCAGCCACTCTCGATCTAGATAGGGACCGATCGACGGGTGAAGCGGCAGAATCGCTCGGCCTTGGTCATCTCGCAAGTCATACGAACCTAGTTCGAAGCTGTTTTCGACTGCGGCGAGATGAAGACATGGCAGCCTAACTTGCGCGGGGGCGAACCTGGGACTGACGGCTGGATCTGGACCGTCCGTGAAGGATCGCCGGTTAGGCGACCCGTCATTTATGAATCGCTCGGCATATCGCCATGCCTCTTCTGCCTCGTTCTGAACGACCAGTACGCCCATTCATCGCCACCTGGGACGCTCATGTCGATCGTAATCGAATCGACTCAAACCTGGCTTATTTGCGTATCGAAACCATGTGTTGTTCGACGGCCAATAATCGGGGTGCGCAACGAGTTTTTGCCGAACTTTCTCGCGCACTCCCTGCCGTATTTCGCGCCGCGCCCTATCGTTTCGCCCAACGATATTTGCTAACGGGTCCAGGATGTACTCGCCCAATTTGAAGTCGAAGCTGAAGCTGCGACGCTCACGTAAATCCGGGGATACAACGTTAAGCCGCTTGTATGCGACCCCACCGACGCTCAATCCTCGCCGCGCGCGGATGACGTCGTCAACAAAGACGTCTTGCATGTCGCGGAGGCACGGGACGCAACTTCCGTCCTTGCCGATCACGAATAGAAGATTCTGCGCATTGAGTTCTGGCATGAGGCCATGATCCACTGCGAGATACAGATATGTATCCACCACGTTGTCGATTAGGAAGTGACGTGCGTCCGCACTCGTCCAACCTAGCCTCCGAACGAGTGCGTCGAGGATGGTTTCGTCACCTGAGGCGGGCGCGGCCCACAGAGAGAATGCGGGAACCACTAGATGCTCATCTGGATTGTGGCCCATAGGCATTGAGCGGAGCAGGAATCCCACGCCATGACTCACCCCCATTAGCTCAAGGTAAGACCCGCTGGCTTCCGGAAAGAACCTAATGGCATCTCCCCCACCGATCGCGTCAAAAAACATGCGGTTTCGTTCAATAGAACTCAGCCATTTGAACAGACTCAAATCCCGGCCAAAACGCCCTAGAGTGTCGGGATAGGCCAGTTTCAGATAGTACCTAATTCGAAAGCCACTCGCGTCGAGTACCGCGACGGTCCGACCTGACGAGGTCGGGACAACGCGAAGCTGAGAGTCGGAGTTGCGATCCCCAGGCAAGAGTTGTTGCTTCGCGAGAACGTTACGCATTCTGGGATGGAGCGCAAAGACCTGATGGAGTGCGTCAGAGGTACGTTCGACTAGAATGCTAGCCTCAGATAGATCCTCGACTACGGTCACGAGATCTGCCGGCGCTAAGATTATCGGAATTCTGAAGCTCGGTGCCGGGGAAGCAGGAGCCCATCGAACGGGCATTCCGAGGCTGTGACCGCTTGGCGATCCATCGTTCCAATATCGCTCCAACGTCAGATGAACAAGGTCTCGTTCATCGCGATTCAATAGAGCCCCAGCTGGTAAGGTTGCCAACTCGCGCCACGCGTGCTGAAATTCAGCGTACGTTTTGGTCATGGCGCCGTGCTCTTGAAGTAGGCAACAGTGCGACGAACGAATCGAAGGTAATATCCGTTCTGGGCTGCGTCATCCACAAACTCAATCCATGGACTCTCGGAACCGCGGACATCTGGGCTTCCATAGGGGAAGTAGAAGTACCGCTCGTCAATCTTCAGTAGTCCGATCATCGGCAGAAAGCTGGCGTCAAGTACCCTAACTCGGCTGCGCTTCGGCGCGTCCGTCAGAACGGTTATGACACTACGAATCTCCGCGGGAAAGTTCACGACCCAGTTAGGGTCATAGTTGATACCCTTCGCTGAGTGCCACGACGTTTCCTCTTCGATTCGTGCACGAACCCCATCGTTACTTCGTGCGCCGGTCAGAATCAGCACCTTTAGATTCGACGTGGCGTTCACCCGTTCTGCGATGGCGACCAAAATTCCTCGGTTATTGTGCAAAATGCCGAGTCCCAGTCCGACTGCGAAGATCTCGTCATGCGCGGTGTGAATCGCGTCTTCCAGGGCGGACAGCAGACGAGGGTCGTTGGCATCACGGTAGACAGCCGTTATCCCCTCCCGCATGAACGTCTGCGACAACGAGTCCGACTGTTCGGCATAACGAGCTTGATAGGCGTCGAACAAAGCCGCGACCGCAAGCGCACCAATCAGCGCCCCGCCCAGGACGATCACTGACTCGAAGACGACGGCGTCCAGACCTTCAGTGGTCAAGGCAGATGTCGGTGAGTTGTATATTTGCTTGAGGATGACTGCGAGGATTGTTACCGAAGTGATAGCAGGCAGCCCAAGGTACAAGACAAGCCGGAACCGGCGGCGTGTAGTCGCCAGAGATGGCGGTGTGGGGCCTGGCAATGTTCCTAACCTCGCTTAGTTGTTCGGCCTCGATCCGCTGCGGATTCCCGAAGCGGCAGCGGTCTCCACGAACTTATTACCGATATTTGACCGGCGATTGGGTCTAGGCGACATTGAAGGCCGATCGGAATTGGCGGATTTAGGAACATTCCATGGCCAAAGGTTGGCACGTATACTGTTGGCGCGCTACAGGACTCGCTTACGTGGTCCGCGAATCGGCAGGCCTCGTCGAATGTGGCAGCGAACGGAATATCACCTATGATTACGCCCGTTGCGACATCGAATACGCCGGCCAGTTTCAGAGCAGCGAGATACTGGCGAACAATGCGTGGATCCGTCTGAGTCGTTTCGAAGAATAGTAGTGTCGGATGCGAGATATTCACTTTCCGCCAACTAGCGATACTCAGTGCGAACGTTCCTAGGTTCCCGCCGAGTAGTGTTCCTTCGACGACTCTGTCTCCGCTGAAGTAGCTATGTTTTGCTCGGTCCGTCAGAAATGGATCATCGCCGCGGGCATAGCCGGATTTGATGATCGCTAGATCGCCGAATCTGCTTTCGTGAAGCTTCCCCAAGACGTTTGGCCCGAACAATGATTTGGCGCCGGCCATAAGATATATAGCGTTTGAAAGCACCGCGACGTCGGAGAAGCCGATTAAAGGCTTGCCGGTCGTAGCCAATTCTTCAAAATCGAGTAGCTCAAGAAGCTCGTTGCAATTTTTCCCGCCCCACGCGCCTATCAGTGCGTGCACATCGGGCCGTCGCGCGAGCGACATTATCTCCTTAGCTCTGTCCTTTGGTGAGGTCGCTCGGGAGCCGCCCGCCGGCGTGCTGCCGGCTGGAGTGTCGATCGTCCCACCAAGATGCACGGTGAACCCGAGCCCTTCTAGCCGCCGAGCGTTTTCCACTACTAGCGACAACCGCCTAGGTATGAGCTCGTCGGATGGGGCAAACACGCCCAGGCCAATCGCCTCCATATTGCGGGCCTCCGTGCTAGTAATCTGAGCCCTACGCGGGACTACCTGCAGCGGTTCGCGCACAGAGTGTAAGCGTCTTGATGTCAGTTGCGAAGGTGTCGGTGGACTAGTTGCGTGGCGCTACGTTGTCGGGCGCACAGGTCCGAATGATCGCCTTAGCCTTCGTTGAATTGAGATTGTCATCTGGTTTGGTGCATGAAAGTCTGTCGTTGGTGGAGGCCGGCTGCGCCCAGACTCCGCCACGCCTCAAGCTTGGCCAATCGATCGATGACATTCCGGCTTTGACGTCCCCAAGCTCAATGTAGGTGCCCTGGAGTCCGAACGGAGCGTGCCTTTGTCGACCAGTTGTCGTTTCACTGTGTCACCGGCCCATTCAGGGAAGACGCGCTACCGTCGACTTCAACATCGAATTCCGATGCCTCTCGACCGTGAGCCTTTTTCAACCTCGATAGGTTGGGTTCTCGACGTGATGTAGAACGAGGATGGCCTGCACGATCGGGGGTGGCCCGGTGTGGGCTGCAGCGCAGCCTGGTCAGGACTTTCCAGGTCTGAGGGTGGCGTTGGCGCTCGCCGATGGTGCGGATGGGCGTGAGCGCGATTGACTTCTTCTGCCAG
>Ga0307509_10007452_pt1 | contig 14291 bp, 11 predicted proteins | sample 10_EM_MG_FD_202245 | JGI IMG/M metagenome (GOLD analysis project Ga0307509, IMG submission 202245) | Populus trichocarpa ectomycorrhiza microbial communities from riparian zone in the Pacific Northwest, United States - 10_EM | ecosystem: Host-associated > Plants > Roots > Unclassified | place... | reverse complement strand
GATGCTAAAAATGCTAAAAACGATGCAAATGTATTAAAAATGTATTTTTTTGGATTTTCAATGTTTTTTCGTTATTTTTGAATTTTTTTGAAAATTTATCAAAACATGGGTCAAAAATTGGATAGCAACAGGCATCACTGCAGACATTCCAAGGGAAAACAGTTAAAACAATTATGATTATAAAGGGAAAAAAGAGTAGGAAAAGTAAACTCAGATGACATCAGACTCAGACCTCCCACCAACCAGGAGTAAATGAGGTCGACTGGTACTGATGTCACAAGATTTCAGAGCAAGGGTTTGTTTCGGAGGATCAGCTAACGATCTTTTTGCTCCAGACTGCAAATCAAGCTGTCGTCACATACTGAATGTGAAAAACAATTATGTTCAAGTATAATAGCTTGATGAGAAGAAAATTTTCACAAACAAGCACTCCAGAATAAAAAATGTAAACATCATAAATATTTTTGTGAATGTTTTAACTGCATTAAACTAAAGGCCAAGGAACACAAATGGCCTCTATACCTTGTAATCATAAGCACCGTACCTGTTGTTGGCGTTCAAACTAATTAATAGTAGGTTATAGACTAAATCCCAGTTTAAATAACATGACTAAAGTTTGAGCTAAACATATTAACGTGCAGTGTTTCCAACATGAAGAAAAGAATAGATATTGAGATATTCTGAACTTTAAACTGTTAGCTCCACATGCATGCTGATAATCCAAATGCCTACAACTTCTGGTCAGTCATCATCGCCACACCTGACAAGTATTGTACACCTTCAAGCTGATAATCCAAATGCCTACACTACTGCATATAGATTTATTGAATGGAAAAAATGACTGGAAGTATCTTCATTTTTTTTTTACCTTTCTTTTAATTTAATTTTTTTTTTACGTCTCAAGTATTGGAAGATGACACCTCTCTCATGGTTATTGGTGGCAGGATACATAACTAATAGCAATAACCACTCACAGACAATCAACAATAAACAAACAGCATTTCATTTAAAAAAAAAAATCCAAAGTATTGCAATGAAAACTTCAATACAGCAGAAAAACTAAATTCAAGACAGAGAATAATTCACAGATCTCCTGAAACTCACCAGAATATTGCGACATTCATGGGGATAAGATCCTCCTGGTGGACATGCAGCACCCTCCCGAAAATCATGCTGTCTAAGTGTTCCATCTTCACTTGCACTCCAGACCACATTAGGGTTTCCAACTTCAACCTGCAAAGGAGGTCAAGATTGTGATTACAGGAAGGCTACAGCAATAAGACAAATGGAAAACTTCACCAAACCAAACAATCAAAAAAAATTGAATTTCTTTTTTCATGTCCATGAAACAAGTGAAGGGCTAGTTTTGGAGCCCCAAAGAGACCCACAGCTACCCACTGCTGAAAACAAATACACAAACACGCGTGTTCACACATACACAGAGCAAACAAGTCAACTAGGTCATCCATACAATGAGATCTTACAGCTAATGTTTTCACTCTTCTTGTATGACATTGATACAATGCTGATGGAGCAATAGAATTATCATCAGGACCCCTCCCACTTAAGTGAGAAAAATTAAATAAGCAAACCTGAAATTAAAAAAGGTGAGAGCATGTAACCAAAAAAATTAACCAGAGAAAAGAGCATCAACTTTAAAAAATTCAATTCATCAGAGCATTACTTCTGCATCTCCAGCTCCAGAAACCACAAGCTCGTCAGATGTTTCAGGAACTAATTTAGTGCAGAATATATTTGCAGAATGCCCAGTATCTATAGAAAGCAAAAGCTTTCGACCAGTGTAGCTCCAAATATTCACCTGCATAATTTGAAGCATGATGGATTGTCCTCTTTCAATATGCACAAATGTCTCTCTCAGTGTGTGCGCACGCATGCAGCAATCACCCTCTCCTTTAGTGCATCAAATTTGTCTGTCAATACAGTTCAAAGCTCTAAAGTAATGTCACACATGAGACAGTTTCCATTCTATCCATTTTCTTCAACCTCATCCCACTTTTTTTCCGGCCAATCAAACCCAATCACACAACATATGCATTCAGAAGCATAGAGGTGGACCTCCCTTCTACGAGGTCTGCAATCTTCCAAATCACAAGAACTCAAGTCACTCAAACTGCAACATACGAAAACTTGAAAAGCAAAATCTGACACTGAACATAAGTCCACAAGACAAATCAACTAATCTTTTTATTTCATCCAATTGTTTGTCCTACACGTGAAACACTATATAATCTCCAATAATACACATAGGTATCATACCCGTATGTCATCTGATCCAGAAATCAAGAGTGAACCTTTAGAATTCCAGGCTATGGAATTGACACAACCCTGATGCATCCAGGCTATGGAATTGACAACCCTGATGCATCCAGGCTATGGAATTGACACAACCCTGATGCCCCTGTTAGAAAGAGAGAGAGTTTCAGACAACCAATCTGTAAAATCTAAAAATACTTATGCCGCCTTGAGGAAAAATAGCTTTACTCAAGGTATCCTACAAATTCCATCATTCAATCAACTGGCAAATAAAAATCAATCATTGAACAAGATGCACATGGCAACTGGTAATCATTTCTTAGCCACTTCAGCGGTCATTCTTTAGTACATCGATCAATAAGTATATATTCAGGCAATATGATCAACAAACCTTGTACTTTCAAGAAAAAGCTTCTATGGGTGAAAAAAGAAAAAAAAAATTCGAAATCCATACTAACCTCCAATTCTCTTTCTTGGGAGAGTCTCCGTATCAATGAGGAATGCATTTGTAAACTGCGATCAACATCCTAAAAAAAAAAACAACAACAACAACAAAGACATTTGCAGCTATACTTCAACTCCTCAGTGTAATTAGGCATTAAACTTCAAATAATTATACAAAAAAAAAAATGTAAAATCTTGGCCAGGATAAAAACTAGACGTTAACTAGAACGGAAAGAGGAAAATTCGATCCAGAGTAAAAATTAGGCAAGTATTAAATGGGAGAGAGAGTGGAGAAAAATTACAGGACGAACATCGAGGTATCTGCTCTCTAGCAGATTATAGATATTACCATCATGAAAACCGTAATTATCCATTTGAAGCAGGGATATCCACAATCCCTAACACGATCGGAATCGAAAAATAATAATTTGATTAAATGATTAATCACAGCAGCTGCTGCCGCTGTTGTTGTCACGCATATAAGGTATGGTGCGGTGTCGCGGTAGAGAGAAGAAACACTATGATATACATGTGGGCATCAATTTTCTACAGCTCTCTACTGGAGGGAGGCTAGCCGTCTGGGAAATTTATCAACGTGGTTTTGGGTTTGGAGCGCGGAAGATGAGGGGTAGGATTTACCGGTTGTTGGGGAATTAAGCAGCTCTGATTGTGCGATGACCGGTGCTGATTCTGCTTGATAAATATTTCGGTTGAAAATTTACAATATGGTACGTAACAAAACAGTTTAATACTTATTTATTAAAATCGAACCTCATTAAAAACTTCTCGGATTTTTTCTCTCTCGTTCTTTCCATTTAAAATGTCATCCTCCTACAATATCCTTAAGAACTCAGTAAAATAATTTGAAAAGGTCACGCTATTATCTTTCATCAAAATAATTAATAGTTAGGGTTATTCTTAAAATGTTTGGAAATAACAGGATAAAAAAAATTAACTATAGAATCAAAATACAGAAATTTATAACTACTGATAAAAACCTATAAGAGAATGAGATGAACAAATCACTGTTCATTGACTGGAAAGCCCGTGAACCCAGATGAACCCCGCGGCAAAGGGTCTCAAATTATAGACTAGCAACAAGCACGAGCAAAGAGCGGGAAATCTCTTTGTTAAATTCAGCGTTTAACACGTTATTGCTGTGGTGTGGGACCACGTTATTAATAGATTTTCCATGGGTTGCAAAAAATTCTCTTCTTTTTTCGTTCCAAAAATATTTTAAAAAAAAATTAAAATTTTTATTTTTAAGAGTTGACAAAATATCGAATATGAAAAAGTTATTGAAACCTTTCTCTTGAAAATGAATGATTCTTATTCCATCTGGGACAACATCAAGGAGAGCAATTTTGTTCAGGCACCAAGGAGGGACCATGTCGAACAATTGATATTGTCCAGAGGTCATACAACACAGGTGAATTCAGGTGGTCGAACGGAATCATCCCCCTCGAGCTTATCCAACCTTCAAGAAGTCTTAACACACCATAATGTGACTATCATATCATAAACGACATAAGCCAATAATTCAGATGATTTTTTTTCTTATCTTGATTCATAATTTGTTTTTCATAAGCAACTTATGGTAAGAATAAGTTAAAATTACTTCGATTTAGAGATTTATTTGATGAAATGACTCTATACAATCTCTTTTGAAAAAATAAGATTTAGTATAAATTAAACATTTGACCCGCGTTTCTCTGTAAGTTAGATATTTATAAAAAATTATATACACATGTCTTTTTCAACATGTTTTTGTATTTAAAAAAAATAATTGAAAATAAAAGGCTTATGCGTTATTTTTTATCAAATAAATCGAGAATTATATGTATTAATAAATTGAAAAAAAAAACATGAACGATAACTAGAAATAAAAGTGAAAAAATTAAAAGACGGATGTAGATCAAGATATTTAATATCGCAAGACAAAACATTTACCCATTGTGTTTGCTAAATTTGTTTATTAAAATAATATTTTTATTATAGCAAATAATAATAGAAATAGTCACAAATTAAATTGATCGAATATAATTAAAGGAAAAAAAACACCATGCAATGATGCACATGTTAGAAATAAATATTACTTGAAAATAAGATTTTTTTATTTTAAAAAATAAAATTCATCTACACAAAAAATAAAAAATTTATTTCATGAAAAAAAAAAAGAAGCAAAGGCCAAGCACTGCGGGGTGTGACCCATTTCATAAAAGGCCACGAGTGGGCTTGCATCTGCAGGGGCGAGCGACCAAGCCTTTAATTTTTTTGTTGTTACAACTGGGAAGGACGATAGGTTGTCTATCCTTATTTTTTGTTTGAAAAAAAAAAGACGACGTATCATCTGATTTGCTCAGGTTCCAACCACTATGGTGGTCGAAAAATTAGGGTTTAAGTTTTTTTTTTACCTAAAAAACAGTTTTCCAACCCATTATTGACCCAAAACACCTTTAGGACTGTTATGTACCTATCAACGGCCTTAAGAAAACAAAAACAAAAATCATCTAAAAAACCAAAATCAACCCAAAACCAAAAATTAAACATAGTTTAGATATGTTTTATCATGAACTTTAAAGGTAAAAAACACACATAATATGAACTTCTCTTGTCAAATAGAACAATTTGACACAAACATCAATCGTTTTGGTAGCATAAATCGGTGTTAATGACATTTTTTTTTCTCTACCGTCGGAATCTAATGATCTCTCTATTTCTTCTCTCAATAAGGGACCACTAAAAAACAACAAAAATAAATCTTTGTACCAAAATTGAATTTTTAAAAAATTGAGGCAACGAAATCGTATAATTTGTGTTATTTTGAAAGTTAGAGGATCAAAGTGTATTTTTCCACTTATGTTTGGCGTCCTTTTCATTTCAGTTCCTATTTTTCCAATCTCACCATTGATTAGAAAATCAGAAGCAATTGATCTTAAATTAGGATCAAATTGCCTAAAATAAAACTTCTAGAACCAAAATGAATTGTCAAAAAATAAGCAGGGTCATCCACAATGACACGTGGGTGCATGAACAATATTGGTGTTAAGTTAAGATTCGAATTTTAATTTTTAATTTAGTCTAAGTTAAAAATCATTTCTAACTTTTATATGGAAAAAGTTGTAAATCAACTTAAATGATCTACTATCTGTTTTTTCATGCAAAAAAAAAAAATAACCCTCGAGTTTTTTCTAATTTTACATGATTTACAATGTGAATGTGTTTTGAGAGAGCAGTGGAGAGGAGAAAAATGGAAAGGAAATCAAGTCACTTCCATTTATTTGGATGCTAAAATTGGGAACAGAAAAGAAGGGGAAAGAGGAAAAAAAATAAATCTTTGATTTTTCTTTTTGACACGCAAAAGCTCTCTCCGTCCAAACTTGACACAATTTTATTTATATACCATGTAAAAAAAATGTTTTCCTTTATTTTTCATCGATATATCCAAGCAAATTGTTTTTCTTTTCCTCAGTTTAGAATTTTGAATTATCACTGTATTCCTTGGCATCTTCTAGCTACCATTCAAAAGGTAGAGAAAAGAATAAAGGGAGGGCATATTTTTACTCATTCTACTCTCGGAAGCCATGGAAACAAAAAGGTGACACCAGGCTCTCTTTATCCTTTTCTTTGTTTTTGTTTTTTAAAAGTTGGACGCGACTGGACACTAGCTCAAGCAATTGAATTTCAAGAACTAAAGATATTGCCGAAAGGCATCTAGTTTAAATACCTTGCACCTTTTGGTTTCACCAGTAGCATTCAGTTCCAATTCACCAATGAGTCTGTACTTGAATAGCAGCACTCGAGACATACAGCAACGTTGAAATAGCAAGATCTATTTTTAATCTCAAACAAGAATATCCATCTCTATGGATGGGTTTGATCACTAACAAAAGAAAAATGTACTCTCTTCATGAAAGAAATAAAAAAATTGGAGTTAGAAATTCTCTCTGCAAGAAACTACTCAATTGGGCAGGATAAATATCAAGCAAAAGAAATTCTCTCTCTTTTTTTTTTACCAAAATAATTACTGATATGTTTTTATGCTTGCTCTATCTTACATCTGGTTTAGATGCTCTGTATTGCTAGTTACACGTAAATATCACAGTACTCGAGAACCCAGCCCGAGGCCTCAGACGAGTCAAAAAGGCTCGAAACACCTCTCCTTTATTGCGTATATCTTTTCCATGTTTCACTGTAGAGCTAGCAGGAAAACAGGTCACACCCGTGCCCGGGACTCACATGTGCTCCCTCTCCTAAATAATGCAGCTCTGTGGTCCCTCGCAGCACCATCATCCCCACAAAGACGTAAATTCATGCACTGTTTCATGGAGAGAAGGAATCACACATTAACACATCACTGTCTCGTATCATAAACTTGAGTATGGGGACGACACGTACGTAGGCATGAAGACATCGACACAACCAAGCAAATTCTAATCACATCCAACCAGCCAAGCCACCATAATCACTAAAGCAGTTGTCTAAAAAGACTGAACAGTCATGGATTTTCACATTCAAATTACAATACCATTACAGACAACAGTAGACACTGAGAAAAACAATACTTGGAAGGATAGGTGAAATGGTGCCACTACATGAAGTTGCCCTCACTCGTGCACGTTACACATCATAAAAAGATAACCCGGCAAAACATGAAACTTTGATAAAAATACAAAAAGGGAAGAAAGTGAGAGATGGGTCCCAAGACGCCCAAGAAGCGTGCGTACATCCTCTCTTTCTGGGGGTCCCCCCTCTAGAACTAGTCTTCCCATTCACACAGGAGAGATGCTCTCTCTAACCTAATACACAGATTAATGATTCACCCTCTCCTTTATTGAGACATATTACGCTGCACTTCTATTCCTCTTTCTAGAGACCACAGGAAAATTCTCATGGTCCAAAGCTTGCTGATTTGCAACTCGAATGATTGAACGTTGAACAATGAACATTGAACGCAAGAGAAGTACTGCAATCTTTCCTTCCTCTGCCAGTTTCCACCTCTTTAGCTGGGAGATGTTTGTCATGTTCAAATCAACGCCGACATCATTTTTTACCTGACTTATTCTGCACACACCACTAGTAATAACAAATTAATAACAGAACTGATAGCACCTGGCAGTAATGCCCAGCATTACTGCCAACAATACCGATACTCATGGAGCATCAAGTCCTAAAGCTTTGGCTTCGAACTTCAACGACTTCAAGTACTGAATAGCTTCTTCAAGAACGATAACTGCATCCTTGCCCTTTCCACCTGGAATCAGGTTCTGTAGAATGCTCACTGTCTCACGAATTCTCTCTTTTCTCATCCTCTTGTTTACTGATTCTGAACCCATTTCCTCTGACATCAAATTCGTGCCATTGTCACACCTCGATTCTGCATCATCCTCGTACTCAAAATCTCTAGTGGGTTTTACAGACCTGGCAGTATCCATGAGTGATGGACCATCAATATAACCTCCATCAAACAGTTTTCTCTTTTTATTTGAACCATCAGAACTCGCAACATCTTCTGTGCTTCCATCAAACCAATCTCGCTTGTCGTGAGTTGTCATTGTATTAGGGGAATGACCCGTGCTAGTAACTTCTTCATCCTCGGTGTAGTCACTATCATCATCTGAGTAAAGCAAGGCATTCAGTTCTTCAATGTCCTCGTGCACATCAGTTTGCATTTCGATCCCATCATCTTCAACAAATTCATCAGTTGAGATTGGCCCTAAATGAAAACTTTGATTTTCTTTAGCCCCGGTCACTTCCTTGTTCAAATCAAAAGCAATGGTCGGTTTTGGGATCCAAGACTTCAAGCACTGGGCTGGAGTCCCAATTCCAGAACTAAAGATCAAAGTTGTTTGATCGCCTGACTGGTCAAAAACAAGGAATCTTTTCTGAGCGCGACCAGAGTCTGATTGAGGCACGATGTCCTTAATTTCACGAGGGGCAGTGGGAAGTTTCTCTTTGAGAACAGTGTCCAAAAGAGGCCTTTTCTCTTTAAGAACAGAATGAAAAGGAGGCATGAAGGCCTGTCGGAAGCGGGGCAAACCATAAAACCACCCACGCGGTTCATTTTCCTGACCAACCTGCGAGCGCAGAAGCTCAGCAAATGGATATTCGGGCAGACCATTTGTAGAAATCATGTTGACATTAGGGTCCATTAGCAAAGGAGGATTATTTTGCTGCCCAGAGGAAAATGAGGCACCCAAGTAATTCGTATCGGGTGATTGCCAATTAAATTGCTGTTGAGGTCCCCAATCTTCTCCCATTCAACCAAAACAATCACCTGTCAAATTAAAAAAGATTTTACACATTGTAAGAAATCTTGGGAGAGTTCACAACTGCGTTAATGCAATCAGACACAGCAAAACATACCAGAAAAAGGATTTCTGCAGTAGTAGAAGTGACTGTTCACTTGCTTCTTCGTTCAGTAATAACGAAAAAAATAAAACAATCCAGCTTAGCTTGAAAACGAAAGTGGAAAAGTAAATCTACGTTACAGGTTTAAGCAAATGACGGAAATATTCAGCCTGAAATACAATAAAGAAAGAAAATTAGTAGACTAAAAGCATAGCAAAAACCTGCATCCGTTATCAACTACAAAAGAGAAGACCAAGGAATCTAAAACATGAAAAAAAAGAGAGGAGAATAAGCCAAAGAATGGCACAAACAAGTACACAAATAAGTGGGAATCTAATTCCTCAAGGAAAAAAAATCGAACCAAAAAAAGTTAAATTGCACTGACCTGGCAATCCTGGAGAGGTTGAAAGCATGCTATAACTCTAACTATAATGGTGGCACACCCAGCAATCCCATTTTCGTGTTTCAATGCCCGAAAATTTGTTTGGCTCGCTGCTTGGCACACCATAACTACTTCCCAGCCCTTCAATTAATTGATAACAGAGATTCCGGAGAACAACAAACAAAGTACTTGGAATCCGTGGAGCAGGACAATATCAATTGACCAACAGAAAACTAGATTAATTGTTGACAAAGGGAAACCTAATACAAGTAACTGGAGGGACAAGCACGGCCAAGAAATAAAAAAAGGTAATCAGGCTTTTCACAAAGGAAACAAAAAAGAGAAAGGAAGCAGAGAGAAAAAGGAAGATTTGCTACTATTCAGCTAATCTGGCGAACGTAACAGGGAACGACGACGAAGAAAGTGGATCCCATCGAGAATAGACGAGTGACAAGACGAAAAAGCTTAAGAATCGATGCTAGTGAAGGAAATTTACAGGATCACTTTACAATACAGGTTCAATGAGATAACTTTCCGATACACATCAATAGAAAGACTCAGAAACCACCGCATACTGTTTCTCTCCCAGAAATACCGCCACGGTTGTACCTTCACCAATACCAATTCTACAAACCTGCAAAAGGATTTCCATGTCAGAATCCTAAATTCATAATGATTTACACAGTGGTTGTAGATCAGATATTTTATCTCTAAGAACCTCGTGAAAGGTTGTGTGTAATAAATTGGAAATCCAGCATGAGAGGATGAACTTCAATGTTTTCTAATTTTATTTTCCTGAGATTTCTCAGCAAACCAAACCAACTGAACTGAAAAATGCATAGCTAGGAAAAATTAACTTCCTTGATCAAAGCTGCAGGCAAGAACAGTAAATCCAAGAAAGAACAGATTCGCAAATCAGAAACTAACATGAGGATCTCACTTTCTTCAGTGACAACTAGAACCCAACAGTTAACACGGCACAGTCCATTTCTAGCCAGACAATTTGCAGATAAGTTAACACAGTCCCGTTTAGAAAACGGACGATTTTGTGCGAGCGATCAAATAATATCAAACCCCCAAAACAGCGAATTGGTAAAGAACTTACAGGGAAAAATAAGCACTTTAAGCTGCTCAATTCTTCAACTTGAAACTCAGATCGAAAACTGCAGGCCGCACAGCAATGAATGAAGGCTTTGTTTTCCAGAGAGAGACAGAGAGAGAGAGTCTAGTCAAAGTGGAAATATTGAGAGTGGACGGGAGGAGTGATTATATAGAAAACAAATTGACGGAATTGTCCCTGTGAGTGGGAATAATAAAAGTAATAACACTACACAATAAACACAACAAAAAAGAAAAGCGAGTTTTCATTTTCATACGTGCGTGCGTGCGTGAGGAGTGCACGCAAGGTATTAGTGTACAATCATGATGCACCGTAAGATTACTCTTCCCCTCTCTCTCTCCTGCGGGGCGGAGTATCATGACGTTTGGTTGTGTCCGGCCACAACTACAGACCATGGTTTTTTACTCCTTATTTTTGGGTGCTTTAAGTGTTTAAATATTGTTTTTTTTTAAATGTATTAATATAATTTTTTTATTTTTAATACTGACACATTAAAATAATTTAAAAACATAAAAAAATTAATTTTAAATAAAATTTTTTTTTTAATTATTTTAAAAACATTGTTTGGAATGCAATTTCAAACCACTCCTTCGACTTGAACAGTGAATGATGTTGTTTTTGGAGATTATTTGATATTGTGTTTAAAATATTATTTATTTAAAATTTAAAAAAATATTTAAAAAATATTTTTATATTTTTTTGATGTATTGTTATTAAAAATATTTTTTTAAAAAAAAAATATTATTTTAATATATTTTCAAGGAAAAAGAATTTTGAAAAAACAACAACTATCATGATGCTAATAAAATTACTGTATTTCCCAAAATATCCATGGTATGAAAATGGTTTTTTTCTTTTAATGAATAAAAGTGGTTTATTTGCTTTAATTTTTATGTGAATAGGTAATTTTTGTCATTATTTTAGGATGTTTTTGTCGTTCAGTGAATTCTATTTTCTTTTTTTATATTTACACTGCAGATTCCTCCTAAAACTAGGAATAACGACATGGATTAAATGCCTGATTCATGCCAAGGAACTTACCTATTTTGGTGAAGGAGGACATTTTTTACTTCGAGATGTATAACCACTGAATTATATTTTAATTGACATAACCATTTCTATTTATTATTAAAAAAAGTTTTTTTAAAAAAATAAATTCGAAAGTCTCCTTCGTGACAAAGAATGAATTTTAAAACTTGTGGCTTGTGATCAGGTAATTACAAAATAGAATGCATTCATGCATCTTCGGTGCTTGACCATTCAAACCATGATCATGGCAAGATGATAAAAGGGTCCCACTCATCAGCATTTGCCATTGGGTGCATCATATTTAAACTCACACTCCACCTGACAGTATAAGCTCTAGTTATTATCCATCAATTGCCTTGGCTTTATATTAGAGCGAGGGTAAAAACGCCAATGGACTATATGGTAAGCGGCCCCTCCAAAAAGTACAATAATACTTTTCATTGATGTGATATATGGATGTGCCGGTGCCATCAAAATGGCCATCCATGGATTGGCCCAGCCATTGCAGTACTATAATCGATTGAATTTCTCATTTCCAGGGCCAAGTTATTATTACCATCCCCCATTTTTTTCACTTTGTGCGTGTCGGAGAGAGCCGCTCCTCTTGCTTCTGTTGATAAATATTATTTTTAATATATTTAAAAATACATTAAAATAATATTTATTTATTTTTAAAAATTTATTTTAACATTATCAAATTAAAAAAAAAAAATTGGATGAGAAGCAGCTTCTACAGCAACCTAAACAGGTTTTAGTGTTTTTAAAATATTTTTTATTTAAAAAAATCATCAAATTGATAGTTTTTTTGTATTTTTTATTGTTTTGATATACGTGTATTTTAAAGAAAATAAAATATTTTAAATAACAACATCACAGTAACAAACAGACAGTTTAAATCCAGATATCTTAGACAGTATATAACAATAATTTTTAAGGATCTGTTATGTTTTCTTTTGATTAAAACTTCTTGGATGTGCTACTCTTGATTTTATACTAGTTTGTTACTAAATCCATTAACTATTAAAATAACTGGATGGAAAAATTAAAATCATGACATTAAATTTTAATTTTTTTTTGTTTTATTTTTAAAATTAAATATGCAAGCGTGTTTGGAAGTGTGGTTATGATTGTTTTTCAAAGTGTTTTTCACTCAGAAAAATATGTCAATGATATTTTTTTATTTTTTAACAAATATTTTTAAGATTAGCACATCAAAATAATTTAAAAATATCAAAAACATATTAATTTAAAATAAAAAAAATTTAAATTTTTTTTTTAAATGCTTTTCAAACGCATTAACTAACAGGCATAAGCTTAAACTAGTCTAAAAATTAAAAAGAGAGGTATCAAGACTGAAATTAAAAATATAAAAACTAATCTAAAAATTCCATAGAAGTTTCATCAATTTAACATTTTCGTAATAATAAAAGAGAGGTTACAGCATAAACTTTCAAACGGAGGAGGGTACCAGTGCTAGTTATAGCATATAGCTTTATAGGCACTGACAACTAATTTGTGATATCTATCCAGTGCCACTCTTACAGAAAGGACAGATGTACAGTATAATTCCCACACGACGTACAGTTTAACCGGTTCTCTAATCCGAGAAGAGAAAATTAACATAAGAAACCACGAACATGTTCCCTTCCTTGTCTGTCTGACCATTGTAGAAAAAAAAAGAGAGAAAAAGAAAAGCAGAGTCCACTCTGCCGAGCAGGGTATGGTACCACCCACAGAATAATATATATATAAAGATACCCCCATGATTTAATCACCTGAAGAAGATCTTATGAACAGGTAAGAAGATCCATCGCCGGAATAATATATACAACTCAAGAATAAACTATGGATAATAACATGTATACTCTCACGCCCTCTTGTTTGGAGTGGAGGGAACAATAACCATGCTTAATCAAGTTCCTCTACCCCCTCTCAATCCCATCGGGTCGACCCTTTTGGCGGCACTAAGCCAGCCACCTGCTTCGTATGCAAATACAAGGTGAGATGTAAAGCTAAGGGTTCCTCCGCACGTCTTGTGTTTTATACCTTTATTTAATCATCGTATACGTGCTGATCCCTTTTTATCATCACTCTCGTTTAATCACCGAATTAATAATTTAAAGATTTTAAATGCTGTTGCTTTCTTGAATGTAATGTCGGATTATCCAACAAGCATCCAGCAACGGCACGGGAATGATGGAGTGACCACTTGCAACCAATTAAAAAAAAAGGTCCTTCATACATGGGTTTGTTCTGATGCAAGCTCAAGCCTAGTAGCACCCACCGAGAAGATAAAATGGATGATTCTGTGTAAAGCACCATCACATAGCATTCGCCATCAGGGTTGCACATTCACTTCCCAGTGGATCGTTGATATTCTAAGAAGATCTGGATCAATGTCGAGGATAATAAACCCCTCCTCCACCTTTTCTTTTCTTTACTCTTTTTCTTCGTCACAGTTTGATTCAGTTTCTATCGAGTTCTAATAATTCACGACAACTGGACTTGTCTGCACTGCTCGATCAAACGCTGTGGAGGCATATAATTGATCATTTGCATTAACATGTGATACATGACACGTAGATCCAATAAAAATTGAAGTTGCTTGGTGATTTAATTAGAACATGAGAGTAAAAACCAGTGGCTTTCATCTAGGCAAATCAACAATATTTTCCGTGTTTTTCTGCGGCT
>Ga0307509_10007451_pt1 | contig 14291 bp, 13 predicted proteins | sample 10_EM_MG_FD_202245 | JGI IMG/M metagenome (GOLD analysis project Ga0307509, IMG submission 202245) | Populus trichocarpa ectomycorrhiza microbial communities from riparian zone in the Pacific Northwest, United States - 10_EM | ecosystem: Host-associated > Plants > Roots > Unclassified | place... | reverse complement strand
GGTGACGCAAAGTCAGGACGCGACGTCGATCCGACGTTACGTCCTGATTCGCGATTAGCATTCCGACGTCCCGGGCGTCAGACGCACGGGGCGCACAGGACGCAAGGTATTATTTTTGCTGATGTCTTTCATTCCAACTATTATCACCACACTTCTAGAGCCATTCTGCCAGTGGGTCTTGGTTGAGTGTTACTACCTGGCGCTATATAAGCCATACACCCAGCTTCGCAAAGGAAATGATTCGCCAGCTTTCTCTCTAGGCCTTAAATACCCAAATATTCAGCCCATGCTCATTGCCCCACAAGCGCTTCGCCACGGCCACATCTTTCTCTTCCAGGGTCTATGATGGTTATCATGGCAAACATCCTTGTGGTTGCGTTGGGTGGAATCTTCTTACTGGTTTATCCAGTAATATAGCGATAGAGTCAAGGTACTAAAGGATAATACAGGAAGTTAAATAGGGGAATAAACTTGTCTAAGTGTACTAGAGCAGAATATATCACAAACTCGACAATACTGGAATATCGAATATTTTATCAAGATTTGCCTTACTCTTGTTTTAACCTCTGTCTTTAGTATTCAATCCTAGTCGTTATCTCACTAGAACACAAAGCGATTGCCTCACAAGAAGAAATTTGGAATTTTGATGGTTACACATCCTAAATACAAAGATTTGGAACCTAAAGTAACATGCAAAAACCATATATCGTAGTCAGATTGTTCGATTCATTTCGTTTCCCTCTAAATATTCGTATCCCTACTATTATTAGTACTATACTTAAAGTCCCTAGGCAAAAGTGTTTCGTGAAATCGCTTGGCCGGATGTCTCATATTTTCACGAACACTTTTGCCTAGGGACCGTATTAATACCGGGAAAGGATATCTCACTCTTGATGGTGAGGCCTTGGCTGTGTAGGACTGCGGGGCAATTGTCCTTGGTTCTTACATGTCGAGCAAGTTCCGAAAAAGACGGGACGGGACTGGATAGCACAATGTGATACGTCCTCGTCCTGCATTCTTTCTTGTCGGGCATGTTGAGAAACTGACCAGACGGGACGACAAAATGTCATCCGTCCGAGTCCTAGCCCAAGACGGGCGGACTGCCCCCTTGCAAACACTGACCCTATCTCCACTACAAACTCGTCCCCAGGTCCAGCGGAGGGTGAGAGGGAGGCCTGGCCATCATAATAAGTTTTGTCGGAATCAGCATCGTCTTGTTCCAGTAGGGTCCCTGTAACTCCACAATGTCCTTCGGAAGCGGCCAAAGATAGTGGGTTTTGGTTCCTGTTATCTGGCATGGAGGGGTGGACAACATCGCTCCGTTCCAAAAGGATCTTTACGACCCCCTCATGCCCCATTATATCCGCCGATGAGAGGGGTGTCAGGCCAGATTCAATGTCCGCATGGTAGGGGTTAACATCCTCTCGCTCCAAAAGCATCGTTACCACCCCCTCATGTCCCTTCACAGCTCCCCACAAGAGTGGTGTCATGCCATATTTGGTGTCTGGTTGGTAGGGATTAACGTCATCTCGTTCCAAAAGCATTTTTACTACCCCCTCCTGCCCCTTTACAGCAGCCCACGAGAGTGGCGTCCGGCCATATTCGGTGTATGGCTCGTCGGGATTGACCTCCTCTCGTTCCAAAAGAATTTTTATGACCCCCTCATGCCCCATTATAGCGGCCCACGAGAGCGGTGTCCGGCCAGATTGAGTGTCTGGTTGATCGGGATTAACGTCCTCTCGTTCCAAAAGCATCGTTACTACCCCCTCATGTCCCTTTACAGCGGCCCACGAGAGTGGTGTCTGGCCATGTTCTGTGTCTGGTTGGTCGGGGTTAACATCCTCTCGTTCCAAAAGCATCTTTACGACCCCCTCATGCCCCGTGTCAGCGGCCCACGAGAGTGGTGTCCGACCAGATTTCGTGTCTGGTTTGTTGGGTTTGACGTCCTCTCGTTCCAAAAGAATCTTTACGACTCCGTCGTGCCCCATTAGAGCAGCCCACGAGAGTGGGGTAAGGCCATGTTCGGTGTCTGCATGATTGGGATTGACGTCCTCTCGTTCCAAAAGCACCTTTACCACCGCCTCACGCCCCCCTATAGCAGCGAACAAGAGTGGCGTCCTGCCAGCCTCGATATCTCTGTGGTCGGGATTGACGCCCTCTCGATCAAGGAGCATCTTTACAACCCCCTCATGGCCCACCATAGCCGCCCATGAGAGTGCTGTCCGGCCATATTTGGTGTCTGCATGGTTGGGATTGACGTCCTCTCGCTCTAAAAGCATTTTGACGACCGCCTCACGCCCCGATGTAGCGGCCAAAGAGAGTGGCGTCCTGCCAGCCTCGATATCTTGGTGGTCGGGATCGATGTCTTCTCGATCTAAAAGCATCTTTACTACCCCCTCATGCCCCATTATAGCCGCCCACGAGAGTGCTGTCCGGCCATATTTGGTGTCTACGTGGTTTGGATTGATGCCCTCTCGTTCCAAAAGCATCTTTACTATACCCTCACGCCCAGCTATAGCGGCCAAACAGAGTGGCGTCCTGCCATCTTCGATCTCTCTGTGGTCAGGATCGGCGTCCTCTCGATCTAAGATCATTCTTACCACCGCCTCCTGCCCCCCCAGAACTGCCCTGGCGAGAGTTATACTCCCCATCTGGCCGGCTACATTCATGTCCTCTTCCTTCATTTCTATTATCGCAATAATTGCGTCTATGATGCCGAAACCTGCCACTTGGTCGAGTCCTATAAATATTGTAAGTACTCCGCCCCCATCGAATAAGGGCAGTAGTCTCTACCTTGATCATAGCCCAATTCCACCAGTTGACCTGATATATGTTTACCATATACATCGAAAAGCCTCAGTCCAAGTATTTTGACATTTTCCGTCATCCCCCGCTTTGCGTGCTCCCCCCAGTAAAAAGATGCATATTCTAGAAGGGGCATGGTTGAGGGGGCTGAGCTCAGAGTTGGCGAAAGATTCCTGATGGATGGAAAATTGAGATATGTCAAGCAAACCTCGGCGATTGTTGAGTGGGAGCTATGGAATAGAGTAGCGTCACTTGAGAGATGTTCCTGCAGAGTGAAGTGCACGAGTCGAACTGTGGACGAAGACTCCTCGACCGTGAGAAGCCCTAGACACGATGCTAGGAGAGTCCGTAACGCAGGAATGTTTTCCGGATCCAGTTCCGCAGACCCGACCTCCACTCCCAGAGCATGACAGAGCTCCTGGGCCCGTAATGGCCTTTGCGAACACAACACCCACATCAGTGCCTGTAGTCCCAGTTGCGGCCTATTTCCCTTCTGCGCCTTCAGCCGGCTTAGGGTAGCCGTGTAGGCATCGCTCAGTCCGTTGCCTCGCCCCATCTCTTTTAATTTCCTTCTTCTCTGACCAATTGTCACCTCCCCTAGAATGGCCTCGATGTTTAGCGAAGCAATGAGGAATCTGTGAAAAATCTTCTGTAAGTATACATCGTTGATAGAGGGGTAACTCTGACGCACATCTCAGACATCTTGTCCAGAATGGTTTCTATAATATCCGCTCTTAAATCTTTGTTCATCGCCTGTGGCTCGTCATCCCTGTCTAACCTCATCTCCACATAATTCCTGATATCATCCCTATTGGGGCTGATGAGTATCACGGCCGCCATGGTGAAATATCTTTGAATGGCTTCCTTGACATGGGGCCTCCCGGTAAGGAATAATCTTGTCCTAGGTGACTCCCGAACAATATCTCTTAGCGACTGCAGTAGCTCTGGAAGATCCTTCGGTAGGAATTCGTCTAGCGCATCAAAACAGATGAAAACTTGAGATAACGAAGCAATCGCGACTCTCAACATTCGCACCAGATTCGCAAGCAGCGGCCTTCTCCCATCCTCAAATGCCTCCCATAGATCTTTCGGGATCTCCCTTCTGCGCACCAGCTGTTTCATAATGGCTCCCATGATGTTGATGACTGTCTGTTCTCCCTGAGCAAGGTAGTCGCAGTACACCCATGCCACCGCGAGATCTTCCTCCCTTGCCTGATCACACAGCCTGTCGATCACAAGGGAACTAGTATTTCTAGCCGTCAGTGAGATTCGCTTCTTTAAAAGAATCCTGCAACTCACCTTATATAAGTCTTGCCCACGCCCGGGTTCCCCGAGCAGAACAAGACAGGGTTAGCGACTCCACCCTTACCTCCCCTCCACTCACGAAACTCGCTTGTCTCCAAAAACCAATCCCCGACACCTTCAAATCGGGTGGTGCGCACGCCATCATGTCTGTTACCAGGCTCGAGTGGAGAGAGCCAACGCATAATCTGCACATCTTCGTCGGACTTATAGATCGTAGTGTTGTTGAAGCTACCGGTTATGTTGCCGCAGTTGACATTCCCGTCGCCAAATTTCACCAGGTGTGTATTGGATGTCTGTGCCATGATGCTCGGTCCAAAATATTGGCCGTGTCTAGATATGATAGAGGAATGGGCAGAGTAAATGAGGGAGTTTACAAAAACTTTCCGGAGGCCAAGCTAAAGAGATGCGAGGTTATCTAGTTTTTTTCAGTGGCAACTGCAGTCCAATAATCTTCATAATCGGGTCAAGGTGGCTTGCCGCCACAACCTCCGAGAGCTCGCAAGCTCACAACCGGAAGCACTCCGAAGGAGTGCCCGCCATCTCTACGATAATTTCATGCTCAACGATAATTTTTATCTTGGGGGTAATTTGATGCTTAATAATGAACTTGTATAACTAGAATTTCATACTTAATTATTAATTCATACGATGATGGTTCTGTTCGGAATAAATCAGTTTAAAAAATAATTTAATATATAATAAGAAGCCTGCGATAGCAAGAATTCCACGCCTGCCAGTGAGAATGAGCCTGCAGTAATCTACTTTGCAGAGCAGCACTTGTATCCCTCCCTTCTAACTTCCACACATAAATCATCCACCATCTTCTAGTGATTGCTTCTCAAATAATGGTTTATTCTTGAGGATAGGATTATTATTGTACAAATCTATAATAAAGTATGAAATTCTACTTATACAAGTTTATTGTTAGGCATGAAACTATCCTTAGGGAAAACATAATCATTAAGCACTATCTTAATTCTTGTTAAGATGGTTGACATACCTTGGGAGTTTCCCTAGTTACAAGTTTGCAAGCAACTAGAGTGGTGGATACCACCACCTTGGCACAATTGTTGCATAGTTTAAATTATTCATTTATCAGCCTGATCAGATGCCATTAAGCTATCGGTTTGATGCAGTGGCACAAGAAGCTCTGCTTACTATTATATTTTGTTCCCTGTACATATATTAAATTCCTGATAGATTAGATATATGTAGATAGAATATAATCAACTTGAATAATAGAGAGCAATAATAACAAACATACTAGCTTAGCAATCTTACTCAATTGGGCTACTTCAGATAGGTTTTATGGCTCTTGGAATCCTTTTCAAGTTAACTGAGTATATATTGCTCACACTATGCTTCTTCTATCATTAGAAAAAAAACAGTTTTCTCAAGATTTATAGAGCCTGCTTCCAGACGAATGGTGTTTGCTTTTTGTGTCCTATTCTCCCTGATCTTCTGTGCCTTGTTTGCCTTTCATCTCTTGTATTTGGTGCACCAAGACCCCCCACTTTCCCTCCACACCATCCGACGCGCTTGTTGTGCCACTCCCCCTTCTATCCCCTCCGCCTTGTATCTATCCCCTTATCCTCTCGTGCACTAGCCTCCTGCCTACATCAGCAAAAAAAGCGTTTGCTCCAGACGGATAGGCATTGCGTCTGGACGCAGGAAATCCGCCTGGAGCATCCTGTCCGCCGAGCGCACCCTCAGAGGGCCCCAGCACAATGGTTGCATTCTAGTCCGTTGGGGGCAATACAACCCGCATCCTGTCTGCCCAGCGCACCCTCCGAGGGTCCCAGCAGAATGGTTGCATCCTAGTCCGTTGGGTGCAATACAACCCGCATCCTGTCTGCCCAGTGTACTCGGATGGGCCATTTCACACTCTAATCTCCCGAAGAACACCAAGGTAAGTGACCAGTCGGGGTTTGCATTGGGGATCTCTCCCTGCCCCTGATCGTCTCTACTTACAACTGAATACTTCATCACGAGACAAAGGGTGTTCAGACGAAAAAGGAGCTTCACATAGGATGACTAACCATCTATTGTCCCGGTAACGACCCAAAACATAGCCCTTATTTAATCACCACCAACAAGGCTTGCAAAAGGCTTATAAGTTCTTTCACACCTCGCATCAAGCTTCATGATCGAATCAGTGGAACTATTGAATAATATCAACCTTGGGAGAGGGGCATGCTCTTTCATCGAGGTTGACACTATTCATGACGGCTAAGCGAGCGGGTTCCAATGAGGCCCTTCCTGACTCTAGCGGACATCTGCTAGTGCCCGGTGAGGTATCTGCCTTTGTCTGCCTGCTGACCACTATAGCCATGCGGACTCTTCGAAACCTACACCATTCGATTTCCCACTACCTGCGGATTCCAACGCACACTGTCCCGACGCGGTTGGACAACTGGTTGAATGAGTATCCATACTTTGGTACATTAGGTCTCCGGGTAAGTGCCTTCAAATTGTTAGCTACTGTGTGCTACAGGCATGCGGACCCTTCAGGGCCTATACCATTCGATTCCCCTGGGCGAGCGGACTCCAATGAGACCCTTCCCGACTCTGGCGGACATCCATCAGCAAAAAAAATCAGTTTGCGTTATTTGCATTTCAGCGCACCCTGCACCTTCTGGCTGCGTTCTGTGGGACAATCTTTTTGAAGTTATGTAATCAAAAAACCCGTTTCATTTTAAGATTAATCTAACAATTACGTAGACAAACATGAATTTTCAGCCCTAACGGACAACATTTACATGTCCATTTTGGCTTCTGAAGTTTAAAACTGGATTCACAGGATGCACAGGATGCTGACCAGATGCAAACTCGACTACAGGGTGCGTTCAGATGCGTGTGGATGCAAAATCGAGTTTTTGTGCTGATGTCTGCCGGCTGAGGTATCACCCTTTTTCTCGCTGCTGACCTGTACAGCCATGCGGACTCTTCGAAACCTACACCATTTGATTCCCCTCTACCTGCGGATTCCAACGCACCCTGTCCCGACGCTGTCTGACCACTGGTTGAATGAGTATCCATACTTTGGTACATTAGTTCTCCGGGTGACATCAGCAAAAAAAATCAGTTTGCGTTATTTGCATTTCAGCGCACCCTGCATCTTCTGGCTGCGTTCTGTGGGACAATTTTTTTGAAGTTATGTAATCAAAAAACCCTATTTCATTTTAAGATTAATCAAACAATTAGGTAGACAAACATGAATTTTCAGCCCTGACGGACAACACTTACATGTCCATTGTGGCTTCTGAAGTTTGAAACTGGATTCATGCGATGCACAGGATGCTGACCAGATGCAAACTCCACTACAGGGTGCGTTCAGATGCGGGTGGATGCAAAATCGAGTTTTTTTGCTGATGAAGTGCCTTCAAATTGTTAGCTACTGTGTGCTACAGGCATGCGGACGCTTCAGGGCCTATACCATTCGATTCCCCTCGGCGAGCGGACTCCAATGAGACGCTTCCCGACTTTGGCGGACATCTGCCCTCTGAGATATCTCCCTTTTTTCATCCTGCTGACTGCTATACTAGCCATGCGGACGCTGCGAAACCTATACCGTTTGATTCCCCTCGGCGAGCGGACTCCAATGAGACCCGTCCCGACTCTGGTGGATATCTGCCCTCCGAGATATCTGCCTCTTTCATCCTGCTGACTGCTATAGCCATGCGGACGCTGCGAAACCTATATCATTTGATTCCCCTCGGCGAGCGGACTCCAATGAGACCCTTCCGGACTCTGGCGGATATCTGCCCTCCGAGATATCTGCCTCTTTCATCCTGTTGACTGCTATAGCCATGTGGACGCTCGGAAACATATACCATTCGATTCCCCTCGGCGAGCGGACTCCAATGAGACCCTTCCTGACTGTGGCGGACATCTGCCCGCTGAGATATCAGCCTTTTTCATCCTGCTGACGGCTATAGCCATGCGGACGCTTCGAAACCTACACCATTCGATTCCCCTCGACCGGCGGATTCCAACGAACCCTGTCCCGATGCTGTCCGACCGCGGTTGAAGAGTTATCTACCCATTTGTACTTCAGTTTCCCAGGTAAGTATTTTCAAATTGTTTGCTACTGAGTGCTACAGGCATGCGGACGCTTCGAGACCTATACCATTCGATTCCCCTTGGCGAGTGGACTCCAATCAGACCCTTCCCGACACTGGCGGACATTTGCCCTCCGAGATATCTGCCTTTTTCATCCTGCTGACGGCTATAGCCATGTGGACGCTTCGAAACCTATACCATTCGATTCCCCTCGGCGAGCGGACTCCAATGAGACCCTTCCTGACTCTGGCGGAAATCTGCCCGCTGAGGTATCTGCCTTTTTCACACTGCTGACCTCTATAGCTATGTGGACGCTTCGACAGCTATACCATTCAATTCGCCTCGCCGAGCGGAGTCTAACCGACTCTCTTGGGACACTGTCCGACCGCAGGTTTAATGGTTATCCATACTTTGGTACTTTAGTTCTCCGGGCACGTACTTTCAAATTGTTAGCTACCGAGGACTACTGTTTTCTAAACCAGCTTTCATAAATCTATTCCGGTTTTAGTACCTATATGACTCAAATAAGTAAACATAAGTAATACTACTAGTAGATGGATCTTTCCTGACAATTTGGATATTCTCCACAGTTTTCCCTAAGTGATTCAAAGTCCTCGAAGGTAGAGTTGTTGACTTAGGAGGTATCCGATGATAGCCAGTTCCACTTGAGTACTTCCACTATGCTATTATGCTATCGGGTTGCCTCCGGAGAACCATTCTGCGTCCGGAGAACCATTCTGCGTCCGGAGACCCATTCTGCGTCCGGAGAATCTTTCTGCGTCCTGAGAATCTTTCTGCGTCCGGAGAACCTTTCTCCCTCCGGTACCTTCTGAGTCCTTGATTGCGTCGGGTGTGTCCGGGCGGCATGGACCCCTGTCATCAAGCACCCAATAAAAGACCGCACACCCAGGACGCGAGTTTACGTTCTATGCGCCTGGACCGCCGGACGCACAGGGAGCACAGGGCGTGTCCGGGTGTAACCTTTTTCTTTTGCTGATGTACTCCTACCAGTTGCCTATGTCCAGCGGCCATCTGTGCTACCACCCCACCCCTGGTGACCTAGATCTGTCCAGTTCCATCTGCCATCCTATGTCCGTTTTTTCTTAGTTTGCACCCTACTGTTACTTTCATAATTTCCCTACTGTTTACAAGACGTCCAGTGCTGCTGCTATCCAGAGTGCACATTCTGGTTGGCGTCCTCCCATGAGAGAACAGTTTCGCGTTAATTATCTGCTGACCTCAGGCGTTTACGTTCAAGCCGGACACTATCTATGAGAATCTGGCTCTTAGGTCGCTGTCTTCAACTTGACCACCTATTCAATTGAATATATTTAAAATATTTCCTTAAACACCCACGGATGGTATAGTACTCCCTGTACCGAGCTGAAGCTAGGCACTCAGTATAGGCACTGCCACCTTAAGAGTACGGCTATAACTTGACCGTATATTTATGTCTAGTGTTCGTTACGGGGCGGGGCAGGGTGGGGCGGGGCGGGGCGGGTTTTCACGCACAGGCCCCGCCCTTACTCCGGGGCGGGGTCTATATTTTATCTCTCCAACCCGCCCCAGACGGGGTGGGGCCCCATCTGGGGCATGGGGAGGGGTGGGGATTTGATTTTCCCCGTCTATTACCCAGACAGGTCCCCGTCTTATGATTCCCCGCATTTTCCCTCCATGTGGCCTCTCTTGTTCTCACCGCGTGATATCTTATGACTAGAAAACCATTCAATGTTCACTATAATCTTCAATTACGTATATTGTATTATTAATCTTCTATTTTAATGGCATATGTATTGATTGATTATCTAACTTAGGCTGGTGCTCCTCAGAGATAATAGCTGTCTTTAGATGTTAGGTACGAGGTAGTACAAGAACAGGATATCTGTCATGTCTAGCCTGGGCATCTGGCTTGGGTGTATGATTTGGGGATATGATTTGGGAGTATGATTTGGGCGTATGATTTGGGCGTATGATTTGGGCGTATGTTTGGGCGTATGATTTGGGTGCATAATTTGGGCATATAGCTAGTTTGATCCACTATTAAAGAGCCTGAGCCTATCGAGTCACAATATTAGTAGCCATTAAAAGCTGGTAAGTACACAGCTAGTTGCATATTAAATCTCCTGCTATCCTAGGCTAAGTTAATATAATCAAGGGAGCGGGTTAGCAGAGCATTTGTAATTACTGGTGGTATATGGGAGAATACGAGAACTTTGCGAATGCTATATCTATCACTAAGAAGCTCGGCCATCGTTATAGCAAACAAAACTGTATTATCGGATCCACTTCTCCTACTTCCAGTATACCAACTTTTAAACTCTTCCGCCTCTAGCACCTATCCTCTATATTTGCGACTCGGTTCTCTTGAATATCCCTGAACAGTAGACTGTACGAATAACCTTGGCCGACAACTTAGAGTCCGTTTACCTATAGACTAGACAGCAGTCTAGTAACCAGAGATGGTGCCGACCCTCAAGGCAATTTTTACATCTGAAGGTGTATAAAGAAAATAGAACAGTCGCATGCTTAGCCAATATACTGCCTAGTATATAACTTAAAGCCCGTTCATCTACTAGGACTAAGAATAAGTCCTGAACCCCCCCCCCCCTCCCAAATTCAACTGTGACAATAACTATTACACCGACAACTACCACTATAATGTCTATAATACAAAATCTCTTTATATTATCATCCCTCTCTCTTTTCAGGAGTCAAATATCCTGTGGGATCTTTTATTTTGACTGCTGTATCGGCTTAAGTGATTGTGGTATTGCAATGGTTGGTTGTAGTATCCGTTGTCTCTGGACTTATTCTCGCTACAAGTAACAGTCTATCGGTAAAAATTAAACACATAATAGGTTACTAAATTGGACGATGATGGCGTTTTAACCACTATCTGGTAAACGCTGAAAAGGTTTTTGACAAATTTTCCACTTGTGCTAGATGTCCTAGATTATGTAGCTAGACTATCAAATAGTTAAGTTCTTACAATGGACCCGGATAAGCACCGCCATGCGTTCTTAAATCACCACGGTATCCACACTAAACCTGACTTGCTGAACCATTTTTGGAGACATGAGTGCTGCCACGACCTTCTCTTGTTGCATACACTTGTGTCCAAAAAGTTCTCGCTGATCCAAAAGTAGTCTAGTGGGGCTTGGCGTCAACAGAGGTACCAGTGCTTGAGTACGAGTTCGGTTTTCATAAATTGAGCAGTTGATATACTACTTATCCGTAATTTCTCTTAAGGGGGAATGAGGATTGGCAAGGGCTGCGCTTTCGACTTGTTGAACGTGATCCTCTTCAGTCTTCCTAACCGGGGAGCATTCTCAACTAACCCCCGATACAATATTTATACTTCTGTTGCCGCCAAGCGGCGTTGGAGTACTTTTGAACCAGCGAGAACTTTTTAGACGGGAGTGCAATAAGAATGGAACAAAACTCCTTCGTGTATATGATGTGAGACATGAACAAAACATATAATTGGTTTAAAATGAGATTTTAGAGAGAGGAAAAACAACTCTTACCCTATTCGTACTAGAATTATCCACTACCTTCAAAAGCGACCACCATAAGAACACACGGTCGTTAACCTCGCTTTCTTTACCTTGAGCTCGTGGCATATAAAAAAGCAAACACATAAGAACGCATGCTGGTCCTTTACCTCTATAATAGAGAGTTTGCGCAAGGAGACCTAGGTGGCAGGAAAACAGGTTATTTTGTGTTAACCTAAAAGTCTTGGACAGTCAGGTGGGTAGCGAGACGTGGAAGAAGTGTAATAGAGGCTTTTCAGACCTGAAGAAATCCGATTGCTGCAGAACAATAAATCAGCAGTAACACAGCGCTCTTTTTACATTTTATTAAAAGATTTTACTGATGATAATATTGTGTATTCAGTAGTAGATTATCACCTGTTCTATGGTAGTAAGTATGGTTAGTAACCCAACTTGTGTATCTGGGAATCCTAATTTGAGCAGGGAACAAATTTGAGAGCAATACGATATCACCCTACTCAATTCCCATCTTCCAGCTACCAAGCGACCTAGACCTAGTGCGTAAACTCATTCGCTCGACATCCTCCCAAATAACTAATCACACATAAGTCTATATAATATCGTCTGCCACACCTATTGGCCTCTCCTTCATGCGTAATCCATTTGGCTGCGTACCTCCGCACTCTGAATAAAGGAAAGATATAACCAGAAACCCTCTCACCCCTCCTTCCATCCAGAACAAATGAAACAACAAAAACTACTATCCCGCCTTATCCCTCAGCTATCCGCCTTCCATTCCTCTGACAACTATCTACTTCCATGAACTCTAACAGTTGTCTACTCTAGACAAAGGTCATCTACTTTGCCGTATCCTCTCTAGTGCCAAGTTCCCTTCAGCCGCCGGCCTCGCGTTGAGCTATTAGAGGGCCGCCGATCGGTAAACGGGCCCTTAAGTGCTGTGGGTGGCAGAGTAGCCTTGTTGTTATGGTAAAGGTGGAGCGGGCCCAGAGCCTTGGGTCGCTACATATTGCTAAGTTACAGAGGGGAAAGCGAACAAGATGAAATATCTATACATTGAGATGGGCACGCCGCTCCCGCCACCAGTCCGGCATTTTCTCGAACTCCCACAACGACTCCCCAGTCATCTCCACGTACGCATCGTGTACGGTTTGGTGTGTAAAGTGAACTACGCTATAACGATTTCCTACAAAGGACCCAATGTAATGCTCGACTGCGTATGAGCGTAGGAAAATAACCGAGCCTACCGAGTATATATTAGTTATTTGTAGGAATTTAAAGAGGTAGCGGAATACTTGGCCTATTAAAAGGTTCCCGGGCGCTTTGCATTTATTAGTATTTATCTTGGCACAAAAGCGTCCAGGCAGCTTCTATTTGACCAAGTTGTTTATACGTACCAGGAGGACAATCAATCTTGACTCTGAGTTGCGGAAAGCAGGCGTCGCCCCCAGTAAAATCACCCAACGCAACAATCGCGCACCACCCATGGCACACGTCCTCCAGGTCTTTGTGGTTGTTAGTATTGGCGTTGATTACTAGGGAGCGCGACGTCCATATTCCAAATGCTTCGTCCACCTTGTCTTGATTTCCATGGTATATCTTCTTAAAGGCGGCCGTATATTTTTCGTACTCATTTGGAAGAAAAGCACGAAACAAGGCCTCGACAGTTTGGGTTAATGGGAGGAGCTGTTGGCCAAATTCTTTCAATGCTGCAATGGCTGGTTTTGTCGTATACGCCTGCAAAGGCCCCGGCCCGAACTTAATCTCCTTCGTCTTCGAAGCCCTTCTCGGGACGAAGGCACGGTGTCCAATCACACAGCCCTTTGTCCGTAGCGTTCCATCTGGGTTCTTTGTGCCCTTAATATTTCCCTCTTGAGTGCTCAGAGTTGTAGCCTCAGTATTTTCTTGATCGGCGGCGTCGTGGATATCCAAAACCACAGGAAGCCCGTCGCGTTTAAAGCGCTCCCGCGTGCCCGCCGCGCCGTGCCTGATGTGATCGGCGGCAATAGTTCGTGAAGCGGCATATTTGAGGACCGCCGGTTCAATTTGATCCAACAACCCGCTGGCTCTGCTATTCCCGGCTTTTATTACACACGGAACGCCGTTCCTAACAATAGTTTATTGTAAGCATAATTTCTACCTGGGTTATGTTAAAGAGAGATCCGCCTTAGGGGTCTACAGAGGCATGTAGGTTTTGTAGGTTCCACAAATGAAGACTGCCACCCTCACCCCCTGTGTAACCTACAAAACTTACGCGCTGTACCTCCGTAAAAGTTTCCAATTTAATTGGTGGAGAGAGAGAGCAGCGGAAGAAGGTCCAGGCAAAAACAAACGCCGCCTTACTTGTAATTGAACGACGTTTGAGAACACGACCGCTATTACATACCGCCAAAACTCAACTTACTCAAGCCCGCGGTCGCCTAGTGTTTGTAAAACTGACTGCTATTGCGTATAGGTAAAATGCTAAGGCAGAAGCTAGACAATTTTTACCTGTACATAATAGCAGTCGTTTTTACAAACATCGGGCGGCCGTGGGTATGAGAGGGTTGGGTATTGCCGGTATGCGATAGCAGCCGTGTTCGCAAACGTCGTTGAATTATACACGCC
>Ga0307509_10007450_pt1 | contig 14291 bp, 15 predicted proteins | sample 10_EM_MG_FD_202245 | JGI IMG/M metagenome (GOLD analysis project Ga0307509, IMG submission 202245) | Populus trichocarpa ectomycorrhiza microbial communities from riparian zone in the Pacific Northwest, United States - 10_EM | ecosystem: Host-associated > Plants > Roots > Unclassified | place... | reverse complement strand
CGTCTATCCAATGTGATAAATTGACATGCAAGCTCCCCCGGTGAGATGTAGCCGATAGTTGGCTAAGTGGGCGCTACCCATAGCCATCCTCTCGGGACATACTCTACCGTGATAAGACTCCTACCTCTAGAGTCCAATAATAACCCATAGTAATGCTACAAATCAAAGGGAGAAGGTCCGGGCTGGTTACTGAGGTATTTGTCTCGAAAGCACCCTGGCTTTCTGAGACTACCTGAGTACCACTAGGAAGACTACCCTACAACCCGTAGGCTAGAATAGACTCCTAGATGCCCGAGAGACCACATATGGATGACCCCCATTTTGGCGGTTACCCATACTCCCCTTATGTATCCTGCGAACGACATTCGGTCGGACGGACGGCGACGACTTATACGGTGTTAGGGCAGCTGCTCCAATGACCTCTTTTTACTAGCAAACGAGCAACTACACAGCCGTCTGCCTATGACGCGCCGTCCCAACGCTGGGGCCAGAGGGGGGTGTTAGCAAAACCCGCCCAAGTTTAATAGCATGTTCGGGCCATCCTCATACAGGCGTGGGGCCTCCCCGCGCAGATGCGTGTGCACCCAAGAACATCTAAGAGCCCATAGAATGTGAGGCAATCGACCTCTAAGTTCTAGCATGACTTTGCCGGTGAAGGTAGGGTAACTTGGGTTCCTCAGTAGGGTAACTGGGACCCATGGGCATAATGACCAAATTCCCAAGGTAGGGTAACTTTGCCCTCTTATGCCTTTAACCGCTCAGGAAATTCTCCAGTCGACCACAGAAGTCGTCTCGGAGGTCCGTGTAACATTCCCATAAATCTCTTGACCTTATGCGAATGTCTTCCCGAAAGGTTACCCTGCCTAGTAGAGTACCTCAAAGCTACTCAACTATTCTCTAGACCTTATCCTAGGATTACCAGCCATGTGTATAATATATACGAGACCATACCACCTCTGGATACCACTTGGTATACCATTTGGGCTAAGGTGATAGTGATTGTAGCTACCTATCGTAGGGTCATTACGGCGGGATTTCTCGTTCCGTGCGACTTTAGATACCTCTGTGAACATCGTGAACATTGCCAATATCTTTATAGTATTAATAAATAGTTCTTGCTACCTAGATAGATTTTCAAAGACTCTCAAAATTTCTTCAACAGTTACTAACTTTCCATTTTGAGACTCTGGAGGTCCCCAGACCCAAGATGATTGCGGAGGGTGTCTTCGCTTCTTGCTTGATGGGGCGGTTGGAACATTGGCGGGCAATAAGAAAGCAGAGTTGCTAGGAATTGGATATTGTTCTGTAAATTGTGAATGGGTGCTCTCCGCGTACTGGGATTCAGATATCGCAAACTCTGAGGCTGGACTTGCAAATCTCAGGCTCGGGGGAGGACTTGAAAGAACACTACTGATCTCGGACATGAAGCTCATGATTTTGGTATTTTTGTTTGGATGTGAAAAGGGAAGATAAGAAACCGTGTATTGGAAATGAGATCAAGGTCCGGTGGAGGGTGAATGTCGACGCATGCTGTGGGACATCATGTTGATATTGAACTGGGCTGATGTGGCAAAGCGGCTGGTGGTCGCTGACGATTCCTCATTCTTAGACAGAGATTGGGAGCAGACTATCCGAATTTAGAAACTCTTCCACCTGGACCATTCTACTAGCAGAGAAGCGCGTTTCAGAATTCTTCTGCTTGGACGGTAGTTTCCATGGTAATGGGAATTCTGAGGCTCCAAAACAAAGCTAGTGATCGTGCATGGGTTCGTTGGGTAACTCGGGTTCAGCCCAGTTCAACCCAACCCAACCCAAAGAAGCTAAATCCTGCACCCAACCCAACGAACCCAACCCAACCCAACGAACGGCCCGGGTGAACCCACCCAAGGCCCGACCCATTGGATGGGTTGGAAGCCTTATCCCACATGTCGTATGGAAGCCAAGGATCACTTGGGCCAGATGATTCATTATCCCAAGTGTTGCCACCATATTTTTGTGACAACTTCCAGCTTGATATTGATACGGAAAATAAAGATTCACCTCCTAGCGACTCTCTCAGTTCAGCCCCTTCTGGTCTCCTGACGGCTACACTTGATTCACAGTCAATTTCAGAGGATATAGCTACCGGATCTTCAGGCGGATCACTAGTTATACAAAGTAATATGTCCACTATGCATCTATGTACTCCAAGTGCTTTTCTTCTCAAGCGGAATGAAAGAAAAGGTCACTGCTGGTTACCAAACAATGGCATGGAGGTTTTTGACAAAGGAAAGTAGCGCTGAAGGTGTGTCTGGTGTAAGCTTCCAAGATCAATGATTCATTTGCCTGGTCAAATTCCTCCAACACTAGGTTGTTGTGCAGGCTAACGATATTTCCAGGTCCTCAGAGTCGTGCTCCACTCTATACTGATTCCTCGACCAAAAACATGAACCAACATCTGGCAGTTTCACATGGTGTAACAAAGGAATACCTTGACGGGGGTTATGCGATTAATAGCAATGCGGGTGAGTCTAGAATTATTGCTGCTTTTGGACGTACGATCTCTCCTGGACTACAGTTTAATTCAGATATATTCAAACAAATCCTAGTCCGATGGATATACATTACAAATACCCCATTTTATGCCGTTGAAGATCCTGCTTTTCGGACACTCCTAGCATATCTACTTAGTTGTGTATGAACCCCTTTCCCAGATAATATATTGTGGTATAGTTCAGTCTTAAATCCTATTTTTCATACTAATATAGGAGTTTGAGAAGGCATCATGACCGGATGGACTATGAAATACTGTACCGAAATCGAGCACTACGATAACCAACTGGATAACCAAGCTTCATCGCAAGTGCCAGACAGTAATTAAGAATTATTTCAAAGTACTTCCCTTTCACAATCATGTTAGCTTTGACTTATGGAGCTCACCCAATCACCGCTCTTACCTGGGTATAATTGGATATTGGGTAACTGAACTTGGTGCACTACAATCAACTACTCTGGGGTTTCATCGCTTCTATGGTCCCCACAGTGGTTGCAATATTGCCCAATCCTTTCTGGATGTTATTGATAAATATGAAATAGCTACAAAAGTCGACTATGTTACAACTGACAATGCCAGTAATAATAACACCGCTCTTCTTGAACTTGGAGTAATGCTACAAGAAAGAAATATTGATTTTGATCCGATAACCTCCCGGGTTAGATGCTTTGGGCATTTCATTAACTTGGTTGTAAAGGGCTTTCTCTGGGGTTCAGATTGGGAAGCGTTTGAGGCAGATATTGCATACAATACAGATATTGCGAGGGAGTTTGATCTTCTAAAGTGCTGGAGGAAGAAAGGTCCGATAGGCAAGCAACACAATATATGGATCTGGATTTTACGCACACCGTAGCGATGAGATCACTTTTCACAAAACGTTCGACTTGCCCGAGGATGCAAGTAAACTGGCCCTTTAATACCATTAATTGGAAACATCACAAGGTGGTTGTGTGATGCTGATGCACTAGAACGGGCTTTTGAATTACGCGATATCTTGGATGGGTTTGTGGGAACATCAGTTACTGAAAAAAGACATGCCAAAACCCGTCGTACAACACAATCAATACCAAGTGGCACCAAACACCTAGATAATCATCAGGACAATCCTGATCTGGTTACTGGTGATGAGTTAACTCGGGATGATTGGGATGACTTGAAAACTATCTTTCAAATTCTAAAACCTTTTTGGCATCTGACTTTACAGCTACAGGGTACAGGAACTCAAAGGAAGCATGCAAATGGATACCTTGCTCGTGTTCTTCCCACCATAGATGATCTCCTCGCTCACTTAGAGGACTCCAAACAGGCCTCTTCTGACTCTTCAATTTACAGTTCTCACCTTTTGACCTCTATTAACCATGCGTGGGGAATCCTTGACCGGTATGTACAAATTTATTCTTTCCTAATCTATCGAATGCAAGTATTATTTACTCACCTTACAGCTGCTGAGGTCTCGTTATGGGCAATTACACTACTAATCGGGTTACTAGGTATTATTCCCTAGCGGACAGAGTACCTGTACTCTATGCTACGGTTGCACTAGACCCGGATACCAAGCTTAAATATTTCGAAATAGAGTGGTGAGATCATCCTGAATGGATACAATTGGCTACTATAAAGAGTAAGGAGCTGTGGTCCTTACAATATTGAAATTTGCAGTATGTGGATACAACCCCTGCTGAGGATTCAACAACTTCAACTGCAGCCACAGAATCCCGGGTTTTACCAGATTTGCTATCACGCTGGAAGCAGAAAAAGCGTGCCCGTCTTACCCCAGGAGACAGTGACCAGTTCGACCACTTTCAAGCAGCAGAAGAGGAAGAACCGGTTCCAGATATCCTGGCTTATTGGTCAGCCCAATTAAACAATTTCCGTTGGGCTCAGCTTGCACATATAGCCCTTGAAATACACAGCATTCCGGCAATGAGTGCTGAGGTAGAACATGCTTTTAGCAGGTAAGGCATTCTATTAACATTACTCTATTAAAAAATATAAAATGCAAACAGCCATAGCTCACTATCCCACTATGTTACATTTAGTGGCAAAAATCTTATTACTGATCGCCGTCGTCGGTTAGGAGATGGGGTTATAGAAGCTATTGAATGCATGAAATCCTGGCGTAAGGCGGGCTTGATTTTGGAGAAAGAGATTACCGATGTGGAAACTATGCTTAAGGGTTTGGAGGATCGAGCAGGCAAGGTAGCACATGGGAAGATTATAGCTTCTCTTTGTTCTGAACAAGGCTCTGATCTAAGTGCACCGGGGACATAGTTTCATTATTTGTGGGCTTTGGCATGTGTGGTGTGTAGTGTAGTGTGGGTGGGGAGGTGGGCATTTGTATTGCATTTAATCTGTTTCGTCTATTGGTAATAATTAACACTATTTTACAAATTGATGATCCAAGTGAGACACCTATAGGGCCCTGCGGTCCGTCCCGGGCAGACGCAAGGACGGCCCATGGGATTGGAGTCCGTCCCGTCTTTAGCAAAAGACGGACGGACTGGACGCTTGGGAACACTGGTCATGTATACACTGTTAAAGATGAACAGATGGGATGTGAACCAAAGAGACGGGCTGGGCGTGACGCCGCTCATATGGGCTGCGATATGTGGGCATGAAGAGGTGGTGAAGTTGCTCCTGCGAAAAAAGCATATTCAACCAGATGCGGCGGACGAGAATTATGGGCGAACGGCACTCTCGTGGGCTTCTGGAAATGGGCACGAGGGGGTTGTAATGCTCTTTCTTGGACTACACTTGGTCAATCCTGGGAGCGTAGGCCGCCGGTGGGGGAAAGCGGCGCAAGCAGTGGGTCTCCTCTTTGGTGGGAGGTATGTCAACCCAGATAGTGGGTGTCAATACGATCGAACCCCGCTCTCGTATGCTGCCGAGAATGGCCACGAGGGAATCGTGAAGCTACTGGTGGGGCGGAAAGACGTCAACCCGGATAGTTCAAATAAATACGGCAAAACTCCACTCTCGTGGGCTGCCGGGGACGGCCATGAGGGAATAGTGAAGCTGCTGTTGGGGCGGGAAGAGGTCAACCCAGATAGTTCATGTGAAAACGGCCAAACGCCACTTTCTTGGGCTGCCGTAAATGGCCATGAGGGAATAGTAAAGCTACTTCTAGGGCGGAAAGATGTCAACCACGATGGTGGAAGTCGATACGGCCGAACCCCGCTCTCGTTGGCTGCTGGGAACGGCCATGAGGAAATAGTGAAGCTACTGCTAGGGCAGAAAGATGTCAACCCCGACACCCCAGACACGGGGTGTGGCCGGACTCCGCTGGGGTGGGCTGCCAAGGAGGGCCATGAGGGAGTAGTGAAACTACTGTTGGGGCGGGATGATGTTAACCCCAACAGCCAAGACCTGCCCTGTGGCCGAACACCTCTCTTCTGGGCTGTCTTGAATGGCTATGAAGCAGTAGCGAAGCTACTATTGGGGCGGAAAGATGTCAACCCCGACACCCCAGACACGGGGTATGGCCAAACTCCGCTCGGGAGGGCTGCCCAGGAGGGCTATAAGGGAGTAGTGAAACTACTGTTGGGGCGGGATGATGTTAACCCCAACAGCCAAGACCTGCCCTGTGGCCGAACACCTCTCTTGTGGGCTGCCTTGAATGGCCATGAAGCAGTAGTGAAGCTACTGTTAGCGCGGAACGATGTCAACCCCTATCACTCTAGTAACTCCGGTCAAACACCGCTCATGCAAGCGGCCAATAGCGGACATGACAGCGTCGTGAAGCTTCTACAAGCCCGATATTCCCGAGATATCCAGTAATTAGGTCCCCGCCGGATTCCCTAGAGTTTATCTTCTCGTATGATGGCCAAATTTCCATTTGTTGACACAGGCAGTTTCAGGCGTACATGGCTTTGGTGCGGAGTAGTCGGAGATCCCCATTTACTTTTTCCACTCCCAGTTCTTCCTTCCCACCGCTTCAGGGACCAAGCCAGATACTTCCTAGATGCGTTAACCTTTCTCCCACTCCTCGGCAATCTCAATCTTTCTTTAACATTAGAATAGATTTAGGCCTAAGAGAACATATTACCTATGATTTATTTTCGGGTGGAGAGTCTCTTAGTATTGTGCTGTACGATAGTGCTTATTCCCTTTTTTCTCACCGGGGTAGAGTAGAATGTAAAGGTTTAATAGAGTTTTTTTCTTCCCTTTTTCAGAAAAGTCGATCGTCGACCCCCGAGGATGGGAGAGGTTGACGTTTTGTGGCGTGGAGGTGGGAGAGGTGGAGGCGGTGGAGGCGGTGGCGGTCTGAGATCATGTAAGGCAGATTGATAAAACAGGGCGATTGGAAGTAAGACTACAGTACCTCATCTCGGGAGTGACATCGTGACTTACGTTTTTCAATTATATATAAGATTTTGCCCCCCAACTCCTGATGCTATCACATGGTGAGTTTAATCAATTATGGTTCTTGGACAAAGGTCGTCCTTGGTGGGCGCGGATAATGGAACCCCCCATTCTTGGAATCCGACTATTACCAATGAACCCTCCGGGAGTTGGTTCCTGAACACTGATATGTACAAAAACTGCTTTCGCTATAAAGAACTTTTTCCGGGCCCTGGCTACAGAGAACAAAAGTTCCTGAACTCTTGATATTTCATTTTGCTGAGTGCGACTGTAAGTAATAATCAAAGCGCGATCAGGGGAGCAAAAAGCTACGGTACCCTATCTGTTGGCAAGGGGAGGTGCCTACCTAACACTACCGGTGTTGTAAGCAGGTGAGTCGCCAATGATATAGCGAAGAAAAACAAGATAACACCAGGACAACAAGAAAACATAGCCCTGTCTATTAATTACGAACTCTTTTCTGTTGATTCCCGTCATGTTCAGTACCCGCTCTCGTGTCTATTGCATACAGTCGTGGGGAAAAGCTGAGCTCCCCCAGGCCGTTCGGCAACCACAACCACCAACCAACTTTTACTTTCTATGAGAGAATGACTGCACCTATACCCATGAAACCTATTACAATAAATATTTACATACTCTCCAGAGTCGTTAAGTCTCGTCTTCTGCGATTATCCGAGAAAAAGCATTTTGTCGCTAAGGAGCAATGGGTTGGGAGGGCAGTGGTGTCACCTTTGTTGTGTGTACGTACAGTGCCGTACGGTACGAGCACTTGTGGCGAGCAAAATAATCGGGTTGCTAAGATGTATCTCTAATAGAATGAATTTGTAGCAATACTACTTCCTCGCAACCAGATGATTTTTCCCGCCCAAAGTAAACCACCAGCGTGAACTCCACCCTTCCCCACGACCGGAAAGCAAAATTTGGTCAGTGGTTGCGGTTGCCGAACCTCTTTCCCTGTAGGGTGGTACTCGTCGGGAGGCGCATGGCTAGATTGATTCGACAAGGGTCAGCCAGCTGCCAATATCGGGTCGAATGACCGAATCAGAACTCTGCCAAGAAGGCTTAAAAATCATCATCACCCTTCCTTTTTTTTACTCACGGGAATCGCATCAACCCCCCCTAACCTATCACACAAAATTGCGTGACGGCCCGTCCCCTACCACCCTCAAAACAGCCGAAAATTCAGAATGTCGCAACATCATGTCAAAGATAACATCAATTCTTTTAATACTAACATTTCTTTTAACCATGTGTCGAATAGCTATACCGTGGCTGACGAGAAGTCGGAAATATTGGCCTGGCTATCCCCACTTGGACCACAGAAACGGCACAAGGACATTCGAACCCGTAGGATTAACGAGATAGGAGATTGGCTCTTCGAAACTGAGGAATATCGGAATTGGTTTGGTGGTATTCGAGGGGGTAAATCTGAGGGTTCAGCCCTGTTTTGCTACGGATGTCCGGGAGTTGGAAAACCCTACATTAGGTAATAGGGAAAATACTCAGGGGAAGCGATGTATGCTGACAAGCTGTGATTGTAGCTCGCTAGTGATAGATGCAATATGCAAGCAGGCTTTGGAGGAAAACGCTGCCGTTGCTTGCCTCTACTTGGACTTTGCTACAGGCGAGGAACAATCCGCGGCTGTGATTCTCGGTTCGGTGTTGAAACAAATTATTGGTGGACTGGAAGAGGTTCCGGAAAGGATAATCAAAGCTTTCCGGGACAGAGAGAGGGTTATTGGTGGTCAGAGCCTAGCGCTTACCGAAATTGTGGAGTTCTTGCAGGATATCTCTTCCCCCAGAAGCACATTTATCTGCATTGACGCCCTAGACGAGTGCCCCTCAGGGGATCGGGTAAAGCTTCTTGATTCGCTCAACCTAATTCTCCAGAAGTCCTCCGGCGCTCGGCTATTTCTAACCGGGAGACCCACATCCTGGCTGAGGTTAAAAAGCATCTTGCGGGGAGGGCAGCGACTAGATCCATTATCCCCACCAAGAATAATATCATCACATTCCTTCGAGCGAAACTGAAAGAGGATACGATACCGGAAACGATGGACGAAAGTTTAGAGGAGGAAATCATAAAGAATATTCCAGAAACAACTTCAGAAATGTAAGTAGGAAGGGCATATTTGTAAAAAGTACCCAAATATGTGTGCTGAAATATGTTGTATCTAGATTTCTACTTGTCTCCTTAAGTATCGAGACGATTCTACAAGAGACGACCGTATATCGGAGGAGGCAAAAGCTTAGAGCGACGGAGAATGGCTTAGAGTTGGGGGGCGCATACGGGGTGACGTTAAGGAGGATAAAGGCCCAAGGTGGGGAGAAAGCTAGACTTGGGATGGCCGTTCTGATGTGGATCTCCCATTCGAGGAGGCCTTTGAAGGTGGATGAGATATGTCAGGCCGTAGCAATCCACATAGGGTCAAACGACTTCCATAACGGTGATACCCCTGCGATATCGACTTTGCTAGGTTGTTGTCAAGGACTTGCCACGGTAGAAAAAGATACTTCGACTGTTAGGTTGATCCATTTTACGCTCCAGGAGTATCTTCGCACACATCCCGACATCTTTGACAGACCCCACTCGACGATAGCAGAAACCTGCTTAACGTATCTCAATTTCCACAACATCAAGGGTCTTTCATCCGGCTCACCCCCTGACCCTCGAGGAACACTTTTCCTTGAATATTCCTCCTTACACTGGGGAACCCACATGCAAATGGAGTACTCAGATCGCGCAAAAGAATTTGCACTCACACTTCTGAGCCATTTCGAGAGTCACACATCTGCCAAATTCCTTTGGAGATCGATCAAAGCGGGGTTGCCCATTTCTTGTGCCCCTGGTGATAAGCCGTTTTCTGCTCTGCATTGTGTCTCGTGCTTCGGAATAGCCAAAGTCGCCGATACCTTGATAAATATGAACATATGGGACGTGAACCAGAGAGATGGTGCGGGTATGACACCACTCATCTGGGCTGCCAGATATGGGCATGAAGAGATGGTGGGGTTGCTCTTGGGAATCAAACAGACTCAGCCTGATCAGCAGGATACGTGGTATGGCCGGACGCCACTCTCTTGGGCCGCCGAAAATGGGCATCAGGGGGTTGTGAGGTTATTTCTTGGACCGCAATTTATCAATCGTGCTAGCCTAGGTCGTCGGTTCTGGAAGGGGCGACGGGCAGCGGGCCTGTTGCGGAAGAGATCCGTCAACCCCGATAGCCCATGTGAATCAGGAACAACACCCCTCTTGTTTGCTGTCGGGAATGGCCATGAGGGTATAGTGAGGCTACTGTTGGGGCGGGAAGATGTAAACCCAAACACCCTGGACAGGATGTATGACCAAACACCGCTCTCCTTAACTACCAAGAATGGCCATGAGGGAATAGTGAAGTTGCTATTGGAGCGGGAAGATGTCGCCCCCAACACCCCAGGCTTATGGCATAGCAAAACACCTCTCGTTCTAGCTACCGAGAATGGCCACGAGGGAATAGTGAAGCTACTGTTGGAGCGGGAAGAGGTTAAACCCGACACCCCGGACGGGCTTTCTGACCAAACACCGCTCTCGTCAGCTGTTAGGAAGGGCCACGAGGGCATAGTCAAGCTACTGTCGGAGCAGGAAGAGGCCAATCCCAACACCCCAGCCACGTAACTCAGTAAAACACAGCTTCTGCTGGCTGCCGACAATTATCACCAGCGAATAGTGAAGCTTCTGTTAGAGCGGGAACATGCTAACCCCGAAACCTCAAATACGATCTATGACAAATTGCTGCTCTCCTTGGCTGCCACCATTGGCTATGGGGGAATAGTATAGTTACTGCTGGGGTAGGGAGATGTTAACCACAACCCCCCAGGATGGCCAAACACCGCTCTGGGCGGCACCCGGAATGGCCGCGAGGGAGTCGTGAAGCTACTGTTCGAGCGGGAAGATGTTAACCCCAATATCTGTTAGATTGTCTATAGGGTATGCGGTTTGGCGGTTAGGTAGATATGCATGTTAGCGGATATGCGGTCAGGAACGATACGGCTATAGGGCATGTGGCATCGTGGTTTCCGGTGGTTAGGCACTTTGCTGTGGGTTGATGTTTTCACATCCTATGCCGCTAGGGATAGGATATCCCTTTCATGGTTTTGTTGATGTTCGTTGTCATAGGGCACGAGGTGTCGGGTATTTGGTTTCGTTGTTTCTTTCATACCCTATGTCAATAGGCATACGGGAGGTGGCGCACTGGCAGAGTCCAGGCTTTAGGGGTACGGTGGATGAAAGGACACCAGGGCGGTTCTAGATTGCTTGTGATCGTTAGAGATCAGGTTTTGTTAGCTGCGTGTGTCTCCTTAGAGAGTCCGTTGAGTTTCGGGAGTGTCTTGTGAGTTAGACGGGAATATACACCTGCTTTCTTGTGCTTAGCTCGAGATAGGGTAGCTATCTAGACGACTATTCCTCCATCATTTACCGCTCTGCCTAGAGTCTTTTTGGTTGCACCATAGTTCTTTCTTTTCGTGCTTTATTTTTTTCTTTTAGGCTTCATCAATACCTCCACCAAATCAGGTGAAACATCACTCATGATTGTGGCCAAAAGCCGATACCATATAGAGTAGTGGAAATTCTACAGGCCCAACACTCCCCCGATATCAGGTAATTGGAGCCCCACTTCCTTATCTGGAGTTTATAATCTTGTTTCATGGAAGTGGTCACGATTTTGATATAGGTAACGTGATTTGCGGGGAAGCGAGTCATGACGGAGATCCGGCTCACCCATAGTGTAACAGGTTTACTCCTGTCTAACGAAAAGGGTACAATAGAGGGCTAGCGGTTCACTGGCAAGCGCTAGGTCCAAGGGAGGCTTCAAGATACCTGAAGATTAAGAGATAATAGTTAAAGGGCAAGTGGAACTTTGAGATCGCCGTTCAACCAAGTATATTCATAAATCAAGAGTCTGCTGAAGCCTGCCATTCTCCTACTAGCCAGGAGATGAGTTTAAATACAAGAGTTCCTTCAGAGTGATAGTAATCAGATAACCTGCAACCACGATCATTACCAGGCAGTGCACCTTACCCTGCATGTCCTGTGATCCCACATGAAACCTAAGAGTCATAACACTGCCTTAATGCTATCGTCAGCTTACATGACCATTCCTTCACTTGTGTTCCTAAATAAAACAATCAAGAAGCAAAACTAAACTTAACACAAGCTTCCGGGCCTTAATATATCTCCGAGCTATAAAACAATCAAACTAATCAAAGTAAGCAAAGTAATCAAACTAAACATAGGAAATCCTGCACTCCGCTTCTGTATACAGTTACCAGAACATGTATACATCTTGCAAGAATAATGTAAAGGTTTATTGCTAATTTTGTTTTCTTCCTCCTCAGATGCATTCAGTGTCGAAGCACCCCACCTGAATGGGAGAGTTCCTAGATCACCTATGGAGTATGCGGTTTGGTGGTGGGGTGATTTAGAGAATATGTGTCTATGTAGTCGAATTGATATGCGAGTAGGCCGATAAGCACATTTATGTCGTGGAGATATACAGCTAGCCTTGAAATTAGGGTTCAGATTATCTGACCGACCCTGATTTAGATCGGGTCAGGTCAGTTGACCAGAGGTTTGAATGAGATTGGGTCGTGCAAGTGGTAAACTCGGGTGCCCAAACAGACCTGAATGAAAACCTGAACTAAGTTTCACTTTTTTTCTATGCTGTCACAAGATATTACTCATACCTTATAATGTAAACGAACTTCTTGTGAATCTCAGGACTTGTGTCATCTCCAAGCTAGTCTTATATTAAGAAAATATCATCCTCTGTTTTTTAACTACCCCTTTTCCTTGCTCAGCCTGACACTAATTCTTTGAAAGTCATAGCAGTCTAGTGATAGTTCTCACTCCCCCATGATACTAATTGTCATTAGTAGCCCCTCTTCAGTCAATAACCAACAATTATAAATAAATTTGAAGACCATATCAGTGAACTCTCCTCAATGTCTTCCAATCCCAACCCCTCTGGAAACACCTAACAAAAACTACATGATAATACCAACAAAACTTCACATATATGCCTATAAGCCGGTTAGAGTCAAATTCAAGCATTGCACAGTACTTCTTCAATTCTTACTCCAACCTCTCCTTCAAACCGAATTTCTATATTTTTTATTGTTTCCTTTATACTGTCCTCTGTTTCTATATATCTCTTTTCTATGTTTCCGAGAATTAATGGATCACAAATATTATATCTTACAAGCATCAATGTTCACATAATTGACTTTGTTGAATAGTTCAGGCTACTCGGGCCACCCAGGTTTTGCTTGAGTTGAGCCAGGTGAGCCATCCTTTGGGTGGTGTTCGGGTTGTGTTTCTGATTTTACCACCCGGGTCAACCCATTGGGAGGCTTCGGCATGTGGGTTTGTGGTGCATGGTCATCAGGCACTTAGCAGTGGGTTATTGTTTTCACATCCTATGCCACTGGGTATACCGGTATGGTCTTCCAGTTTGCCATTGGGCTTAATAGATACCTCTTGTTGTTAGGTGGTGGGAATTTACTTTGTGGTTTCATGGTGTTTCTTTCTTTCCATCTGTCCATAGTGGTACCGGAGTGAGCTCACAGGCAGGGTGTAGGTTTTTGTGATCTGGAGGACAATGAGATATTATGATAGGATTGTTCTAGATTGGTTGTGGTGACTGTTCAATATTCACGAAGGTTCCAAACATCACGCAATGATGAAACTAAGGTGGCCAAAGTATGAGAAGGATTGCATTTGATGGAAGTTGCATGATTGGAAATAAATGTAAGAGGAAGATAATAGTATATTTGGCTTAGGAGTTAGACGAGGCAGATATGTTTGGGATGTTTTAGGAAATGACACTAGGGATGGCAGGAGGTTTAGGAATAAGGTTCACTAGGAAACGAAACAGATAGGTGTTGCACTATGAGGGTTAGGAAACAGAAGCCCATGTCAGCACAGTAACAGATCATAGGAGATGAGGGAAACTGTGTAAGGGAACAAAACTGGGAAATCGGCAGTTAGGGAAAATCAGTTTTGGGAATGTTGGATGGGGGCATGAAAAGGAAGAATCAAGAGAGACGAGCGATGATATAGTTGACGAAGAGTTTTCTCTGTAGAAGTCGAGCTTGGGTATATATATGTAACCTACTCCTAAGTATCTCGAGAATCCCAAGTGGAACTCTGGAGATACTAATAGGATAGGAGGGAAAGTCACGGTGGAATATCTTCAAGAGATATAAGATAGATGAGGGACAAATAGAGTAACCGTTCAACTTGTAGTATATTAAAGAAGAGCGTTCCTGTGAGGCTTGAGAGACTGAATCCTTATGGGATAGCAGGCTCTTTAAATACAAATAAAACATAACCAAATATCCTGTGCCTAACGCAAAC
>Ga0307509_10007449_pt1 | contig 14295 bp, 16 predicted proteins | sample 10_EM_MG_FD_202245 | JGI IMG/M metagenome (GOLD analysis project Ga0307509, IMG submission 202245) | Populus trichocarpa ectomycorrhiza microbial communities from riparian zone in the Pacific Northwest, United States - 10_EM | ecosystem: Host-associated > Plants > Roots > Unclassified | place... | reverse complement strand
TACAGTCTCTCATGGGGTCATGGCGAATATCAGGAAGCGGCGAACAGGGATGTTTTGTTACCCTACTTTGACGAATTTGATTTTTTACTGGCCAAATACCCCTGTTCGCCACTTCCTGATATTCGCCATGACCCCATGAGAGACTGTACTCGAGTATGACACTATTCGGCTCATCTGTCCTACGCGTCCCCAGCACAGAGAAAACACCAATCCAATCCGGTATCGAAACGAAAGTCGGCTGGTAATTTAGCTAAGGCAATACCTCGGGCCACCAAACTTTTTGGTCTAATAGCATAGCTCTGAAAATTTTCAATCTCTTGACTACCGTAGGAACTACCTCCACTACCGTACCCCAGCAACTCTCGAGAGAAAAAATACCAAGGCTCGTATCATAGTCTTCACCCTCGCACCATCCACATCACCCCACATCTAAACCACTAACTTGGCTGTAAGAAACACCGCCATAAGCACTGCCATAATCCATCACCAACCCTCGGTACAATTCAAGTCCGCTCAAGGAGACTGGAGACTCCCAACACCGACCGGCATCACCCAGCCTCCCCTTTCTTCCCTCCTCTCAGCCCCACCCCCCCCTCCGGTTCCCCGACCCTTAAATCTCACATTCCCTCGGTCCCGATCACTCATGATATCACACCCCGCCAAGTAATCGTGGCGTAAAAGCTTATTCGGGGTAAGAGGGAGCCATCTGTCGATCGTCCACCCGTGCGAAGTGGGATGGGGTGGGTGGGAAAGGGTCGCATGTCGTACAGGCAAAAAAAATAAACAAGGGTTCAATTTATTTATAACTTTTTTCCACCTGCGGATCGGGAAAAAACATGGGCAGCCAGGTGACTTGGTCTCACGAATCCCCCACATTCACCTGGACTAATTATCCATCCTCCTCCTCTGTCTATGAATCTCTAGTACGAGTACGGTACTGTACTGTGCCGGTATCATTCCGACCGTGGTAATGGTGATTGTGGGGTGACTTTTCTTGCAAGTAGTCTACGGTGACTCGACACGCCCCTGATCGGATGTATATGTCGAGTCAGGAGGTACGACGACTTTTTTTTTTTTCCTTTCGCGTCTCGCTTGCTTGGAGGAGGAGGAGTGATTCATTACAAACGATCACGGGAGGCTGGTTTGCATTGTACTCGAGTACTTCTGCTGGTTTCCGTCCCTCAGGATGCTCTGATTATTTATTTCTTGCCTCTAAATTTGGAAAAAATTAAAAGGATGGGGGTAACCGAAGTACCCATTAGTACGAAACAAAGCAAGTACGATAAATCCAAGAGCTACGGGCCATTGAACAGCACTAGAAGAAGAACAAGGCAAAAGACAAACACCCGTTGATGTCGGAGCGTTTTTTTCTTATGTTTTTTTTTTGGAGGAAAAAAATAAAGCTACTATTACATACCGCCGGAATCTGACCCGTTTGCTTGGATCTGGGTTGAATGCAATAACAGTTCTTTTTGAAAGTCCCTCCGATGCATGCAGCGACTGGTTTGGTCCTGCACGCGTGTGCGGTATGGCGTGAGGTGAGACCAACATTGGTTGCCGTCCGTCCCGCAGTACCCGAGTGAGAGGCTATGTTGAATTGTGTAGTGCTGGGCTAGGCTGTCTGTGTGTGCGGCATTGTTGGAACTAAATGTCGGCGGTTTTTTTTTTTTCATGTCCACTAGAACATTGACTAATTGGGGGATGGAATTGATGTTCGGGGGAGCGTTTCCCTGGTTGATTTTTTCCTAGTCGAGAACTGGATATTCGAGATATTATGAACAAGGGTTTGGCAACATGAGAAGATTTGATACAGTGGACAGATAGTATAATATCGTGATATGATGGTCAGAGGAGAATAATGCAGTGCAACTTCCTGCAAGACCCTTATCTGCCCTTTCTTTCTTTCTTTCTTCCTTCCGCCCCTTATCATGGCCTACTAATCCAGGTTAGATCCCGATATGCAAGGGTAGTACAGTACACCCCCAGTAAGTTCGATTGGTCACCTCCCACCACTGCACAGTAAGTACTGTGCTGGTAAATTACTCGTACAGTTCCAGTACAGCACCGTAACGACAAATGCACGCCGGAACAACATCACGAGATAGTACTTCCAGAAGATACATACGCCTTGACCAGCCCACCCCATTATACCCCCCACTGAGGACCTCATTCGGACCAAAACAATATCATACCAACTCCCTTGACCACGCTCATACTCTCAAAGAAAACATACCAATGAGCAACACCGGACAATAAACCAACCAATCCCATCCCACAACTAATCCAACCACAGGGCAGCGAAAGCCGCTTCATTCCAACGGGCATCAAGTTTACTGATGAGCCATATCGGTACTAGTACTCCCGAGGGAGCTAGGCCTCTAGAGCTACCGTACTCGTACAAACCACAAGTGACGTCACCAAGGTTTACTCAGTGAACCTGACGATCACTTCTCATGCCCACGCCACCAGTGCGGAGCGTTACAAAGGGGCTAAAGGGCGGGTTTGTAATAAGCCACAAGGATAGACTTTTGGTTAAGAACCGGAAGTAGGGGATGTTATGCGCTTTATTTTTAAGGTTTCTTTGAGGGGCTCGATTGATCACCTGAGGTTATGATAGGAGTACGGATACGGTACCGGGAAAACTGAAATATCATAATTGGGCATGGTGCTAGGACGTTCGGAATTTCCCCCTTTGGATTATTAACGTAGGGGATCCTCTTTCGGCCCTCGCTTGAGACAATAGGCCTTACTATGATAGGAGAGGTTACTCTAACGTCCTAGCGTGATGCTCGATTAGTTCGGTTTTTTTTTACGGTATCGGGGTGGTTTGAACGGGTATCCAATTTTGGTATGTAATAGGTCCTTTGTTTGTTCACGGCTTAGTACAGTACATCGTGCGATGATGTGGCGTTGGTATACTGCTATAGCTGTAAAAACCGATATTGCAAGAATATCTTCACAGGAAATTGCTATAACCCTCAAGGGCCGGATATTCCTCACCATTCCCCGGAACTCAAAAGCCTAATGACCTCAATAATCACAAAATTAATAATCCAGTGGGGGCCCGGGTTTGCCTTGGGATGTAGGCTATATCCGACATCCGTACATACCATACCGTAATCCATATCGAAAATGGGGAGGAAAAAAAAGGCGAACGCAGATTACAAGGCGAAGGCATTTTGTTCCTTGAATAGACCCTTTGTTTTTTTCTATTTTCAAGAGCTTACTCCTTTCCCTCCAACTCCAAGGATAGCGGGGACGGAGGCATAAGCAAGTAAGGAATGCTTCTCGGTGTATAGTTTTATAATATTATCGTCCCGTTGCACTTCCTATACGAGGGGCTGGGTCTGAAGCCCATTCACTTCCTTCAAAATACTATCATTAAGATCATCGAGAGCAAGAAATTCCTGCTCTAGCCTATGATAGACTAACTTACATGGCAGTGGAAGAACCGTTATTAACAAATCGCTCGAATGCTCGAATGTCCCATACGAAGTTCCCCGCTGCAACGGAAGATATATTGCAGAACACCCTACGACAAATTGGGAAAGAATATTTAGGTTGTATATAGCTCCCCCGCGCCGCACAAACTCAATCTGCTATAAGGGAAAGTGCTCTTTCTTCCAAGAGAAATGTGGCATAACGTGATATATTCGGCCGGTTCTTGAGGGCATTGTGTCCCAGCACTCTCCACTGTGGTGCGTCATATCTTCATTGAGTAAAACGTGTATGATACCTACTAATTAGTAGGGCCTATTCTTATCTATCTATATACCCTTTCTTAAATCAGATGACAACATGCTAGTGATGGTGGTCCTGGAGGCAATAGTTTACAAGTTCAAAAGCCTAAGGCACTTTTAGGAAGTTTGATTCTTTCCATACAGTATATGGAAACAATAGCTGCTAAGGTGATTACGTATAATACCCGAAACACACATCAAAAGAATACATCCCATGATGTTTCGATGCTTATTTGGAATTAGCTATATTAGGACCCCGCGGTAATAAACGGCAAAGCCTGGGCTCTTGGCTTCTATTGTAGCGGGACGGGACTGTAATAATTTTCCTACCAACCCCAGCTTTCTCTTTCTCTGGTTCCTCGCTTCCCTTAGGCGTAATTTTCTAAAACTCTGCACTCATGCCACCAATAGCATCGCAGATAAGACACTCTCAAACGCATGGATTTGGTTGATAATTTCTCAAAATCTAGGGTGAGTTATTATTTGCAATTCCCACCATCAGTCTTTTGGAATAGCGATACAGTCAGCCTGAGTATTAGAAACTCGGTTCTAAACATCGTTGCGAGGTCATGTAGACCCCAACCAATGAAAAGGCCGAAGACGCCGGGATATTTCAGTAATAATATCAACTCCCTCAATGGGGCTAACTCCAAGCCCACTTCTGATTATAGAGACCCTAAAATCCTGGCCTAGCTGTCTCCCTTAAAACCCCAGCTATGGAAGGACGACATGCTAGCCACTTGGTCCATCAGTGTGGGCAACTAGATCCTTCAAACTAAAGAATGTAGAAGCTTGGATAAGGGCGGTGAGGAGGATGAATCCGACCACCTGATCTTTCTCTGTTACGGAAATCAGGGAGTCAGGAAGAGTTACATTACTCAGATCGAAACGGCAACCTTAGAGGGACAATAAAGTGTGTGCTACCAATAAGGCGGAATACTCGAGTATTAGTTATTAGTAACAGGCAACCTGTGCAATCTAGCTATAGAAAAAAGATCTTACCATTGACTATTCCAACCTCAATTCCACTACCCGGAGGGCGCAGTCGTTAATAAATATGTTGGGCTTCCGTACTAAAGCAGCTTATCAGTAGGAAATAAGGACGAGAGAAATAGCCCATTAATTCCTCAATAAGAAAAAAGATGTAACCAGGGACTGAAGCTTCTTGGAATCATGGAGATGTTCGAGACCACTTTGTTCTCACGGGGCGCATCTATATGCCTTAACGCCCGCGACGAGTGTGCACTTGAGCGTCGAATCGAGGTTCTCCACTTGCTACGAGAAGCTATCAAGTACCTGCCGAGCACTTGAACACCCGTGCCTAGAAGAGCACATACTGGGATGAGATCGAGAGTGAACTTCGTGTAACAGCATCAAGTGCATTGGCCATACCGATCGAAGGTGCTATTGCTAGATTTCGCGTGCCGAACTAAGGATGGACACCAAGTTACTCCGGAGGTGGTAAGTGAGACGAAGGCGGACATTATAAAAAGCACTCCTGAAATGGGTTCGGAAACCTACGCGATGGCGAGGATACCAGGAGACGTACTGCACCGTGAAATATTCACTAGCAGATGTTAATCTAACCTAGGTTCTTGCTGGTTTCCTTCCTTATCAATCTAATCCTCGGAAAAACCGCCTTCAGCCGCAGGCCGAATGGACGCAATGCAATGATGGAGAGCCCGGGATTGGGAGATGAATATGGTGCGGCCCGGATAAATACCCAGGTTGAGGAGCAAGCAAGGATGGCGTTTGCCAATCCGATGGGACCCCCCATCCGGAGCGGCCGCTGCAGGCGGATGAGCCGTCCCATACGCTTTCAGTCCATATAGGATCGAAGGAATTGATTCCCCAAATAGGGCCCTGGCCGGTCGCGGCCAAGGACTCATCATGGTTGATAAGGAAGCCTTCACTGCCTAATCGATAAACTTCACCCGATATGGGTATCTCTGCACTCGAACCGGGTCGTAGAGCAAGCGCCATTGGAGTGTTTTGATAACATCAGCGATATCAGTGCTTCTTTGCTGCCCGCTCAGCTACACGGTGTAAATTCGTGAAGCTTGTGACAGCCTTCCTGGGGCAAAAAGTGGTGATATCAACCAAAGAGATTGCGCGGGTTGGGCACCACTCGCCGGGCCCTCTATAAATGGAAAAAGTAAGGCGGGGAAACCGTTACTGAAACAAGGAGATGTCAACCCCAACCGGCCAGCGGCCAGACAACCTTGACCAAGCACAGCTTTCACATGATGCCAGAATGGAAATGTAGGAGTGGCGGAGTTACTCTTGGGAAGGGGAAAGGGCAATCCCGATAGGATAGAATGATAACAGAATGCCACTCCCGGATACTGCTCTTAGAGTACTCGAGTATAGAGCAGTTGAAAATCAAGTGCTGGGGCAGGACAATGCCGGTCCGACAGTCGGGGCCGAGCACCACTCTTAGATTATACACCCTTAGTGGATGCGACGGAGTGGTGAAACCGTAGGCATAGAGAGAACATATCAACCCCGTTGGGCCCAATGATAAATTTCGGGAGGCGCTCTTGCACGCTGCTCCCAGTAGGCTTGAAGCAGTTGTAAGTTATTGCTCTGACTGATATTTTGCCGGAAAGCTCCGGGATTAGCGAGTTTAGATGCACTGACCATGAGGCTCTGCGCAGTGGAATGGCTGGAACTATCCAGGGCATCCAACGATCTCCCCTTCCAACGGTGAAGTGACATGGATACCCATGCACCTCTCGCATCAGGAAGACAGGGTAACCTAGCAAGAGAATCTGCATTATGAGGATATCTGACATGTGCTCGCGCCTGCCCCTGGGCTTCCTCTTGAACCTTTTTATTACACAACACGCAGAAGAACGTTTAAAGATCCATTCTAAATCGCTCAAGCAGATGCCGCCCTCTTTGCAAGAACATTTCCTAACATCAGAGCTCAGGTTCCTTTAATATCCAGCCTTCCAACCGTTCAAGTCTACGACATGCAGCTCAGCGTAAGATAACGGCTCGGCGTAAGATTTCAAGTTATATACCCTTGAAGACTGCACTTATACCACCCCACCATTTTCAATTGTTTAAATTGAATATTTGGCTTCATTGACAAACTGTTTAAGTTCCTTGCAAACTGGTTTCCCCCGTACTCCCCGGTCGCGAAGGGCCTCTTTTTCCAATATTTCTACCTGTCGCTGTGTTTGTTGCACCTTCGATTTTTGCGCATTCCACCCTGCTCTAGAGTGACTCACGGGTGCCCGGAACTTCCGTACTATGGCAGTAAGATTCGGCTTATCAGCTTTGAACAACTTCTGACAAACGTCTTTGGTCCCGGACTCAGCATTTCTATAATTTCTGGGTATCAATACAGCTTTCCGAGGTAGCTGGCTGGGGGTGCAAAACGGGGTGGGGGCAAAATCTCAAGTTGAGCTGAGAGGCACATTGTGAACATGCTGCAGGATTTGGAACTGTGCTGTGCGCTGCTGCACAATCAGCAGGAACGGCACGGTTAGGTCAATCCTCGACACAATGAGTAGTTTCCCCTGTTACAAAGGACTTGGAACGAAATGAGATATAAGTTCCACCTCAGTCTTAGCGATCTATTCCGAGTCGGTACAATCTCACACATTACTATTCGTATGGTGGACTCCTCAGAAATAAAGTCAAGTATTGCTCTCATTGTATTTATACAACACATCTCGTGGAACTAAGGTGCATCTCCACTACCTAGTTGGAGTGGGGCTCAGAAAACCATCCAGCACAATTTATTAAAATCCATAAGCAATCTTATCCTATGCGAGCACTATCTCGGCACCTAAACGCAGTTGCACTTGGGCTCCAAAGTGCTGATCAACGAAAATGCGTACCAAACAAAGCCCAAGGCGTGCTGCACCATAGCTTAGTTTGCGCACAAGTACCAATCTACTCAGAACATTACTCTCCTGTACCTCACTGCGCCTATCAACCCTCACCCGCCCTTAGGACCCGATCCGCACTGTATCAAATCACGCACTTGGGCGAACTCCCGGGATACTGCGTTTACCCGCTTAGCTCCGCCGGACATCGCCTCGCTGGGGGTCCCAGGATCCAGGAGAGCCGGTCGGGGGTGATTCACCGACTCTCACTCGGAGATATTTTTAGCGGGATGGTGGTTGAGGCCGGTGTTAGATAATTAGACTCTCATGGGTTGCACGCCAGAGCGTGGCTGCTTAGTCATGTGGCTGTCTTAGTTGTCATTGGTAGTGGGTTTCTTCGTCTTTTGAAATCTCCTCTTACACACAAGTCTTTTCCTTCCGGTAAACCGGATCGATGGCACCGGCCCTACCATAGCTCTTATTCCGCCTTCCTTTTCTCTCCTGCTCCTACATTCGGCAAAACTACCCCCAGCACCTTTCGGACCCAATTGGCGGTTGTGCAAACGCTCTCTTCCGCCTACTGCTTATCGGTCGCTGCTCGCCACGTATATGCTTCTAACATGATGGAGTAACCCCATCGTGGTATGTTAGGTTCAGACCTCCATCATAACAGCCTCCTCCTCTCCCTTCTTCTTAGCTCCTTCTCTCTCAATCAACAACAAACATCTAAAACTCAACCCAATATCTGCTCGCTTAGGCCTCTACTTTGGTGATATCATACCTCTCAACAAGTTGGGTAGAGAGCAAGGAGTGGGGTAGGGAGGGAGGGAGGCGGTCATTACTCCTGTACTCGGTTCATAACTGATCATGCTATTAATCTAACACTAAGCCGGGGAATTCAAGAATCGAGGGGGAAGAAAGTAGCGGAAGTTAAGATAGAAGTGTTGGATCATGAGCGCCAAGCACCAGCAGAGAGGAAGGAAGACAAGTAGAAAGGAGAGTATAGAGACTAAACACTACTGGAAAAGCAATGATACACACGGGTGATTAAGAACATAATGTCTACGTTTTTCCAACAGTACGATATAATGCAAACCGTGTAGTACACCTGATGCACAACACGGTGCACATATAGTGAGCCCAGTCTAACGTTCTAACTCTATCAAAAAATGTAGAGAAGAAAGAAAGAAAAAAAAAAAATCCCTCTCAAAAACCCCGTATTTCCTACCGGCCAAAACGGGAGTGAAGTTGGTAATTCGCTAATCACCCACTCTCACTACTATACCTCGATTCACCAAAAAGTGAAAAAGCGAAAACCTCACCGGCATTCCCGCAAGCAAGGAGATAGAATATCACAATTCGGCAAGGCTTCTACCCCTCAACCCGCAGGCACCGTCTTCGAAATACAACCCCCAGCAGCTCCCCCATAGCAATATTCAGACCTATATATGCCGGGATACTCTCTACAACCTTCTATCATACCCTCCGAGCAATCGCCCAGGCCATACAATCAACTACTGTGGATCAAGGGGGGGGGGACCTCCCACGCACGGGCTTCCCCACGTAGAATTGGGAAACATATAAGTGCAGTAGCGGTGGGCGCAGCCGGGCGATGAGCGTGCGGAGGTGGAAAGGGGGGGGTCACAAGGCAACTACAACGGAGATGAGGCCAGCATAAGGAAGGAACTTAATACAAATACATCCCCCCCCCCGTACCCGACGGATAAACCCCCAACGTTTTTTTCCCTCCTCGATACCCAAAACTCTAAACCCACTCCTTGCCTTCCATAACCACCTCCAATGTTGTTCCCGCCGAATACCCCCCCATCGCACCAACAATCTTCCTGAAAACCACCTTGTTCTTCAAAAGTTCCAACTAACCAGCCAAATCGTTCATCAGCTCCCTTGCCTCCTCCCCCCCCCCCTCCTCCGGTGTCTCCCCCTCAATTGAAAATCAAAACTTACTCAATCAGGACTCCAAGCTCTCCTCGTGTCCTAATTCCGATCCCAAACCAAACTCCTCCGGCCCCATCACGCTCGCCAAACTCGGGAACCTTAATAAAAGCCCCCCCCCCTTTCAAGCTACAAGCCCGCGCCACCAACCCCAGCATCTCCAAGCGCTGAATTGCAAAGCTTATACCTCCGACGAGCCTGAACACGGAGAGGAGTAAGTAATAGTAGACAGGCACAATCGGTACGGCATTTATATTGCGCAAATATATCACCCCAACAAACAAGCACCCCCCGAGAAGAATCAAGAACGCGGAGAGGAGGAGGAGGAGTAGAAGTTAATGTAGCATTACTTCTTCTTCTCCAACTCTTGTATATAACAATCTCGCTCAGCGGCGGATCTTGGAAACGTCAATAATAGCACTGGGAAGTAACTCGACCAGGTACGATCTACTCGAGATAATCGCAACATTTTCATTTTTTCAAAATCTCTGCGATGTCATACTCCCCCCCCCCAACCCCACTGACCAACCCCCCCCCCCTATAAGGTCGGAGGCATTGGCAGGGTGCGTTCATTACCGCGCCCCACGGACTCCCATCGACTGGAAGGTCGACACAGCGTCTAATAAAAACAGCGCTGGGGATTGACATTCTTTCCTCCTCCTCCTAAATTATCTTTTTCTTCTTCCCCTTCCATTCTTATTATCACACCGAGCTCGTGCTCCAGATTTGTCTTGGGGCGGCTCTTCGACTGATGCTCGTATTTTGCGTTTGGAATGCTCCATTGACCTCCCTATATATTGATGTCTAGGCCAAAAAGTTTAATGATACCTCCTTACAATACTAGTATTTCATTTCATTAGCAAGGCAAAAATATCCCATGAGGCAGAGGGAAAACGAGTTGGGATGCAAGCCCTGGTACACTTAAATGCCCCATTACGGCAAGACTAAAAACTCGATTGTTGTTATCTTAACACTCGGTGTGATAGGGGTAGGGATTGCGAAATGATCCTCAGCCCAGTTAAGAGATGAGCTGCCGATATAATAGCAATATCCTACTAAAAATGCCATGCTAGAATAGAGTCATGCAAGCCCAAACGCTCCATTGGCTAGAGAGAACAGAGGATCACCTCCACATGCTCCCCGGCGGCCAATTTTCATCGAAGCTTCCCCAATAGCTCACAAAGTTGTCCGTACGACGAGTTGGAGACGAAATAATCGTTTGATTTGTCTAACTCTAAAAGTTCGACGCCCTCTGTGTAAACCCGCCCATAGACCTCTACGAGCAGGTTCGATACCTATATTGAGCAGAAAAAGACATCTCCGACGAGGCCCGACAAGACAATATTGGAACCCCCTCTTCAATAAAAAATAAAACATACGGGCCCACCCAAGCAACCGACACTAGCGATGATGACTCCCAAGAAAACCCGCCCCCATGACCAGACAGTGCCACCGACCAACGCAGGGCATGCTTAACCGGCTCAAGCACTATCGAGATAATCCTCGACTCCCCTTTCACAATACAAGCTACCTCGAGCACCAGTCATCTCCATACTCCCAACTTTCATATCGACATTTTCAGCCATAAGGCCCCCATGGTGGACTTCTTTGTTTCCTCCTTGATCATCGAACGACGAGTGCCAGCGGGGGGGAATATTTGGACCGGCACAGAGCAAACACTAAGCACCCACTAAATTAGTATTTTTGGTGAATCAAAGCCACTCAACCCCGAATGGGCCATATCCCAGGGATCAATCTAAACTTGGGAACTCGTACAGTAGTACCTAACCCCCCGATAACGAGACCCTCGGAACCTAAATAAAAAGGGTCGACGGACTGAAACCCTACAAATGGGGCTCCCCCTGCTGCCCTACCCATTCTAGCAGGAACCCTCAAAGGCATGTCATCAGGAGATACGGTACCGTTACGGCAATGGCGCTTTGCGACCTTTGATAGTCTTAGTTGGGAGTCTCCGCATTTGTCTTGGCCAAACTTGTTGTCATATGCCGTTGTTTCTTCGTGCGGGATTGAGTCCAATCTAGGCGAGAACGGAAACCCGATGTTGGGCGGTGCTTCGGGTAAGTTCATAGGAAACCTGAAGGAAAATGGTTCGTAGCGTAGCGGGAACCGTTCCTTCCCACTAGGGGCTGCAGAATTCTCTCCCAACAAGGAGGGTGGCTGGCGGACATCAACTAGCAACAATTGAACCTCAGGTTCCGTGGAGGAAACAATCGATGGTTTTGCCATCCTGAAAGAGCTCACAAAGGTACTATCTAAGCCTTGGTCGTTCGGGTATGGCATGTTTAGCCCACAAAACTCATCTGCGGCGGTCGTCTTTTGATGCTCAGGTGCCTCTGGCAGAGTCAAAATACCCATACCAGCTCCAGGATAGACAGAACCTAGGGTCTTCTCCATCGCGCCTTTGTTGGAAGAAGGGAGCTCTTCGGTGTGTAAAGCATCGTTGTCCGAGGAGGGACATGGCCCCAATAAGGGTGAGAGCTCCCTGAGAGGGAGGCTGAATGGCGGAAACTTGAGGCCAGAATCATCGGAAGTGCTTGGTTCATGTTTCATCTGAGCATTTAAATCCGGTGTATCAGACACCTCTAAAGCCAAGTCATTCGGTCAGCACAAACTCTCCTCCATATTTCTCTCAGTGCGCTACCACCAACCGCCCCGCACTTACGTTCCTCTCCTTCAAGTGTAAATTGTGGCCCATCCAAAATACGAGAATCAGTCTCATATCTCGATAAGGCACTATTGAAAGTTGGGCTCGTGGAGGAGTGCATGTCCAGCACCCTACCGCCAAAATCCATGCCATCGTCGGACTAGCAAGCAGCGTAAGTAAATACTATCCCCAAGATTAGATAGAAAGCGTGAAATTATAACTTGCATCCTGACCGGGGGGGACTCCGATAGCATCTCCGGCAGTCCCGTTCTTTTTCCACTCAGAGCCAGAACAAGAGACCTTAGTGTACTCCATGGTTGAGTAAGGTATAATAGGAGATATTCCGCCGTGAAAAGGAGCAAGGGTAGGTACAGTAGGTAATTGGAGATAAGTAAAGGGTAGGATTTGAATGAAAGGGGTGGGAGCATTAGGAGGGGTATGATCCGGCAATGCCTTATTGCTGGCTCGTCACGTAAGCGGAACAATCCATCAAACTGGCGTACGCAACTCGGTGCACTGTTCGGATAGCTTACGAACTAACTTGGCGCTATCCCGCATAAGCCAAAATCTTCGTAAATAGATATATCATACAAACCAGAGCAGATAAGCTGTCTATCATAGCACATCACTCGTTTATTCTATTAGTGAAGCTGTTGGAAAATGTGGCTTCTCAGGATCTGGATGATCATATCGGATCCGTATAGTTTAAGGATTCCGAGTTGGGGTGTCACTAGTGCATCATGTTAGGAGATGTGTTCTCTATGGTATAGGACAGGTTGTCCGGTGTGACTGCTAAGTTCATGTAGTATATTAGTGCTCGTTTCCCGCCGGTGCTGGATGAGAGGTGGATGGTCTTTTCTTCAATCAAGCTATTTTACAACAGAAGCCGCTCCTCGGGCTGCTTAGAACGCCTTTCCCCCCCCTCAGTTCTTGAAAGATCCCCTCCCGCCTTGCGCCATTAGTCTAGTCTTCAAAAATAATAGCACTTGTGTGTAGTCACTTAAATTTGTTCAGCGATGATTCGCTTCGGCACGGGAGGTCTCAAGAGATGAAAAGGGGTCCTCTTACCACCGGATGAGATCTACCGGCAGAATCAAATCACCGCCGCTATTACCGACCAACGAACACTCATGAAAAGGCAAGGGAATTCAGCACTCTGGGAACCGTAGGGGATACAAGTCCTGGTACAACTTCTAGTTTTCTTGTGATGTACTGAAATAATCTAGCGATAAGTTACCCCATTACTTCCAGTTTAGCAACTTAAATAACGATAGCGCCGCACCCCCGAGCTCGCCGCAACTAATATGGCACTTGAGGGTACAACCCACCCTCAATAGTCGCCAAGACCGAGTGACAACCTATGCACTTGATAGCACAGTAGGACTTTTTGATTAGCGGCGTCATTCGTAGGTATCGTACGAAATCGGGGTACAGCGATCCGCCTAACCAACTAAACGCGAGCTACGTAAGGACCTTGCACAATAAAAGACTGAGACAAAGAAAGTGGTGGTAAAAAAAGACGATGAATAAAGCTAGAAAGGAAAAAAAGGAAACAATTTTTTGGCTTTTTTTTGACCATCAATTCAAAGCCTCATAGGTCGCCATCAAACTCCCCAAAAATGTGACAATCAACCTAGACCTGACCGCGACGATGTCTTCGGGTACCAGCCTGTATGCCATTTATTAGCTATCATCGAGAGGAAAGGGGGCATATTGCAGGAAACAAACCAGATAGTAGCTCCCATCTTCCTCGCGATTGAGATACTCAATTTCGCGTTCAGGTAGGCCTCCTCTTCAGTTCTACCGTCCGTGACAAGCGAGTAGTCAACGTAGTTATTCTTCATGCCGTTAAGTACGTCCAAAAGAAATACTCCACTCCCCAAGCTTGGGTCCTTGAAGCTTCTGATTCCCTGTGCCTTTCCGCCACTCTTGGCCATATCGTTGGCCCATTTGAGCATGTAAGAATCTGTAATCTCTGATACGCCGACCCTCTGCGCAAGGGATTGCAAGGTGCGTGTAATGTCACGGCGCATCAGCTGCCAGGTAATGGCAAGCGTGAGAGTGCGCTGGCCATCGGTAATGTCTGCACCTTGAATAC
>Ga0307509_10007448_pt1 | contig 14296 bp, 16 predicted proteins | sample 10_EM_MG_FD_202245 | JGI IMG/M metagenome (GOLD analysis project Ga0307509, IMG submission 202245) | Populus trichocarpa ectomycorrhiza microbial communities from riparian zone in the Pacific Northwest, United States - 10_EM | ecosystem: Host-associated > Plants > Roots > Unclassified | place... | reverse complement strand
TCCTCTCTTCCCCCTTCCCTCCCACCTTCCCATCCGCTCTTTTTCCTTTTTTTTCTATTTTCTCTCGCACCGCGGACATTTTGATCCGTTTTTTCGCCACCCCCTTTTCCTTTTTTTCAACCGCTAAAACCCCTTGACCTCCCCCCACATGACCGATGACTGATGTACCCCATCACATGTACAGAGACGATGCGGCCACTGCGGCCAAATGGGCCACATGAGTACGCCACTATCGACTTCTCCACTTCCTTACAGCGCTGGCCATGCTGACCACGCGCCATTAAATTTTTTTATCTCCTTTCAGAAACGAACCGCAAGTGTCCACGTTGGGCAGAGTTCAACTCGGGCACCCAGCCGCCAGCAACGCCCACACAAGCCGCGGCGTCTGCGTCTGCGTCTGCATCCGCGGCCAGCCCGCCACCGTTGACACCCAGCCTCAGCTCGCTCGTCCTGGGTCAGAGCAGCTCGCTCCACGTCCCTTCGCCGCTTGCGACGAGCCCCCCTGTCATTGCTGCGCCGGATGATACGCCTTCTGCGCCCAAGATCAAGCTCACGCTTAAACGGTGACTGGTGATCGATTGATACGCGGGGCCACGGCAGACCATGAGAGGCCGGTGTTTGTACAGCCAAATCGATTAACATAGTAGACAGCAATATAATAATGGTAGCAGGACTGGAGTTCACGAAACACAGTACTAGTGCAGTCATAACAGAATCAAAGCCAAAAACGGGACAAGGCATTCCAATAAGGGTACAAATGTTCGGACCGAAGGATTCAATCAACTTCGCACTGCAGACATCTCGGTGTCGTGCAATATGGGTTCGGGGGACAACGGCGTTCGGGCGGGCACAAATTGTGTGCGATATCGCTCGTTGACCGTGACAAGTAGATCGCGGATAAGTGCTGCATGTCGCTCACGATCATCGTTGCTTCCACCGTTGAGTCTCAAGCCGTCCAATCGGCGTGACAGGCGCTCCTCTACGCCAGATGTGGGAGTTGAAGCACCAGCGTTCGCAGTGACCTCACGCAAGCTGGGGAGCACGGGGATCGTGGCTTGATCACGAGAGGGGGACGACGGCGGCGACAGGCTTGGGTAATGCTTCTGTAGCGGTGGTAACTTCAGGTCGTTGTCGCCTGACGTGAGGTGCGGATACAACGGGCGCGCGAGGAGCGAACTCGGCGGGGGCAATACTGGTGGCAAGGTTCCCCTCGGTGACGACGGAGAAGAGCTGTGATCCGAGTCAACCGGCGACGTGCTTCGCATCGGGATGGATTTAAGCGGGAGGACCGTGCGAATAGACTTGCTTGGATAAGATACCGGGGCAAGGACCGCAGGAGGAACCGCAGGGCGATTGTTACGCTCGTACATGACAGCTGATTCGGTGTGAGGCACATGGGGAGGTGTCGAATTGGAGGGTGAAGATAAGGATGACCGTGGCGAACTCGAGTCCAGCGGGGGAGTCAGGTGCACATGACCGATAGGTGAAGGCTGCTGATATCCGACGACTTGGAAGGGTGAAGAAGTTGGTGGTGCAAGAGTGAGGCCACTGGTGCCATGGGATAACCGACGTTCCATGTTCGCTGCCGAGGAAAGGCCCTGGTCGGCCACATCGTGTATGGAAGGGTACATCGACCCACTGTGGGAGACGCCTGATACAAGCTGCTGGCCCGCCCGCACACTTGTATTGGATCCATATAATGGGGCTTGAGAAGAATAGTGGCCACCCGAACTCGAATAGCTATTCTGACCGTGGCCCGTGGTGTTTGAAGTGGGAATCCCTGGCATGCCCGTTAAGCCTAGCTGACTAAGGTCGTCATAATCGAAGTAGTGGGAATATGCCTGGCTATTCGAACTGGTGCGGGCCTCATGAAGCGAAGTAACGTCGCGTCCGAGGGTCAGTAAGAAATGATTGACGGCAGCTAGTTCCTCGGGGGTCCTGATGTCTAGAGAAACAGAGCGTGGATTGAAATTGCCATTTGGAACAGAGCCAGTAACATCCGCGTAGGAGAGGCTGGTCAATCGGTCCGCCATATCTGCTGCAGATGAGTCACAGGTTGTAACGAGCAGGGAGGTTAAACCACATACGGGAGTCATAAGATGGGACAACACGACGCTTCTTGACATCTTGGATAAAGTCTTCCATAGTGAATGTATAATCATGCGGCCTCTTAACGCCTGTGGACGGCACTGACGAACCATCAGAACGGAGAGTCTCCCATGTGGGTAGTAGCGTCTTTAAAGGGGAACGGACGTGAGCGTCTGGTAACATAGACAGCCATTCGCTTACGTGCTGGTGCATCACTTCTGGAGAAGGGGTGGGCAATGTGCTGCCGAAATGGCCTCCTACAGTCTCGTGAGGAAAGTGGAATGGGAATTCGGGAAAGTGCCATTACCGTCTGCGAGAGGACCTAGTTGAAGCTTCGGCCGAGAAGACAACTTGGAGTCATCTGACGATTCTCGGCGATTTCTGGCGTAAATCAAGTCAGGAACGGTGAGTGCCTTCGAGTGCTTATGCTGAGCGTGATGTTCTTCCGTATGAATTTTCTCGTGTTTCTTGAGATCTTGGGGTCGCTTGAAAGTTTTTTTACAGATCTAAATATGGGATGAGAATGGTCACTGGAGATAAGGGGTGTACGGGGACCCACATCGCATACATGGGGTTTGAGAGGCGTATGGACTGCGGGGTGGCTGATGAGTACATGCTCAGTCGCACAGGAGAGAAGGGGAGACCTCTTAGATGACTGGTAATATGGTCGCGCTTTGAACAGGTAGTGACGCAGTCCTTCCATTTGCAAGTGAGGCAGAGATTGTTGGTGCTCTTCCTGCCAATGTGATCATTGCAGAGGTGGTTGTAAAGAGCTTCGGGGTCGGAGAAAGATTTGGTGCAGTCGAGCCACTGGCACTTGTTGAGCGACGAGGAGTCGAGCGAGAGAGAGCCGTGAGGAGGGCGAGGGGAGGGCGAAGCCGAACTGTCTGCGTGAGGGGGAGTTGGGGGAGACATCAGACCTGGCCACCAAAAGCACCGGGAGACTTCCGGTTTTTAGTTAAACCCGCAGTGATCCTGTTACTTGGCACTCGATCTCTCCTTGGCGCCCAGAAATGCCGAGACTTCCGCAATTTGTGCCAAGACTTTCCAAGACCTTTCTTGGTATCTTGGCAATCCTCCCATTATACTCACGTGTTTTTTTCCTCTTTATCGATCCATTGCTGTAAGCCCCCACTACCGTATGATATCTTGTCTTTCTTTCTTTTGAATTTCTATTATTAATCACGTCACACCTTCATCATTGGGCCCTGACCTGACAAGCAGCAGCCCCGCCCATGGGGTCGCCTGATGACTCTATGTATTTTGATGCCCATGCAGGCAAGGGAAGAATCCAATTGGATGCAATTCCGCTATCTTCTGTGCCCTGACAGACAGATGCTTGGGCACGGGCGGTCTGTCATGGGGTGGAATTGCAAATTACGTGGGCACTTTCCGAAACCCTTATTCATGTTGAAACACATGTCAGCAACGTTTGCAGACGCTTCCAGCTACTGTATGTCACTAAAGTGAAGTGATAGGCATCAAGTGGGTTCGACGTAAGTGGTGCTCCAACAAATTACTGCCCCCAACTTGGTGCTTGCTTCTCAGACGGACACGCCTTAGCGGAGCTGTACATCGGACGTGGGGTCCCTTGATTGGTGGTCCATCAGTATTTTAATTTACACGGAGAGACAGAGCAAAGGGCCGATATGTCAGCCGTCTCAGCAAGGTCATCTGGAGGTAGCAACCGTTCGGTTATCTGCCACTTCCTTGCGTGAGGCCCATTGTCCCATATACCGTTCACACACACATATCGGACCTCCCGTTTCAAGTCGATAAACCCCCGCGGTGATTGTGAAGTCTGGGTTTAGGAACCCTCTGCTGACTCGGCTGGAACTTGGCAAGTCGCGACACACCCCGCCAACGTGTCTGGGGTTTACTGTCTCTAGTCCTTTCCTACTCCACCTTCCGTCAGCGTGACTGATTTCGGGGATCTTATTTGATGCGGGCTGGTGTGGAACTTCCGTCCCAAGACTTAATGCCTCCGCCAGGCACGGTACACCTGCCCGACTTCCCCCGTGGCAGCTTATCATTGGCTTGGGATATTTTGAATATAGGGCCATATCGTGGTCATCGTTGGTCTGCTCGGAGTTTTCTGGTGCAATAGTCGCAAAGATGACGTTCTCACCTTGTCGGCGTGTACAGCCCGCGTGGTACTCTAGTTATCGTGGCTCTTCTCAAGGCAACCCAGGACGTGGCTTTCCAGATGCGATTTTCGGCCTATATGATCGTCCTCCGGACAATTGTTCCAGCTCACAGTTTTAGGTGCCAAGCAAGGTTTTTTTTTCTACGGCTGGGGTTCGTTCACTGATTGCAACTAAAATATCCATAACAGCTCCCGGGCCCGTGCCCGCAGCAGTAGGGAAAAGTGATCACAGGTTCTGCGGGAACCCCGATTTGGCGGCCAAATAACGATATCAAACTCGTGATAAAGGTACAGCTACTTTTGGTTCCCTTGAAGAGTCAAATCACATCGGATTTAGATTTGCATCAGTGTTAATTCTACCTCGCCCACGCACCAGACCTGACCATTACGTCGTTGTCATGAGACCGTCGGTCTTGTTGCTGCCCTTTTCTTTCCAGTTCCTATACAGTACAGTAGAACTCTCACCAGCCCAAACATTATCTGCCAAGATGATTTGATATTCTGGAACAGCCAAGACTACAAGTACAGAATGGAATAGCACCGCTTGAAGTCTTGGCACGTGTGGCGTTGTGCCTAGAACGAGAATGGAAAGTATAGATTAACCCATTGAATGAAGATCCTGCTGAGCATCATACGCCCTCACTTGTGGATGTCATGATCTCATCTGATGTTATCCTCGCAATCGGTTGACACCAATTGCGTGCTTTGCGTACGTCCTTGTAGGTCGTTGTCCGTGGGGTTGATCAGGATTCGAATGACACCTTGTCCAGTCTCCCAATTGGTTTATTTGGTCTCCGTCCTTGGCAGTGATACAGTTAGCCATCACTAGACAACAACAACTTGGCCGTGTGTTTCATTTGTCACATCACAGCCCCAAGCCGGAGAAGCAGCAGATCCATGCGCAGTTAGGGTGCTGCGCGCTCGTTTCTTTGCTTGGCGTACGCTTCGCCGGGAGGACCGGAACTTTTCGCAACCTTCGGCTCCAGTGATCCAATCATCCAACAGGAGATGGCTTGCGGTTGTTAAACTTTCCTCCCAGGAGCCGCAATTTGAATTGCAGGCTACGAACTGCGGGCGTTCTTGATTTTATGGAGGTGCAGTGCGGGCATGTTCCAGAGAACTGTATACACCCCATGCACTAGTCACAGGTCGTGTTCAATCCAATAGCTGACATCACGATGTCCTAATTCTTCACCAAGTCAAACCGTTCTACCTCACTCCCTTGAAAGGTACACGATTCCAGACGAGCCTCCGAGTCGCTGATACGCATGGATCAGCTTACCAGTATGTTCTCTGCAGATAAACGCAATGAGACTGGCTATACTACGGTAACTGCGTCCCAGAGCTTGACATGCTTCCTCTCACTCCCTCCTCGAATGATTGAGTGCGTGATCGGACTTGACCCATACTTTGCTGACGTGTTACTCGATCAAAGCGGGGATGAAACTTGAAATATGCTGCGTGTGGAGCTGTTGGAGAGAGGAATCGTAGAGATGGTGGACTTGGGCGATTGCGATGCCCATTCAAAATTATCCGTTCTGTGTCAATTTGCCCGATTTGCAGCGCGAGGGACACTGCTCAGGTTCAGGTTCAAGTTATACATTTCGAATTTCGGGTGCTGCCGGTTCGTGGCGAGGGAATTTACGTAAATACGGCCCATGTGCAAGAAATCGAGGCGTTTCCGCCTGAGGGTTTGCTAAGTATTTGGGTTTCACCAGTCCATCGTACTGTCACCAGTCGACTGCACTCCTTCGTACGCTATCAGGGATGTCGAGCTGCCATTTCTCGAGCGGGATTCGGCCCCTCGATCTCGCCTGCGCCCGCACTTTTTGGGGGGCAGTCATTCCCGCAGCGTTCGTCTTCCTCCTTTGCGTCGTCACTATCCCTGTTCCCACATGGTTATCAAATCTCTTGCGCCCTATCAAGGGCCATTTCGTACCCTTTCTCACACTTCAAGAGGCGGAAGCCCTCGATGCAGCTGCCTCTGCAGAGTCCAAGTCCGCGTTCGACGATGCTGGACAAGACCCACACGATGAGCGAGTTGAACCAGGGCACTTTTGGAAGTCGCTGTTGTTGTCGTGGTTTGCACTTGTAGAGACGCTCGTGTGGTTCAGCGTGGCCTCCTTTACACTCATCCAAGAGGAATGGGACTCAGTTTATGTCGCGAGCTCTTTCGTGCTCGCGTTGACGTGGCTGTTCGCGACCGTGCGTCCCATCGTCAGACCTATACCCACCCCACCATACGACCTTTTTACGCTTTATCTCATCTATGCCGTCTTTGAGCTAGCATCCCTCGGCTCATTCGCTTATAACCACCATGCCCATAACACCCCATTCCCCCCACCGCTCGCTCTAGCCGCTCACATACTCAATCTCTGCGTTCTCTTCATTTTGATCGCCATTGTTCTCAGCATGCCCCTTGCCATCCCAAGCAGCAGGGTAGAAAAGGCGAAGATTGTGAGTCACTGCGATGAGCCCCGTTACGGTGCGTTAATGTTCCGGAATGGTGTAGGGAATGTCCGTTTCTCCCGAAGATTATACGACGCTTTGGGGTTGGGTCACGTTTTCGTGGGTGTGGCCGTTAGTAAGACGTGTACGTGTCCTGCATTCATCTGTACCGATTACGTGGAACGTTGAAATGTTGGTCAGGGCACCGACACTATGTTGAATGAGGACGACATCTGGGCACTAAGCCCGACAATGCAGTCACGGCCTGTGTTTGTGAAGTTTAGCAACACAAAGTGAGCACGTTGGGGGATTGTGTCTTGTGACTTTTGCTTATCTTTTTCTTGTTAGATGCCCTACACTACTTCGTCAACTCTGGGCAGCTAACTCCCTGGACCTAACGTAAGTTGACTAATTTCGAATTTTGATACCATTTCGCCCCACTGAGAGTGAATATGGACTGACGACATTCATAGCTTAGACTTCATTCTGACCTTTATCAGTGTGGGCTTTAACTATACAGGCCCTTACTTCCTCAAGTAGGCTTCGTCCTATCTGTCTTCATGCCGCTATTTATATATTTACAGGCGCATACTGGATGTAATTGGTGACCCAACTCCCACCACCGCCACCCGCTCTCAAGCCTATATCTACGCATTTTTGGCATTCCTGTGTTCCATGTGCAAAGTCCGTCGATGATTTTCTTCTATTGTCTAGCACAATTCACACAACCCTACAGGCCCAGGCCGATGTCCAGCATCTGTGGTTCGGTCGGCGGGCTGCTACACGTATCCGATCGCAACTTATGGCCGCGATCTATGACAAGGCGCTAAAGCGCAAAGATTTCTCCGGGGTCGTGAACAAGGACAACTCAAAAGAGGTCTCAAGCTTAGACGGAAAGAAGGATTCAAAAGCAAATGCCACCGCAAAGGCGAAGGAGGACGATCCCAAGCCCGGCGCAGATATTGGGAAGATTGTCAACCTGATGGCGGGAGACGCCAACCGTGTCGCGATGACGAGTTCGGCAATGTATTACATTTACGGCAGTATGTCTTTCCGACCTGCGTTCTTGTTGCAGGGTTAGGGCTCACCGTCCCGTTTTCAAGGTCCATTCGAGATCATCATCGCATGTGCTTTCCTTTACAAGTAAGCCACCAAACACACTTTTGGCGGGTACTAAGGACGGACACAGCCTGCTTGGATGGTCTGCATTTGCAGGATTCGTGGTGCTGGCCCTTGCGTGGCCACTTAACAGCTTCATCGCGAAGCGTAGCATCCGTATCCAGAAAGGTGTGATGGCTGCTCGCGATAAGCGAATGGGTGTACTGAACGAACTTATTGGTGCCGTATGTCGTCTTTTGTGGCACGCGTAAGGGACCTATTTTAATAACCACTTAACTGAAGATTAAATTCATCAAGTTCTTCGCATGGGAGGATCGTTGGGTCGACCGTGTATCGGACGCCCGTGCTGCAGAGATCAAGTGGATGGTCAAAGCCCGCCTGAACTCGATCCTTTTCCAACTTCTTTGGTCTTGTGCTCCCGTGCTTGTGTCCATCACTTCATTCCTCGTCTTTGTATTGCAAGGGAACGAGCTGACTGTCAGCATCGCATTCACGGTACGGCCTTTCACCCCTACCTATTTTTAAAATTGAACGAATACGTCCAGGCGATTGCCCTATTCAACATGGTCAGGCTTCCCCTCAATATCATCCCGACGTGGATCGTCCAAATACTACAGGCAAGTACCCTTCAAGATTTAGATTCATACTCAACATCTTGCGTTTCCAGACGAAAGTTGCTCTCGACCGTATTGCGGTCTATCTCGACGAAGACGAGGTTAATGAGCAAGTATCTTCTTTGAAAGGGTCCCATTTTGGCGCATCAACAGGGGACGATGATACCGTGAAGGGCCTAGGTATTGAGAATGGGTCGTTCAAATGGAACGAGGTTGAACAAGAGGACAATGACACCACCAAGGCTACGAAGAGTGTATCCTCAACCTCCACCGACAGTGTTGTGCAAGACGCAAACGATGAGACTGAGCGTATCTCTATCTCAGCCAGCGAGGCTAGCGAAAACCGCTTCGAATTGAGGGATGTTAGTATCATGTTCCCAGAGTGTCAACTTACCCTCGTCACTGGTCCAACTGCAAGTGGCAAAACCGCACTCTTGGTAAGTTTGTTGGGAGACCACCCTCCTCAAAAAGTCGCGTCGCACTCATATATGCTCTGCTAGATGGCTTTGCTGGGTGAGATGACGACGCTCGGCGGGAAAATCATCATATCAAAGCGCATGTCCCAAGTCGACGAGTTCGGTTTGACTCACTCTGTCGCTTACGCTGCTCAGTCTCCATGGTTGCGACATCAATCCATCAAGGACAACATACTGTTCGGCTATCCATATGATGATGCTCGTTATAACGCTGTTGTCGAGGCCTGCGCTCTGAGACCAGATTTGGATGTGCTCGAGGATGGCGATGCAACCGAGATTGGCGCGAGGTCTGTAACCCAGCGGCACCCATTTGGGTATCTTTCCACTCACATTTATTCGATGTAACAGAGGAGTCAGCTTATCCGGGGGCCAGAAAGCTAGGTATGATATACACTGACTTGGAAGCTTTATTTACCTCTGAACCGGCTTTCTAGAGTTGCTTTGGCTCGCGCGGTCTACTCTCCGGCTAAATATGTTCTTTTGGATGACCCTCTGAGTGCTGTGGTATGTCAATTGGATGAAGGAGCTAGAACTGCATCTGACAACATAACATAACATAACAGGACAGTCACACTGCACGATTCTTATTTGACAAACTTCTTTGTGGGCCCCTTCTGGCCAATCGCACAGTGGTATGCGCTTTTCGCTGTCCGTATTTTTCGTGAATAGCAGACGTGAAAGTGATGAACTCAGATCCTGGTCACCCATCACGTCGAACTTGTTCTCCCCGGTGCCTATTATCTAGTCCGCATGCTCGATGGCCGCATCGATACCCAAGGGACGGTCGCCGAACTACGCGCCCGCGGAGTTCTTGACGAAATCGCTCACGCCGAAGAAGTAGTGGCTCACAAGGACGAACAAAAAGCAGCCGCGGAATCTCCCACTGCCGAAGAAGTTGCCGCCGCGGCTGTCGACGGCACGAGTCCCACGAAGGAAACGAAAAAGCCTAGAAAGCTAATTAAGGATGAAGAGCGCCAGGAGGGTGGCGTTAAATGGAGTATATATAAGACATACCTAAAAGCCTCGTACGTCTGTCTGCCGCCGGATTGATCGCGTATTCTCAAAGTGGCCCGTAGCTCTTACTGGACATGGATTATTCTTGGCATCTTCATTATCCTGTCCCAGGTAGGGCCTCGCTCCCTGAGTTCAGTGTTGATTGACTGACAATTATTCCCAAGCTTTTGGCCGTGTCTGAGAAAGTGTGGATCAAGGTATGTGGCCTTGTCGCGTGGGTCTGTTCGAAAGTTTGATCAGTCTCAGTACTGGGGCCAAGCCTACGGCAATAGCACCATATCCACGGCACACGCATTTATGACGTCGTCGCATGCCATTGAGCAGCAAGTCGTTATGATGGACGGACTACATGGCTCCGATCATCTCACACGTACCGTCCACGGTTTGCAGTCTTTGGATCTTCCTACCATCCACTTGCCTAGTGCCAACGAACACCCGCTCTTTTATATCGGTGTTTATGCCGCATTGGGCCTCGGAGCAGCATTTGTTGGTGTCTTATCTGCCATCGTTCAATACACTGGTGCCCTTCGTGCCTCTAGAGTGCTCTTCGTGCGACTCCTCGTCACCGTAGTACGTGCGACAATGCGGTGGCATGACACAACACCTCAAGGTACACTCACCCACTTGATTTCATTTGGTAATCACACTTACCGTTGTCTTACTAGGTCGCATGCTCAATCGTTTCAGCAAGGTGAGGAAAGCAACCTAGAATTCGCCGCCTCGAAATGACCCGGTTTCAGGACATTGAAACTGTTGATTCGTCCTTGGCGAGTTCCCTTCAGGCTGTCAATTCATCACTTGCGACCTTTGCCGCATCCATCATCACAGTAGCGTCAGTTGTCCCGAAATCTTTCCCGCTCATACCGTTGACAGTTCTCGTTCTAGCGTAATTTTCCCTCTGTTCCTCGTTCCCGCTTCTATCCTTGGTTATGTATATCGTTCGCTTGCCATTGGCTACTTAAATACGGGTCGAGACCTGAGACGGATGGAGTCGAACTCACGCTCCCCGATCTTTTCTGGTTTCGGCGAGTTACTTGAGGGCATTGTCACAGTCCGCGCATTTTCTGCCGAGCAACGGTTCCTTGACGCCCTTCACACGAAAGTTGATCTGACCACCCAGGTGAGCATGCAGATAGTTTCAGGCTGTTCGCACATACTAACGAAGAGTCAGATGTGGTATAGCTTTTGGATGACCAACCGTTGGCTTTTGCTGAACTTTGATACCCTTGGTGCCTTGGCTGTTCTCGTCACAACTTTGTTCGCACTGTCTGGCATGGTGACTGCCGGTACTGCGGGTATTTGTATCACGTCCGCCATGGCCTTTACAAACAGCATCTACTGGGCTTGCCGGTTCTGGACAGGCCTTGAACTTGACCTCAAGTAAGTAAGCTTGACACGCTTAGGCCTTCTCCAGCGCTGAACTTTGTGTAGTTCTGTCGAGCGAGTTGTTGAGTATCTCGAATTACCTCAGGAACCTCCTGTCATCATAGAATCGTCGCGTCCTCCCGCCTACTGGCCATCCTCCGAAAGCGAGAGTCTCGTTGTCGTGGAGGACCTCGTAATCAAGTACGCTCCTGAACTTCCGCCAGTATTGCATAATGTGTCCTTTACGTTGAGGGGGAGAGAACGCGTGGGTTTGTTGGGACGAACTGGTGTGTGCCATATTTTATCGCTGTTTTTTATTTCCCTTTACGTTGGTCCTCTAGGGAGTGGAAAATCAACTTTGGCTATGAGCATATTACGATTTGTGAGTGACCAACCCCCGCTGCTCTTCCGTGTGCTCAAAGGCTACATAGGTCGATGCCACCAGTGGCAAGATTTTCATAGATGGGATAGACATAACAACGATCGGTTTACACGACTTGCGTTCTCGCGTTGTGAGTGTTCGGTTAGAAACGTCGACTGGACTGGTTAATCTCATAGCAATGGTAGACATTCATCCCACAGGACGCCACGCTCTTTTCCGGCACTCTGCGCGAAAATCTCGATCCATTTAGTGCGTATCCTGTCGTGTGATGAATTGCCTGTTAATAATCGATGCTCTTAGATGAACACGACGACCTGGAATGTCTTGATGTTTTGCATCGCGTTCAAATGATGACAGACAATGCCTACGAATCACAACGCACCTCTCGTCAAGCATCTCGCGTTGCAAGCCGCTCAGCCTCCCCAAGCCACGGAGACCGGTCTCATCATGGTGGTTCCCCTACAACCGCATCTACAACTGAAATTGAGCCCAAGGTACCGATAACCCTCGAGACGCAAGTGTCGCCCGGCGGGGCGAACTTCTCGCAAGGTCAGCGGCAGCTGATTGCCATGGCGCGAGCCCTCTTGCGACGAAGTTCGATTATTGTGCTGGACGAAGCTACGAGTAGCATCGATTTTGCTACCGACTCGAAGATCCAAGCGACTATTCGCGAAGAATTTGGCGGCTCGCTGCTCTTAACAGGTGATTTCCAACATTTCGAGTCATAGCCAGAGTACTGATTCACATCTGTTAACGCTTGCCTAGTTGCACATCGTTTGAAGACCGTGATCGATTACGACAGGCTGATTGTGCTGGATAAAGGTGTCATTGCCGAATTCGATACCCCGTGGAACCTGATCCAGAAGGAAGACGGTATCTTCCGCAATATGGCGATGAAAAGTGGCATGTTTGCCGAGCTTGAGCGGATTGCCAAGGAGAAGGCGATGGGTAACGCGTAAGCACGATAAGTGACATTACTCAGCGTTCATTCCCTTAGTCTGCTTGTCTCGATTGCTTGCTGTTTGCTTTCTGTTTTATATTTATCTGTGTTTTGACCTGTTCTCAATGAATTCAAGGGAATCATTCATCACAAAATATCTCGTTCGCCAACTTCTAGAAACAAATGGTTTCTAAAGTTCCGGCCTCTCATCCACTACCGTGACGTGGTCATGCGGCCATGAATTTCCATACTCTCTGCTGCGGTCGCAGTGTGGTGACTTGGTGAAATGGCCCTGTGATTTCTATATTGCGCTGTGGTGACGTGGGTGAATCGGCCGGCATGACTTCCCGTGATTGTGGGCGCTATGATGATGAGGTGGGTACCTCGCCTGGTATTTATAACCTCAGACCTCGCCACATGCGCCCAGGAGAATCCCTCAAGCACCATCATGTCAGTTGATACTCCAGCACAGCAGAATCCAACCCAACCGAGTCACGCCTTAGACGAACACTTCTACTATCTCACTGACGAAGAGCGTACTTTCTTCAAACAACAAACCGGGATACAAGACGACGAGGAGCTCAAGGCACACATACTTGAAGTGCAAGCTGAGGCGTATAAGGTTTGCAGCCTCGGCACGATGACGGCAAAGCATTGATCATGACATGCCTAAAAATAGGTTCATCCTTACACCTGCATCCGCCACTTTGAGTTCGCGATGTGAGTACGAGCTGCGAATCGAATCGGATGTGATTCAACGGCTCTTCCTTACCGTAGGCTCAAGATATCGCGTCTGCCCCCATATCAGGATTTGCTCAGGATGGGCGAGCAGCGTAATGGAACAATATTTTTAGATATTGGCAGTTGCTGTGAATGACCGCCCGCCTATCTTTTCAAACCCGAAAAGATGGCTGACATATCCTTCATGACATCGCATTAGTCGGAAACGACGTACGTAAGGTCGTCGCGGACGGATATCCCCTGGAAAACGTAGTTACATCCGACTTACACCAAGGTCCGTTTTTGCGCTTTAGAAATCATTAGAAACATTCTGGGGAACACTCATCACTCGCGTATGCAGAATTCGCGGAGCTAGGGCACAAGCTCTTCAGGACGACGCCGGAGACGTACCCGATAGCGTTCGTCCCGGGCGACGCCCTCGACCCGAAACACCTCGAGGTCGTGCCGCCCTTCACAGCTGCCAACGCGCCCACGGGCCCAGCGCCAGATTTGGGCAGTCTGGCATCGCTCAACCCGCTGCACGGACGAGTCTCCGCCATACACACGTCTTTATTCTTCCATCTGTTCAGCGAGGAAAATCAATTGCACCTTGCGCGCGCCCTCGCGGGGTTGCTTTCCCCGGAGCCAGGCTCGGTGATATTCGGTCTGCACGTCGGCCTCGCGGAGAAGGGCTTCAAGTCAGCGCTGAGCGGAAGTCTCATGTTTTGCCATTCTCCCGAGAGCTGGGTGCAGATGTGGGACGGCCCAGTCTTTGAGAAGGGCATAGTGACAGTCCAGGCGAAGTTGATGCATGTGGAAAGAAGGGGTCCCAAAGGTGACGAAACCCCTGCGCGATCTGTAGCGTTGTTGGTGTGGTCTGTAACGCGCTTATAATCTGCATTACTTCTGCGTGTGCAATACCAGTTGACTTGCATAGAAACCTCATTACCAGCGTAGTCTCATCGTCGCTTCTGCTTTGTACTC
>Ga0307509_10007447_pt1 | contig 14298 bp, 11 predicted proteins | sample 10_EM_MG_FD_202245 | JGI IMG/M metagenome (GOLD analysis project Ga0307509, IMG submission 202245) | Populus trichocarpa ectomycorrhiza microbial communities from riparian zone in the Pacific Northwest, United States - 10_EM | ecosystem: Host-associated > Plants > Roots > Unclassified | place... | reverse complement strand
CTGACGTTTGTGAACACACCTGCTATTGCATGATGCCAAGATCAGGGCTAAAAAGCTGAATTTTGGCGGTATGCAATAGCAGTTGTGTTCACAAACGTCAGGACATTACGAGTACTGATGATCCCCCCATGCTTTAGGTACAAGTACCCTCCCCTCGACCGACCCCACATCCGTACTACGCCATCGATCGAGGGCCCCCATCCCGTGACTACCAACACGATAACCCCCTCCCTCGCATCTACCTTGCCTCAGGAACTGTCGCTGCACTCCACAATCACAATCACGGTACCCAAACTATTTTTATTTCTTCCTCTTGTGCTACTGTCACCCACGGACTGTAGCTGCATATAGCAGCACAAGTATGTTGGCCGGGTGAAACATGTCCGGAATACGCTCATTGTGGCATCATCCCTGGTCACTCGTGTTGCTAAGCTAGCTTCTTAGTGGTGATAGGCTATGTTTGTGCTTTGTGTTCTGGTGGTATCCGGGGTTGGTTTGCTCAATTGTGGATATGGTACGGCACCGGTTGGCGGGTATTGTCTCCCGGAAGGGTCGGGGGTGGCTGGACTCGGTTAGCGTTAGAACTGAAGGAAGTAGCTGTCTACTTCGCAAGGTTTAAGGTCGCGACGGTTAAGGGGGTTTTGGATTGCCCAGATGGGGTTGGCTCTTCTGGGAGGAGTGTGATATTGTACAACATGGCGGCAGATGCACCGATGGAAATAGCATCTTCCACTTAGGTTGGGCTTGGGCTAACTCTATTATGCCTTCTGGTCCCATTTTCTCTCTTCTGGTTCCTCTGGAATCGATAGCAACTAGCAGCCCTAGACCCTGATAAACAGAGTTACACAGTCAGAACCCCACGGGTTGTTTTTTATCACTATATTTGCATGATAGAAGCTTGTTCGACCGTTTGGAGAGAGACGGGGCCGTAAACCATCCCGCAGGCTCACGGAAGCCTCGGAGGGGAGCCTTGCAATCCACCCGGAGCGCAGGGTTTTGCTGGTAACATAATTTTCGGGTTTAGTTACCTTTTTACTCATTTTCATCACCCTCGCTTTTTGAGTGAAGGGATTTCTTTCCGAGCTGGAGACCGAGAGGATTATGTACAAATCCTCAAACTAGCACAACTAAACTATGCGGAGGAGGATATAGGCGTCTTAACTACTAAACTACTAACCGTGTAGTTTTTTTTTGATTGTTGAGTTTCGCAAATCGCTTATTCGAATGTTCTGATGTGTTCGTTTGGAGCGTAAATGGGAGTTGGATTGTCAGAACCGCCGTGAAGAATAAGCTTCCGCCAGATTAAACGCCCGTGTTTGGGGTTCTATACAAATAGCACCCCTTCGCCCTCGAGTCTCGGTGGGGGCTGGACTCAGAGAAAATGTGCTTGGATAGCGCCAGATGGCACTATTCAGAGAAGGCTGCTTTTGGAACAAATAGCAGCGATGAGGATGCAACGGCCTGAGAATATACTACCAGGCCCTGCTGGCTTTTAGTCCTACGGTTTCGGGAATCTCATGGCAAGGGTGGAGGTAATCCCTTGGACGGTGAGTAGGGAAGTAAACATCTTTGGGGAGATATGATCCGTGGCACAATCTGGGCATTCCCGAGAGTGAGAGAACTGGGAAGTCGCAGGAGGCTTTGCTTTAACTAGCGCCTTGATACCAGCATACTCCCTAAGCCTTCGCTGTGGCTCGCCTGGCGGCTTGAAGTAAGGTTTGCATTTTCACATGATCTTTGGTATACAGGGCTCCCTGGCGATTTCCTCTCCTGCAGCTAATCACCACCAGATGGCGCTATACTCAAAACATAAAGCCTCCGTAGTACTTTTGGCAAGTGCTGCAAGCAGTGGCTCCAGGTTTATTAGGCGGCGTAACTATTTATGGCGCCTGGGGTGATCACCAGTCATCAAATCTCACTCGAGAGTCGTGAGACTGCGACTCGGGGGGTTGCCGGTTTTCCGGCGTGACACGAGGCGCGTAGCATATCCAGAGTATCTGGGATCCTGATGTTCCTATAGTACATTTAGGAACCCCTCTGGAGCCCTTGCGGGTCTTGCTCATCTTTCCCAAGCCGTTGGGAAGGACCTATTGTGGAGTGTTATGTGGGAAATTCCAGGCCTTGTTTGGCTTACAGCAGCATAGCAGAGTAGACTGTAAGTAGGGCTAGGTAGGTGTTCTAGGAGAGGTTGTTTAAGGTCTGAGTTTGAGGTGATTTCGTGCTTTAATACTATAGGTCAACTCCAGGTGTCGGGGGGGGGGCCATGGGGAGGTGCTATTGCAATTCTATCTTCTCTAGGGGTGGTCCTGTGATGAGTTTCTCGGGCAGCGTGCTGTTAGAAGCTTTTTGATATCATTCCCTTAGTCACAGAGGTGGCACTAGTGTTTGGTTTCATGGTCTAGGGACAAATTGTCATTTTGAGGCGTTCACTGCGGATCACTCGAAAAACACTATTTGAGTTAGAGGCATTCAGCCCGGGGGGGGCTTAAAAACGGATATGCAGGTTTTTCGAGTCGAAAAACTTTGGGGTGTGTGGAACGCCTGTTTGAATACTCGTTAATTTTCTAACGTTTACAAACACGACTGCTATTGCATACCACCAAAATCTTGAGGCTCCGGGAAATTTTTCGCCCATATGCAATAGCAGTCGTGTTTCTCAAACGTCAGGAAATTACGAGTATACAGAACTGACAGATTAACTAGAAACTTGGCACAACGAAAACGCTTTTTCATCCCCGGGGCTGAATGCCTCAAATGATCTTTTTTCGTGTTATCAATTTTTAATATCTTTTAGATTTCTGCCAAAAACACTGCTAGAGAAATATGATAGGTGAAAATACGGAGGAAACGATGGCCCTGCGCTCCAGAATTAGAAGGGGGGGTGCTATCATACTATTCGAAAGATTTTAACCAAGAAAGCCCGCGAACCTAAGTTTCAACATTAGCGCTACTATGATAACAAAGAAAAGAAAAAATATTTCGAAAAGCCTGCCCAGCGTCGAGACAGCTAATTTCAGGTCACCAAGAAAGCTCTCTTTTCAAAGCTCTCCCTTTCCCGAGCCCTCCACATCATCAACGCCAAATCCCTAACGATAATCACTGGTTTCAGGGCTTGAAACTCAATCTGCGAACGCGGTCCTTCCAGCCCATCACTACCGTTCAGAAACAATAGAATCCAGAGGCTAACAAGATCCGCATCGGGGTTAAGCCCTTGTTGTCTCAACCACTCCGTTTTGCCATTCCGCGACCCGCCCCCCATGAATTGTTCAAGTGTATCACGAAGTCGGCTCATGTGCCCCTGAGAAATATCACCCCCGGCAGATTCCAGGTAGTAATCTGTCACATCTAAATAAACAGCATGGAAAGCTGCGAAAACCAACCTAAATATCGACCTCTCAGGGCCCGAGAAGGTATCGATAAACTTACCGAACCCGGGTGGAGTTTCGCATTTCGGGGATTCAGGTAGCACGCCATCGAGCGGGAATCCAAGGAGGACTCGAAGTCGGTAGAGCACTGATTTTACCTGCCCGAGGGTGATGGAGGGCGCTCTATGTTGGCCGTTCATCAGGTGGGAGCCAAATCTCAATTTCTCAACGCTGGGGAGGATGTCGAAGATTACCCTTGCTATTTCGGAGATGCACTCGTCTTGCCGTTTTAATGTCTCGATTAGATGGCCTTCTCGCGGAAGGGGTAACTCGCTCGGCGGTGCACGCTGAACGTGTGCAATGATTGCCTCGTAGCTGGTATTCGGGTGCTGCTCGCTGTGGAATAGCGTGCGCGCCGTGAAAAGTGCTTGGTCGAAGGCTTCAATAGACGAGAGTGCTATCCCTCGCTGGATGTAGTCCCTGTAGGTGTTGTGGGTGCGCAATAGGGTTCCGGAGGTGAGGCAGACGTTCTCGAGTGTTTCAAAGCTATCTAAATGGGAGAGGATGTTAGCCTGGATTGTGATGGGGAAGAGAAGGATGGGAATGGTTTCTGTGATGGCCATGATGAACTGCGTGAAGCTGTAACTTGTGGGGGAAAGTGTTAGTAGAACGGGTGTGAGGATGGGGCGATATCTGAAAAATATTCTCGAAACTGCGCTTCCTATTTATTACACAATTGTGATTTCAAGTTAGCAGAAAGCTCTGTACATTCAGGTTGAAACATGAGGGGGGAATTTCAAGATTGGCTTAAAAGATAACTTTAATTCCGATTCAAGCTTTGATATGTCGGGCTGTCCCACCTCTGATTCCCTAGTAGATCGATCTTGAGTGTGTGTTTTATCTTTCGTTGTCTTTCCTTTTTTTTTTAAAAAAAAGGGTAGTGCTCTTGAGATTGCCGAAACAAACAATAAGCAACGAATGCAGCTTTTGGATATCAGAGATCCAGAGGCAACCGGTGTTTTAGAGGAGGATTATTTCCCTCTAAATTTAACATTCGGAAGGTATCATTTCAGGTGCAGCGAACTCTATGCTATTAGTATCCCCAGATTGGGGAGCGAGGGCCTGCATAAAGAAGCCGGAGGATAGAGAGAAGAGCAAGAGAAAATCCTTGTGGACTGAATTTTTGCCTTTACCATCGAGTCCCGAGACTTACAAAGCGAATATCTCGCCGGCAACTGGTGAGCTAGAGTGATAATTCATGAGTAAAGCATCGTATTGCCCAAGAACGAAGAGCAAATGTGTTATATGCCAGTGCCTGCGGCGCGCGTTTTGTAAATCTAGAGATTTCTACTCGTATATGGTGATGGAAAGAGATACGCTAACCTTGGTTTGTCTGCCTCGTTTGCATCTTCCCCCTTTGACTTCAATATCCACAAAAAACAACCCTCCTCCACCCCGACTGTTGATTAGTTCGTCACCATTCCCCCACGCTCACATGCTCATCCCACCGCTCACCGAGATCTTCCCAAGATATAGGTATGCCTTAGCCGGCCGGATTACTGAAACCCGTTTCCATGCGCACTTGAGCTAGATTGAGCAGACAGTTCGTCGCATAGTAGGTGACGGAAAGTGGTGAATAGTTTGTGGCGGGGGGTCTCAACTTAATTGCTGGTTTTAGTGTGAGCATGCACCACCATACCGTAGAGTACTCGAGCAAGGCTGACTGCTAAAAGTTCTGGCATATAGGCTGGCACTGTGACACAAAAGCGCTATAATACACCCGCTATAAAATTTTGTCATAGTCCCAGCAGGGCGCCAGAACGGTTGACGCACCGTTGTACTCGAGTACTCATGGATTTCTGTCGCATGTTGTACCTAATTAGGAATAATGGGGTTTCAATCTTTTTACTCGAGTAGTGCTTGGCTCAGCATTCAGAGTCGACTTAAATATTGTCGGTTGGGGTTCTGCACCGGGATGTGCAAGACACCAGGAGAGTGGGTGGGCGAAAAATGCATTTTTTTGAGGTGAGGTTCCGCAGAACATGTGCTTCAGATACAGAAATAGTAGAAGAAAAACAGGTAAGGCTGTTTTCATTGTAGGATTTCTCTAGCCTTTTTCTGATAATAATAATATTATAATGCAATATCATTATTATGATAATTAGAGTATCACTGATCTTTAATTATTAAACTTTAACTAAATGTGAATAAAGTTTTTATTATTATTGGAAATTTACTTATAGTATCTGTTATTTATTCAAAAACTGATTTAATAAAATTTAAGTAATTAATGAAAGTAAGTATTCAATAAATAGAAGAATAAAGAGTTGTATTAATGAATCAAACATTAAAAAATATATAAAGATTGCTTTTCAAATTGACTTTTAACTTGTAAGTATCCCTCTTTAATTTAACTTTAAAAAAGGCCTCTTCTGTATCTAATATGATAGATAGCAATCTTTTAAGTTTCTGAAACATGAGTTACATTAGGTTTTTACAAGTCTAAATTAAGGTAGTTTTTTCAAAATCTAATATAAGTAGTAGTATAATCTATTTCATAATTGAATTACCTATAGTTATCATATTCTAAAAATTAGTTTGTCTTCTTAATCTTTCTTCAAGTTGCTTTTACTTAATAGATACTAAAATTTTATCTTTTATACTCTACTAAAGAACTAAAATTCTTACTTTTACTTTTAGAAAAATCAATTACCTCTTGTAAGACTTTGCTACTATCATACAATTTTAGATTTTAGTTATTTAGTTATTTATAAGAAATGTTACCCCTATAATAAATACAATTATATAAGCTTCAAATCAAACTGTTTTTTTGTAAAAACAATAGTACATGTATTAAAAAACTACCTTTAAATAATAATAAACCTCAATTATGATTATCAATATTTTATAACACTATGTCAATTAAAAATATAAACTTAAAAACTTGGATTTTGTATCTTTACTCTCTTAACATTTTATAATATTTTTAGCTAAGTTTAAACTTAACTAATACCAATTCCAAAGTATTATATAGGTGGTTTATAATATACCAATATCAAAATTGATTAAAGCAAAACCAATTAGTATTTAAATGATATAAGAAATAATTAAAACTAATAGTTTAAACTACAAAGATTGGTGTCTAACTACTGAATTTAGCAATATGTTTTTTAATTATATAATATAAAGTTAGTATAAAATATATTTAGAACTAAAATTACTACATTCTAATATCAAGTAATAGGTTTGTAATATTATAAAGATATTTTATAAATTCAGGTTTGATAGGTATATAATTTCATAAGAGGCTTTTATTGGCTTTTAAAATATTTATCTATAATATTTAAATTTTTATTGATGAATAGGACAATAAATATAATATAATCTTTATTTAATATATCATGAAATATAAGTAAGTAAGTTAGTCTAATAGTTGACACAATGTAGAGAATATTTTTTTATAATAGATATTTTTCTTGGATAAAGTTAAGAGAAGATAATATAAGCAGATAATTATTATATAAAATAGGTTAATATTATTAAATATTTTAAAATATTGTTGGTTGACAATTGTTAGAAATTAAATATATTTTTCTATAAATACTTAGATAACTTGTTAGAACTTAACTTTACTTTTGAACTAATATGTATTAACTGATTGATATTATATATAATACAAGAAATCTTTTTATAAAAATATAAATTTGTGATTTAATAGATGTTTTTCTATTTACGCGATAGCTTTTATTTTCAGCGATTAGTGATAAAAGCTAGAAGTTCGAATTAAGATTTCACAAGTTTCGAATATCGGTTATTTCAAATGTATCTTTTTTATAGTGCTTCATTCTATGAATAATAACTTTTGTCTAAAAACCAATTATAGCACTTATCTCACTTTTTTCTTTTTATTTCGACACCCTCGCAGTGTCTCAAAGCCAATCACAAATACAGCTTTTCTGATTTTCCATATTGCCATTCCCTGTCAACAGCAGGGTTTGCTTCACACATGCTTACACCCTCAGTATTCGTCTTATTCTGCAATAGTCTTAGTATGCTCAGCAACAGACCCTGCTCTTTTAGACTGTCCATGAGAGCTCCCCTTTCTTGGCGCCCGGCGACTCGTGGGGGCGCTCTATTCGCTACTCTCTTGACTCCACAATCCAAGTCCCGGTGCTCGACCGCAGTTTGCGGTGAAAAACAGACGGAAGGCGTGGGAAGGGATTCTGGAGTTTTGATTGGAGTGTTTGGTGGCTCGACAGGATCGATTTCCATGCTTCTAACCCTTGTTTTCCGTTTTTTTTGTGCTGCCGGTTGTAATTGCTCGCTAGTTTGTCCGAGCTCCAGGATGTTAGGCAAGGAGGTCTTCCAGAATCGAAGCTAACTCTGGCACAGCTGTCCTGTTGGGCAAGGCAAGGAGAAGAGAAGATAAAGAGCTGCGATGAGGTTTACGAGTGATAATGAGTGCATGGATAATCGGGGTGCTCGGAGCTTTCCGGTTGTCAAGATGCTTGAATATTCCTTCCAAACCTCTGGAGAGATACTGTCCGGGGTCTAGACAGCTGAGCCAAATATCGATAGTGTTTTATCAACGCTACTTCCGATATCGGTACTTTTACCTTCGGCTTCGCGGATTAATATAGGAAAGGCTGCAAAATAAGGCAAGGCTCCAAACCGGAGCTACCGGAGCAGCCTGGTCTTCAGTCGCACAGACCTACTAAAAGTAGGACCGGCGTCCTCCTGGTCAACCATACCGGTATTTTCCCCATGGAGGGGCCTTAAAAACACCGTTCCAACAGAGGTGTCGGATAGCACCACACGAGATTGCCCCCCCTGCACAATTCTCTATCAGGCAAATACAGCCCACCGACGTCAATGATCAATGAATCATAGCCGCATCCCAGCCGCGCATCTGCGCACCAACCCTCTTTCCCCTTCCAGGAGAGTATATAAGAAATACTCCTGCCTTTTCTTACGTTACGATGCGGTAAGTTAGGCATTCTCATATCCAGCCTTCTCATCTCATATCCATCCGAACTCAATACACAGTTTATCCATAATGGCGAGAAGGGGTTATTATGCCGTTGCACGCGGCAAACCACCAGCTCCGGCTATCTACTCCTCATGGTTTGTCCTTCACACGAATCCTCACGTTTGACGGAAGCAATTAGAGTATGGTTTGGGGCATGAAAATCTGATTGGAGAACAGGGCCGCTGCACAGGTCGTCACGCAGAAGTACCCGGACGTTGTTTTTAAAAAGTTTCCTACCTTCGCAGAAGCGCAGGCGTTCATGGCCGAGCACGGGGTTGTGAAGTATCGTGTTGAAATCGCCTTTGACGTAACCTGCGTGATGGAAGAGTCCCGCAGCCCTACCACTAGTAGTGAGGTCTCTCCTCCACCTCTTCCTCCCTCTCCTGCTCCTCCCTCTCCCCCGGTTTCCAACCCTTCCGAACGGGAACGACGAGGAAAAGCGAAGGTCGGTGGTGGAGCAGGAGGGAAGCAATTTTATGTTGTTGCGAATGGGAGTGGGAAGGGGGTCTACGAATCTTGGTTGGTATCCTTCGTTCCTTTCCCAGAGCTCGAGGACTGGGTCGGGCTGACTGAATTTGAATTAAATTAAATTGAAAATCAGGAAGCAAGCAGAAGTGCACATAGTCGGTCAAACTGGGATATGTCACCAGGCTTTTGGCACGCGCAAGGAGGCCGACGAATGGTTGTGGGAGTATGGAAGGATGCAGAAGGAGGTGGAGCACAGGGCCAATGCGAAGCGAGGATTGGAAAACCTCAGCGACCTCGCCAAGGAATTACCAGAGCCGCAATGAATTTCCCACCAAAGGGAATTTCTGATCGGACGGTTTTTTTCTTCACTCGTTGGAGGGGAGGGGGGAATTTCACCGCCGGTCGCGGCTCTCAAGAACATCTAATTTTTCGAGGAATCTGTGTGGCGAGTTTCCTCTCGAGCTATTGTGCATACGAGTGCTGTAGGTATCATGCGGGGCTTTTGGGGCCTCCGATGCAGATGCAAGTCTCCAGGATATAGCTGAACTACCGGCGATTCAGGTTGATGCTGTCGAAGCTGGGTGGGCATGCTTTATCTGGTGTGGGGGAGTTGGGTGAGCAAGGCTTTTGAATTGCGTGTGTGGTTCTCGTAAGGCTTCGGTTTTTATTTTTTGCGAGTGGGAGGTGTAGTCATTCATTTTTTTTTTTGCTTTTTTGATGGATCTGTGCGATTTTGTTTACTGGGAATTCTGGCTTGATTCAACCGGGCGATTTGCTTGTTTCCATTTTACCGTAATAACTTGCTGTTTTAACAGTTATTTTGTTGGTTGTGTTTGAAATGTTCACTTTTTCGACTCAGGGGGTCTGTGCGGCTGCCTTAGTTGGATGAGTGAACCTTTCTTGGCAGGTTCATACGCTAACGGCTGCATGCATTGTCACTCGTTGGAGATGTTTGTGTGGAGTGCACTGTGGATCTCTGACGATGAAGAGGCTGTATTTGACTCCGGGACAGGATTATTTTTTTGCCATATGCACTTGACAATTCATAAAGTGTCCAGGTGCCTTGACACCAAGATGTCTGAATTTACCCCTAAAACGCGCTAATCTTGGAGTCGAGGCATTCGGATGTTTTATGAATTGTCGAATGAACCATCATGTTGATGCTCCCCGGTGGCCTATTAGCATTTTCCCATCTCTCACTGGCGTAGGAAGGAAGGGTAGGGGTCAATTACGATCTCACCCTCGCAACTCCGGCATTCTTACTCCAATCCCCTGTGAAAATACCGTATTGTCGTCGCGCGAACTCCCAAGTGTCTGATTGTCAACCCACCCGGGCTCCCATTACGTGACGCTGATACCCAGCTCGTTCAACACGGAGGAGAGGGGGGAGAGGAATTACCCCTGACATAGACGGATCATTTTTAATATCTTGCTTGAGCGTGGGCCTTTGGCTTTCGACGGCCAGGGGGTGGCCTATGTTTGCAAAGTTGTTGTGCTCGGACGTGATTATCGTTATATTATATCGTTGAGTTTGTGGAGCGGCAAGGCTGCTTGGGCTGGCTATCATACATAATAGCGAAGGCCACCCGCCTGTCTGATGCCCCCTCTCCCACGAGTCCTACCATCCTCTATGTCAAAATCTTTACTAACAACCTTCATGTTCCATCTTAGTTCGCACAAGGCCCTGGTTAATGGGGACGCGTTAACCGGAGGATGGAGGAGGGTGTTGCTTTTCCCGCAGGCCACAAAAAAAATCCTGTGCCGATTTCATGTTGGTGCCAACGAATCGGACCGCGATGCCTTGGTGCTCTTCCACCGGAGGGGGCTGGTTAACCGCAGTTGCCTGTGGGAAGAACGAACCGCAGGATAGCCCACGTCCGCGAAGGTATTCTTCGCGTTGGTAGTGTGCATCCTGCCTACCGAAACTGACTACCGTATATATTATAGGGAAAAGAGATACTAGCTCCTTGTTTATTTTTCCCCTGTGGGCCGGATGATGGGAAAACATGCGGCATCGTTCACCAAACCGGCCCATACCACGGGTGTGTTTGATGCTCTGGATCTGCCTATGTGTCCTGGGGATGCAGATTGAGCACGCGTCTATTCCGCCGTCTTAATACTGTCTCCGAGCCTGAGGGCGTGATCTAGGTTAGCGGTGTCGTCGGGGGGGGGGGGGGGGGTTTAAACTAAAAAAACCATCTATCACTCTGATGCGCAACTCCGGAAGGGAGGGAGGAAGGCTAACACTTGAATCTTAATATTTTTGGCGCCATTTTCCTTGGTTATCGATTCTAACGACTTGGTATTCCCTTTGGAATCACGATAAGTGGCTTTTTCGGCTCCTCCAGTAGGAGAGACAAGATGTCAAACGTTTTCCACCTAAGCACCGTGAGGGCGTTCTGGGAGAGTGTGGAGAGGAGGGGGTGGGGCCTACATGGCGAATTATGTTGTTGGTGGCTTTGGGGAGAAGCTTGCATGGCGAATCATATTGCTGGTGGCTTTGGATGAATGGCATGATAGGAGGGGAGTGTTTCCGGTGGCTTTTTCTAACCCCTCTAGAAATATTTGCTTTGAGATTGAGCAGGATAATGTGGTGGAGCAGAGCAGACTAAGAGTACGAGTTCGTTAGGGTCGATGAAACAGTATGATTGGATGGGATAAACACGCTCGGCTTAGGCCTCTGCTCCGCGGGTCCGTTTTACTCGGAAAATCTTTTAAATACTACAAAGATGGGATTCCGGTGAATGATACTTGGATCCCAGCTACGTATTCCCGAGAGGTGTGGGTTGGCTGTTGGCTTTGGGCTATAGATATATGAGAACTAGGTGGACGTGGAGGCAAGTATCCCGGGTGCTTGCGGGCACCCCCGTCAAATGCTGAGGGGTATGGTTTTTTGTTGGAGACTTTGGTTCTGGGACTTACCCTTGCAGTGCCCTACAGCCGCCTCCCCATCGGGATCTCCCACCAGCCACTACGAGTGGAAGAACCCATTGACCGGAACAAGCAGGGATATATTTGGCTAGCTAACCCCGGGCAATGTTCCAGTTTCAAACTAGCTCACCTGCTTAGTAAAGCACTAGGCTAAGTGTGGCATAGGGATTGCGCAACACCGGTGCCCGCCTGGGGTAGATGGGAGTAGTAGTGTTTCTACTAGTTCAGTAGGAACACTATTATACTCGGTCTAAAGCCAGCACCATTGTGTTGTTTCTCGTACGTACCGGAGGAGGCAAATGAGAAGCATATGAAGGGGAGCAGCCGGTAGAGTGCCAACGAATAGCAGTGGGGTGCTAGCCAATGGTCTTGTGGACTTTGCGATATTCTACTGTGAAGTCAAGCTCAACTTTAAGACAAGAAGCGGGTGTTGTGCATTTTAATCCCCCGTAAGTCTCTGGAGCCTCTGACTTCAGAGTGCAGGGGAGAATCTCGCGATGGGTTTCCTAGTGTTGAGTTCTTCCCAAACAACCGAATTTCTCAAGCATCAGGAGACAAGAGGAGCTGAAATTTAACCAAGCAAGATATAGTACTGTGGTACAGTGCTTGATTCCTTTTTTCCCGCTTATTCTATTGGTGCTACCGCACAAATCAGCCCTCCGATGGAAAAAAAAAACCGCAAAAAGGATAAAGTCGAACCCAGCCAATGCTAAAGTTATTCCCTAGTATTACACTCCCGCTCCACACTCGCGCGATAAACAGTGTGGGGTGCGACTTTGGGAAATCGATTTGAAAGCCGAGTATATACCGGCAGCCGACCTCGATTTGTCGCCGTATGGGGCAGAGGGGTTGGCAAAAATATCGTCAGGGATCTCCGTATCATAGTTGGAATAGGCTAACATTCATTCTGGATTACCGGGGGCAATAGCATGTTAAGTTGCTGAGCGTGTCCTTATAACAGGTCAATACCTTGGCAAGTCTCCTATTATACTCTTGTCAGAGATTTGGCCTATTCTAATTCCTAATATCTCCGTGAAAAGTTTGAGATATTCCTATTTTCTCTCTATTAATATGTAGAGAATCACCCGCTCTATCATCCAATGGAGCAGTAATTCTCATTGGCGGTTGGGAGCTCCTTTGGGGGCTGAGGTTGGGCAATATTTCCTTGGCAAAGCACTCCAGTTAGGGATGTCTCTGACCATATTCGGTAGCCGACTGGTTCGGCCGAGTCCCGATAGTATAGTAGTCAATTAATCGACCTTGAGGAATTTTAATGGGGTTGGTCCCAGCAGGATCAACCCCTGCTTGGTAATCGTCTTCTACTTATTTTTTATCCTAAAAATCTCAAATTTTGAGTCGCGGCTCCGTATAGGCTCTGTCGGTGCACACCAATTCAGAAAAGCTGCTATTATATTATTATGTACTCAGAATTCTGGATCTGAATTTTTTGGGTGAGGAGAGTGGGGCTGCCGACTCTGGCTATCTGTGTCTTCTAATCCTCAGGGGCAACACCTCCATCTCCTTGCACCGAGTACCTCACTCCCTAGTTTTCTTTACTTTTCTTTGCCTCTATTCCTCTCAGTTTGTTACACTTATCTGATTCCGTGCATTTTATTGTGGTGCCGAAATGTTTTTTAAGAACTACTATTGCATACCGTCCGGGCTCGGGAGGGGGGGGGGAATTTTTTTGGCCGTGTGTAGTGTTATCACCCTTCTTAAATCCGCTTCGGCTTTACCAGTAATGTGCTGTGCAAAAAACCCAAAATTTCCGGCATCCCCTAACCTCCGTGTTCTAAGCCAAAAGCTCTTAGGAAGGATTAATATTTTCTCATCACGGTAACAGATCGGCCCACTGGGCATGTTGGGTCTAATTGATCGGTATTCCAAACTCCGTTAACTTGTCCAACTAGACCTATAGCTGTCTGAAGGCCTGATTTAAGCTAATAATCTGAGAGTCGATTTCAGGGGTTTTTACGGGATTTTCTCTGGGTTTTCCTTAATTTAGAGCCGAGTCTGCCTCTGCCTCACCTAGCGAGAAAGGAGATTCAAACATACTGCCACGTTCTTTTGAGTTATTTGAGTAGTTTGTATCACAGTTGGTCACTCGGTAAAGGAGCTAAGTTGTGTTGGAGCTTTCTAATATACAACCCTCTCAGTCGTCCAGTCGGACGGGCGTCGACGGCCGTCCGACGACGCTAGTCCTCGTCCTGGACGGGGCGACGCCAAGGTCGTCCGGACGACAAAAGACGAGGACTAGCGTCGTCCGACGGGCGTCGACGGCAGTCCGACTGCGACCCTTGGTAGGCCGCTCGGGCACCACATCTTCTTTGCTTCTTTTTTTATATCTTTTTCCATTTTTGTTTTGATTTTTAACCTTAACTTATTTGAGTACTAGTATTTGTCTCATTGACCAGTTTTGCGCGTCTGTAGTCGACGGCCGTCGACGGCCGTCCACCCCGTCTAGGACGGCGCCAAGGCAGTCCGTCTCGTCCTTCGTCGTCCTCA
>Ga0307509_10007446_pt1 | contig 14299 bp, 6 predicted proteins | sample 10_EM_MG_FD_202245 | JGI IMG/M metagenome (GOLD analysis project Ga0307509, IMG submission 202245) | Populus trichocarpa ectomycorrhiza microbial communities from riparian zone in the Pacific Northwest, United States - 10_EM | ecosystem: Host-associated > Plants > Roots > Unclassified | place... | reverse complement strand
ACGATATGACTATGGAGGGATAATGGCTATTGGAGCGATTATCGTGACAAGTCTATCTTATGCCTCGCAGATGTCGGTTGCAGAATATGTCTGCAATGCTGAGAGGTTCGATAACAAAGCTGGCCCCGTTGTTGGTTCGATCATGGAGACCATTCTGCGTATGCAAATGGAAAGCAAGACTCCATGCCGACGAAGATGGATCATAACCAATGGACTGATGTGTGCGAGCACCGTCAGATAATTTCATGGTGTTGTGATTCGGAAGTCGAAGTGAGATAACAGAATTGTCAGGGTTAAATGGTGTTCGCACTTCTTAGGAAAAACTGGAGTTGTTAGCAGGTACTTAGTTAGTATGAGAACTAGATGTAGCCTGCGACCACCCAGACGCGGTCTATAAATATCGAGGTGCCTCCCGAGCTATTTGAACATTATCAAGCAACGGAGAAGAGATCTTATCAATATAAGTTTTTACGATATAAAATCTTTATCACTTTACCTACCTCTACTTTGAATCATTGAGCCTTCCTAGACAATCTCCATCTACGATTAAGATTATTGGCCTGAGTTATCTCGCAAGACTTCGAGATAGGCTCCCGCCTAACACACGCAAGTGTGCGTCATGTGAAAACTATAAGTCAACTGACTGCATAGCGCGAAACATAAACATATATGACTCACGATCGTGAGTCATAGAAACCTAAACATATCTCATGACTAATAACTATTAGTCATGTAAAATCTGCCTTGCTTAGTCACAATTTGTGACAGGTAGGTAAAGTGATAAAGATTTTTATAGCGTAAAAACTTATATTGATAAGCTCTCTTCTCCGTTGCTTGATGAATATCTTCAAATAGCTCGGGAGGCACCTCGATATTTATATGCCGCGTCTGGGTGGTCGCGGGCTACATCTAGTTCTCATGCTAACCAAGTACCTGCTAACAAACTCCAGCTTTGTTCTAAAAGTGCGGACACCATTTGACCCTGACAATTTTGTTATCTCACTTCGACTTCCGAATCGCAACACCATGAATTTTCCTGACGGTGCTCCCACACATCATTCCATTGGTTACGATCCATCTTCTTCGGCATGGAGTCTTGCTTACCATTTGCATACGCAGAATGGTCTCCATGATCGAACCAACAAAGGGGCCAGCTTTGTTATCGAACCTCTTAGCATTGCAGACATATTCTGCAACCGACATCTGCGAGGCATAAGATAGACTTGTCACGATAATCGCTCCAATAGCCATTATCCCTCCATAGTCATATCATTATCGTATGGTTCCGTCAGTATCCGTAAGATACTATTGACGTGTGTGAGTGTGGGTATGCCTGATTACTCAGACTACCTCATCCGACAACACCATTAACTTCTGCGACTTTCGTCGCGAGAGCGTGGAGTATAGAATGTGTTGCCTAACCATTGTCTGTAAAAACGTCCCGTTACTTAGTGACCACTTTCGCGACTCATGTCTTTAGTGCTCAGTTACATTATGCGACGTCGACCGATTTGGCTCGAACCACTTGCATAAGCTCGCCAAAGGTCTTCCCTCATATATCCTGCGAACGGGATCCGGTCGGACGGACGGCCCCGACCTATACAGGGTTACGAGGAGGGCTCCAATGACCATGTCTTTGGTGAGGGGACGCAACTACGGCGGCGTCTGCCGATGTAGCGCTGTCCCAACGCTGGTGCGGGAGGGCGGTGTTGGCTTGTCCTTTTGAACTCAGAATCCTAAGGTAGGGTAACTATAGGTCTTTATTCACTAATGGAAGGCTAATCCTTCCGGTATGCCTAACAGTCACGAACTTCCCTATCATTTATTTGCTACACCATTTGAGACTACAAACCAGCGAAAGCAAGCTCTTGTTGCTCTCCAAAGAGAGTATTCATATGAGCTTGCAGCAAATACAAATGCCACCTCTTTGGGATTACCAATCCCATTTCCAGACCTGGCCTTGAAAACCCGGAAGGTTGATCGAAGAGGGGGGATCGACTAGTATATTTACCGGGAGCGAATTCTAACTCCTCTTCTTTATCCCTTCACTAGCCGGGCCATTACAGAGTTTCTGGAGAGGGATATTGTAATAATGGAGGACAATGCTCCCGCACATGTCCACCATTATCACAATATCCCTCGTGAACAGCTAGGTTTTAGGAAACTCATCTGGCCTGCTAACTCGCCAGATTTGAATCCTATTGAGACCATCTGGACAGAGTTGAAGGATATTTTACGAGAAAGAATTGGTGCTCAAATGACTGCTCGTCAGATTCGTGAAGTTCTTGAAGAGGTAACTACTTTTCCTTGAATGACTTTTATTTTATTTTATTTCAATTCTAATTCTAATTTACTTTACTTTTCTTTATTTATTTTACATTTTTATCTAATACACTATAGGCTTGGAATAACTACCCACAAGAGCGAATCAATCATCATATTGATTCAATGCCAGAACGAATGAGAGCTTGTATCGAAGATGAAGGAGGAAATAATTTTAACTTTTAACTCTTAACTTTTAACTTTTAATTCTTAATTCTTAATTCTTAATTTTTTTTAATTTTTTAATTTTTTAATTTTTAATTTTTAATTTTTTTTTCCTCGCTACTTTGATTATATTATAATATATCATTAATTAATTATGTATCTTGTCTTGCCGCATATGTTAAATTAAATCCTTTTTGGGCTCTTATGTGACACTACGCACGTCCCTTTCCGCCACCATGCAAGCCCGGTCCATTTCACAAACGTCACGACACGACGAGTATTGCCTAATTTTATGGTTCAGCTGTCTCGGTTGTCTCGGCTAACCCACACTAAGCCTTAACTCGATTTGCAGAGTTTGTCTCGCATTTTTGAAAGTGATCGGCGGAGCAACGGCGACAACCAAACGAAACGCCAAGAGTTCACGCCGCGTAAAAACGATTGCGCCACCTTGGAGCGAGGAAGGTCTTCGTTTACCAACCCACTCACACTCTCTAGTATCGCGGCACCCTCAAATTCGTTTCCTCCTCAAATTCGCTTTCCGGGCTACGCAGGTTTGTAGTAGCTGTATCGGTAAGAATCTGGCTAAAAAGGCGACATATTCACGGCAGATTATCACATGTTGCGTACTGGGTGATGGCTGATACCTGCCCTGCGTAGCCCAGTAACCGAATTTGAGGAGGAAGCGAATCTGAGGGTGCCGCGATACTAACTAACGGTAAAGACAGGAGCAGATATTGCCCCCCAAAAGCCCTCCTACCCTCCCATGGATCGCCAAACAGATCCATCCTCTTTGCCGTATGTCCCCCTTTCCCTTGCTCACCCCCGTGCTAACGGAGGAAAGACAAAGACTCCCACCATTAGTAGCCTCCGGGCATCATCCAACATTCGCGCATCCGGCTCATACAACTTTCCCCCTTTCCTTCTCGCAGATGCATCGATCTAAAACTCAAGCGCATTCCTACAGCCAAAACACTTTCCCGAAAACCAAAGCGACACCAAATCCCAAAGCCAAAGCGCGTTCTAGGAAATTATCCGGGCAACAAAGCGACTATCATGAGAGCATGCCGAGTAGCATCCCACCACTTCCAACACCACCAAGCCCTTCATCGGTGTGTCATCGGTGGGTACCCATGCGCTGCTCACATCCCCGACACCTGGATATTTTTGTAATTCTGTCTACCGGATTAAACTGCGGATGACTTGCGGGCACGGAATGAGTGATCAAACAAATCACAATGGCATACTACGGGAGAGATAGCTAGCTAATGTTGCGCTAAGGAGTAATCCCCCATCCCGTGGTATGATACTTTGACATTAAAACTCACAATTGCTAGACGCCCCTTTACCTGTACCCTGCCTAATACTCTTATAGGATTGGGTTTTCGGACAATGGGAGAAATACAATTAATTACCATAATTTTCCCATGCGCTCTGAATTGGCGCTAACTACCGGTAGATAAGAGGGAAAAAAGGTTTGGCGACCAACAGGGCTTCCGGCTTTCCCGGCGCACGATGCGAACCTGAAAAGCATTACTCAGCAGAGTGTTCTTGTTGAGGTATCTAACAAATAGTATAGCGGTAGAGTGAGCGGATTCACTTGGGACTTAGATTTGGGTAGGAAAGGAGTAGCCATAGACTTTTGTCATCTCGCTCGGTACTAGAGCGCCAGCGGGAAAGGCAAAGACCTATAAAACCATAATAAAAGAATATTTATCCCTCCATAGATCGCCCCATATACTATCTGGTTCATGTGACAAAAGAAAAAAAATACAGTAAGAGAACCTCCGTCATAAATCACTAGAACTTCGGAACAAACGGAACCACCTACTCGAGTAACACACTTGAATCTAAGAAAACTTCCATCATTACATCACCATGCCAGCACCTTCTCCCAACTTCGTCGGTTCTCGGTTTTAGTCCCTAAGTTACCTCCTTCTGGCTGATAAAAACACTCGAAAGAGTCGAACCCTTTGTAAAATAAAAAAATTAGATAAAAAGAACGCCTTTAGCGGAGGCACAAAAGATCAACATAATAGAATTGCCCTGCGCGAGAGAGATATAACAGGGTATAAACAGAAAATAAAGTATCATAGACATGTCTTAGAAATGGTCAGGAAGAGCATCCTCCGCCCACACTCGTGCGTATACTCTCTTTGGTTCCAGCTGTGTGAACAGCCTGCCCACCTCCCCCGAAATAATGAATCCGTTTGCAGACGAGTAGTGAGGGAGGTGGGGGGGTTAAATGGGTGGCTACAGTGGATAGGTTCGGGGGAGCAAGGGTGGGGGGCTCCCGTACACGGTAGAGTGGAAAGATTGTGCCAGTGAATGGGCAAGCTGCGGTGCGGGGTATCAAATCATGCGGATCCTTTTGAGCGGCGGTTCGGGGAACTCGGGGGACTCAGGTTCGTGGGGCTCGGATAGCTCTCCCCGCAGTGTCCCTTTGGCAATGAAGTTGTGCGGTCCCTCAAGCGGCTGCACAACCCCCGCATACTCATTCTCGACAGGCCATGGAAAGGGTATTAGGCCAGTCGCATCTGCGGGGTAGGGGGTGAGATCATTCTGCTCCAATATCATATCCGCAGTGCCCCCAAGCACACCTCCGGCGGCCCATTGAAATGTTGTTCCAGGAATCTGGTTCGCACCGTCGCGGTTGAGATTCTCCCAACTGAATAACATGTCCACAACACCCTCATCCCCATTGTCGGTAGCTAGCGGGAATAATGTCCCGCTATTCTCATCTGTCGGGTCCGAGCTAATATCGTTCAATTCCAATAACGTGCCCACAATTTCCTCACTTCCGGAAATAGCCCCCGACGATGATGGAATTAGGCCGCCGTTATCTTCCTTGGTAAGATTGATATTCTTCCGCTGTAATAGCATGTCAACTATTTCCTCCCGCTCATAGAAAACAGCCCAAATTAATGGTGTCCAACCACTCTTATCCGCCGTTTCAGGATTGACGTCGCCCCGTTGCAATAGCATATCCACAATGTCGCTATCCCCACCTTCGGAAGCCCATGATAATGGCGTCCGACCACTCTTGTCTGCAGCGTCGAGAATGACATCGTTCCGCTCCAATAAGATCTCCACTATTTCCGCGAGCCCGTGACTGCAAGCCCATGAAAGGGGTGTTCGCCCCCTTTCATCAGCCCTGTCAGGGTTGACATCATCTCTCTTCAATAAAGTCTCCATAATTTCGACCTCGTAATTCTCGGCGGCCCATAAAAGTGGGGTTTGCCCCTTCTCATCTGCCCTGTCAGGGTTGACATCATCCCTCCTCAATAAAGTCTTCACCATTTCTAGACCGAAATCCTCGGCGGCCCAGAAAAGTGGGGTTCGGCCACTCTCATCTACGGCGTCTGGATTGACATCGCTCCGCTCCAATAGCGTCTTCACTACATCTGCATGCCCATATATGATGGCCCATGAGAGTGGACTTCGGCCCTTTTTATCTGGAGTGTCAGGGTTGACGTCATTCCGCCCCAATAACAGCTTTACAATCTCCAGGTGCCCGTAACTGGCAGCCCATGATAACGTTGTACGGCCATTCTTATCTGAAATGTCGGGATTAACATCGCTCTGCTCCAATAGAATCTCCGCTGTTCTTCTACACTGGTTCTCGGTATCCCATGTATAGTATTCCCGGTCGCACTCGCCTTCCGCATCAGGATCGACATCGTCTGAATCTACCCGCCCGGTCGCAGCCCATGAAAAGGGTGTTCGCCCCCTCTCATCTGTAGTGTTGGGATTGACATCGTTCCTCTTCAATAGACTCCTCACAATTTCCACCTCCCAACGCTGAGCGGCCCATGAAAGAGGTGTTCGGCCACTCTTATCTGGGGCGTCGGGGTTGACATTGCCATTCTCCAACAGCATCCCCGCAATCACCTGATTCCCATACTGGGCAGCAAACGAAAGGGGTGTTCGGCCATCCTTATCCGGGGCGCTGGGATTGACATCGTCTCGCCGCAATAACATCTCCACAATTCCTTGATGCTCAGTGAAGACAGCCCATAATAACGGCGTAAAGCCACTCTTATCTGCTGTGTTGGGATTGATATCGCTCCTCTGCAACAGCACCTTCACAACCTCCCCATGCTGATCCTCGGCGGCCAGCGATAATGGGGTCCGCCAATCGCAATCTGCCGCATCGGGGTTGACATTTTTCTGCCTTAATAGCATCTTGACAATTTTCTCGCGTCCGTAGGAGGCGGCAAACGCAAATGGCGTCCAGCCAGAGGCATTTGGGGCGCTAGGATTGACATCGCTGCGTTCCAATAGCATCTTCACAATTTCACCATGCCCACACTGTGAAGCCCAAGACAAAGGTGTACGGCCTTTGTTATCTGCTATATCAGGGCAGAGTCCTACTTGTTCCAGCAAGACCTTCACGTCCCTGTCGTGTCCTTTCCTCGCCGCCCATGCCAACGCCGTGTTGCAATGAATGTCAGTCGCGTTGAGATCCCATTTCTTGATATCGGTTGAAGAGACCATGGGTTCCAAAACCCCGAGAAAAGCTCCACCATGGAGCCCGGTGAATCCAATAGGGCTACCATAAGTGTCGAAGGGCCGCTCCCAACTAATCTCTTTCAATAGGAGAATCTTGCAGGATATATGTATATCGAATCTACCAAGTAGTTTCAATGCAAGTGGTATTGCCCTTTCACTGGTTTCTCTTCGAGCATGTGCGCCCCAGTAGCAGGAAGCATATTCAAGAAAGGGAGCATCTGGGGGGGGTGAAGAAAGAATAGGCGAAAGACCCCTAATGTACGCAAGGTTGAGGTAAGTTAGGCAAACCTCTGAAATTACCGAATGGGGACTCTGGAAAAGCGTGGGATTGGCTAGGATATACTCCTGTAGAGTGAAATGCACAAGCCGGACAGTGGATAATGATGAATCGACTGTGATCAGTCCCAGCCCGCATCTCATTATGGTGCGTATGTTGGGTGCGTTGTCATTGCTCAGATCTTCCGATCCCACTTCTACCCCTAAGGCTTGACATAACTCATCAGGTCTCAATGGCCGCTCCGAATATGCTATCCACATGATGGCATCCATTCCTAGCCGCGATCTGGAATTCTCTTGCCCCTTGATCCGTTCGAAAGTGGATGTGTATACTTCTCCGACATCCTGGCCTTTTGACATCTGCTTAAGTTTTCCCTTCCTTCGGTGAATTGTTGGCTCGGCGAGAATTGCTTCGATGCTTAGTGAGACAAGAAGAAATCTGTTCATAGGTATTAGCAAGTGGTATGGCTCCTACTCAACATGAGAGAACTAGACATTTAGACATACATTTCGGATATTGTTTTAGGAATGATTTCCATTATATCGGCTCTCAGACCCTCGTCCATAGCATCAGGTTCTAGGTCCCCGTCCAACTTCATCCGCAAAAATATCACGGTGTCTTCCTTTGTTGGGCTGACAGAGATGGTATCCACTGTAGGAAAGTACTTCTCAACCTCACTGCTTATGAAAGGCCTTCCTGTCAGGAATAATCGGACATTTGGCATCTCCTGGACGATAGCTCGTAGCGATGTAAGAAGACCGGTGCGATAGGCTGGGAGAGATTCATCTAACCCGTCAATGCATATAACCACCCGTTGTCGTTGCTCCACCACCGTCTTCAGCATATTGACAAGTTCCGGCGCTTGTGGCCGTACCCCGCCAACATGATTCCTCGCCTTTTCAAAAGCATTTCGTATGTCTTCCGGAATGTTCCTTCCCCCCACTAACTGCTTGAGCACAGCGCCTAGCATGTTCGATGTAGTCTGTTCCTTTTTATCAAGATAGTCACAATACAGCCCAGCCACTCCCGTATCCGGCCCACTGCCATAAAAATGATCGATCATAAGAGAGCTATAATTGCTAGCAGTTAGCGATCTCCAATTTCCCTGCGATATCCTGTCTTACCTGATATGTGTCTTCCCCACACCTGGGTCCCCACGGCAAAATAACACTGAGTGGGCCGATCCATCTTCTCCCATATTCCATCTCTGAAACTCGTCCGTCTGGAATATCCATTGCCCCACACCGGCGAGTCGGGTCTCCCTTAAATGTTGATGTCTTTTTTGAGGCTCGAGTGATGACAACCACTGGAAGACCTGAGCCTTGTCATCGTTTATCGTGGTATTGAAGCTGTTGATGTTGAATGACCCAGTAATCCCTCTATAATCCATGCTGGCCAAATTCTTCTATTTGAGTAAGACGGAAAGATGATAGCTTGGGGTATCACGGCTAATAAAAGTCTTCAGAAAACAGCTGCTAACTGCGTAGCAGGCTGAGGCTGTAGCGCCAACGGCCCGAAACGCCTACCAGTGAGCCTTATTCGAACCCCCACACCCAACCAGCATATGCGGCTGAAACGGCTTGACAGCCCGTCCTCCCCCGCTCATTATTCAACGGTTAAGTGCAGAATCTAAGTTCGCAATCATAGGAATTTTAATAGATCTAAAAGAAAGCAGGTAGGCTGATGACCTGTTCGCTATCGAGCCCCATATCCAAGTTTCTCTCTCCCAAATATTGCCTGACGGATACGGTACCTTTCCACAGTCTCCTTGGTCTCGGCTAATCCACAGTGTCCGTTCCGGATGTGGGTATGGTTGGTTAACAAAATCAACCGTGCACATACCGGTGATGGCAACGCAACCATCTTCATGACCCCACGTTTTCAACATCTTCGAAAGATATTTCTCTAGATCAAATATTAATTTCTGCTATCTATTCTTCTATGTATTTATGCTTCATATCTTTTTTTATTTTATTTTCATGAGAGTGGGGTTGATGGGGGAGTCCTGTTGTCATAGCCGAAGTTTTTCAAGTTCGTTGATGCACTGTACTGTACTCGAGTACTCGAGTACGGTTGGTTTTGTTAAGGCACAAATAGCTCTATGCACTAGGGGGATTTCGCGATCCAGAAATTCGGGATCGCTATCGTTATGACGGGCTTGTTTACTGCGACAATAGCCTGATTGGAAAAAGTGGGATTTCGCAAATATTACGAAAAGTCGGGATAAAAGTTATGCTAGCTAGTGCGGTCTGTTAGCGTTTTAGCACATGGTTGCCATCCCAAGTGCTTATTTATCTCACCAAAAACAGTCGGTATCTCTCCGCTTAGATAGCAGAATTTTTATCTCTACTCGAGTAGCTATCTCTTACATGGGTCACGAGCCCTAACCTGTGACCTGTTGCTGTGGCAACAACCTGAAGGATCCCGAATTCTTGATTGCGAAATCCCCCCTACTAACGGTGAATACGGGAGTGGATCTACCCCCCCAAAAGCCCTCTTATCCTCCCAAGGATCGCCAAACAGATCCATCCTCTTTGCCGTATGCCCCCTTTTCCCTTGCTCCCCCGTGCTAACAAAAGAAAGACAAAGATTCCCACTGTCTGTAGCCTCCGAGCATCATCCAACATCCGCGCATCCGGTTCTTACAACTTTCCCGCCTTCCTTCGGGCAGATGTATCGGTTCAAAAACCCAAGCGCATTCCTGCAGCCGAAATACTTTCCCGGAAGCCAAAGCGATCCCAAATCCCAAATCCCAAAGCCACACAGCGCGTTCTCAGAAACAATCCGGACTGCAAGTACAAAGCGACTATCATGAGAGCATGTCGAGCAGCATCTCACAACTTCCAACACCACCAAGCCCGTCGTCGGTGTGTCGTCGGTCGACACCGTCCTACTGCTCATGCGCTGTTCCCATCTCCGGCATCTGGATGTTTTTGTAATTCTATCTACCAGATGAAACTACGGGCTTGCAGGCACAGAATGAGGGATCAAACAAATCACAATGGCACACCACGGGAGAGATAGCTAGCTAAGATTGCGCTAAGGAGTAATCACCCATCCCGTAGTATGATACTTTGATCTTAAAGTTCACAATTACTAGACGCCCCTTTACTACTACCGGGTCTAATACTTCTCCTGTGGGATGGATTTCGGGTGGTGGGAGGAATACTCTTAAATCCCACAATTTTCCAATGCGCTCTGAATCGATGCCGACTGTATAAGAAAAGAAAAATGTTCAGCGACCAGCAGGGCTTCCGGTTTTCCCGGCACACGTTCCCACTGTGAAAAAGGGTTCACAGCTGGGTGTTCTTGTTGAGGTATATAAAAATTAGCATAGTGGTAGAGTGAGCGGGCTTGCTTGGGACTTAGATATTGGGAGGAAAGGAGTAGCCATAGACTTTTGCTATTTCGCTCGGTATTAGAGTGCCAATGGGAAAGGCAAAGATCTATAAAATAATAACGGAATATTTATCCTTCCAAGGATCACCCGATATACTATCTAGTTCCTGTGATAAATAAAAAACATACAGCTAGAGAGCCTTCTTCGAGAACTACCTACCTCACTCCAGAATTACAAGAAAACTTCTCCCACTGCATCAACATGTCAGCACCTTCTCCAAACTTCAATGGTTCTCGGTTTTAGTCCCTTCCTCCTTCCGGTTGATAAACGCCCGAAAGAGCCGAGCGCTTTGTAAAAAAAAAGGATCAGATACAAAGGCCTTTATAGGGAGCACGAAAGGTTAACATATTAAGGCAGAAGTGCGTGAGAGAGATATAACAAGGTATATGCAGAAAATAAAGTATTACAAACTCGTCTGGGAAATAGCCAGGAAGGGGATCCCCCGCCTACTCTTACGCATATACCTTCCTTGGTAGAAGCGTTGAGTAGTGAGGGAGGTGCGAGGTCAAGTGGGTAACCGTAGAGGATAGGCCGGGGTGAGGAACCACTACTATAGTAGACTGTAGAGAGTGGAAGGATTGTGTGGGTGAAGTGGCAGGCTGCAGTAGGGGTATTCAAAGTTAAAAATATGGAAAAAACTTAGCTTACTTTGCTGTTTCATGTAAGCTTGGCATGTTCCTAAATGGTTGGTTTACCATAACTTTACCATACGATACAATACTTTTTTTGTGGGTTGGGACAGAGGTCTGGAGGTCCGTAACTGCTGTAAAACCCCGTTTAACAAGACTCTCCGATAACCTAGACATGATACATAAAGCACAAAGAAAACTTTTAAAAAATGGGAAAATTTTCTAGAATGCTATAGAATACTTGAGAAACAATTGTACATATTCTCAGGGAAAAATCTGCTGTTATAGGGTTATAGGGTTTGTTGTTAATGAACCGAGCTTATAAGAAATCTGTAAAATCAGTTTTGCCCTGGAGACCTTACCTTGGTTTACTTCAGTGCATTCAAATATTTTACACACAATGTGCGGACACTATTGGCTAATGCCATAAAGTAACCTAATGCAACCTCCCGCATTTACTTGTTACTGAGAAATCAGCTTTTTAACTTTGAATACCCCTAGTGGGTATCAAATCATCCGGATCCTTTTGATCGGCGGTTCGGGTAACTCGGGGAGCTCGGATAGCTCCCCCAGTACTCGAGTACTTGCAGTCCCGCTTTGGCGATGAAGTCGCGCGGGCCCTCAAACAGCTGCACAACTCCCGCGCAACGCATTCCCGGCAGGCCATGGAGAGGGTGTTAGGTCACTCGCGCCTGCGGGGTCGGGGGTGAGATCATTCTGCTCCACCACTGGTAGTCTAGTACTCGTATCTTCACAATGCCCCCGAGCACACCCCGGAAGCAGTGTTGCTATACTAGAATTTACGGTAATGCTGAGTGAAAGGCAGGTATTGGGGCCAAAGGAATAATTGGCCAAAAAGTATCAATGTGAAGTAGGATAGATGGTGGTAGGAGACATATAATAGAAGTAGTAGGATGCCTAGTCAGACAAGATTAGAGTACATCTTTTGACCACTATTTCTTTAGTTAATACTCATAATGTCTCCAGTTGCATCCCTTTTAACACCATACAAGTATGTTCTCTGAATCTGGTATATTTTTGAGGATAAGGCACTTGAATCTACGTACAATTTACTACATACACAATACCCAGAGGTCGAGGAACTACAGCTCAGTTCGGGCAATGCACAGTCATCTAGTGCATATTCTTCTCTCCGAGTCTTATTCTGTACATTTCACTAACGGAATTACAGTAAAAGGCAGCCAGATTGCATGAATTCGGTATCACAACAAGCTCTACAGGAGCGTCTTTAGACATTATTCTATCAGTTAGGACTCTCAGATTGTGAAATAATGCTTTTTCTTTCTACAAACGGATATTATATGTCCCAACTCTCATTTCCCATGTTTTTTTGCAAGTTGACAGATCTTATACGTACCCCAGAATTTTATTTTTGATTTCCATAGTCTTATTTGGGGTATACAACCTTAAAATAGATAATAGGAAGTGCTCTGACTACTTGAACACTGCATGCATCTGCATGGGAACTGCTTGGTTGGCTTCAAATTGAGAGAGAAGTAGTGCATTGTCTGGAAAAGCCTAAATCAGCTAACAGTACAAACTGGAATCTTTAACGTCACACTAAGGCACCCCAAACTCCCTTCACCATAGAATCTTGCGAAGTTAACTCTTGCCAGATTATGATGTCTGAATTTTAGGCCAGTCAGAGAGAAGAATTTTGGTCTAGCAGACTTTACCCTAGGCCAATTGATACCAGCCAGCCCACTCAATGGAAATTGCGAAACTTTCAAGCTACACAATATCTGACTGCCTCAGGTGTAAGATATCCTTATTTGAAATTAATCAGTTTCGTGAGTTTTTATGTTATTTGATACTAAGAGCTTCAGTATATAGTGAAAACTATACTTCTTGCTTCACCATATGACAAAAAAGGAACAACCTAACTCTTCTTACCAGGAATGCAAGATCTGAATCCAGACTCTAGAGTCCTAGTACAAGGTGCAATTTTAGTAAAGACTAGAATACTGTAGTGATATGCTATATCTTCTAACATCACGGTTTAGAATATAGTGGCCAAGTGACCATGCCCTCTAGCCATTGCTGCTGTAAAAAGGGCAAAATATACAGTCTCTTACTATAAGGTATGATTACAAACCATTGCACATAATTCTCATATTTGGCTACTTACCTTACCATAAAAGTTAGTTAATCTTCATATACAAATTGAAGGCCATACATGATTGCACTCTAATTGGCGAGTACAAGTGTTGAGCCACAGGTTTACACTCCAATTGTCCATGATAGTCTTTACTGCATAGTCAGTTTGGTTAGTTGTCATCACTGTAAACTACAGAATGGTGGCTAATTACAGGTTAGCATTCAGAATAAGCAGAGGTTTAAGTGGTCAGAGCAGCTACATTGTTGCTTAATGGCAGTTGCTAAGTCACATTCTAGTGTGTTCTGCTAATTCAGCATGTTACTTTTCTGAAGTCTAGAACGCGTTGATAACTGCTCAGGCTTGGCATACAGCGATGCTTTGAGCACAATCACATACAGGCATATAATCAACTAATGCATAATGTATTATGACAACAGCTAAGCCATAGGCATGCCTATACATATTGTGGCTGACATTTATATACTAGTTTAAAGCGGACAGGTATACCAGTTACCTGAGACAGAATGTTTCAGCAATTAAAGCTTCTCAATTCTGTAGGAATTGTCTTGTATCCCATTACCCCTCAGAAAACACCAAGAGGAACATATCAGGTACTGTCACAAATCGTGACTAAGCAAGGCAGATTTCACATGGCTAGTAGTTACTAGTCATAAGGTATGTTTATGTTTCATGCTATGCAGTCAGTTGACTCATAGTTCTCACATGACTCGCACTTGCGTGACATCGTTATGTTATGATTGGTTGATGTTTCTATGACTCACGATTGTGAGTCATAAAGATGTAATGACTTTCGCGCGTGACTCACTTTATGAGTCACGAGTTCCACGCAGGTGACGCGCTTTGCACACCTGAGATGT
>Ga0307509_10007445_pt1 | contig 14300 bp, 9 predicted proteins | sample 10_EM_MG_FD_202245 | JGI IMG/M metagenome (GOLD analysis project Ga0307509, IMG submission 202245) | Populus trichocarpa ectomycorrhiza microbial communities from riparian zone in the Pacific Northwest, United States - 10_EM | ecosystem: Host-associated > Plants > Roots > Unclassified | place... | reverse complement strand
GTTTTATCAATTAAGTATTTAATAAGATTAATTTGACATTTTAAAAGTCCATTTAAATCCTTACACTTAATTAATTCTTTTAATTTTGGCCTAAAGTTTTTCAAAAACTTTAATAAATCTTTAATTAGGTCCATGATGAAATCAAATCAACCTATTAAAAATCTAATTAAGTCCCCAAACTTAATGTTTATGAAAATTCTTCTAATATTCATTTAAGTTAACCATGAATTTGCATTTTGTTTTTCACATTTAAGTCCTTCAATAGTGCAATTAAGTTTTCAATATTGTCAAAGATCCAGTTTGGTTCCTTTATCTCTCATTTATACATTTAGATCTCTTATACAACTGTTCTTGCCAACCAAGTCACTTGTCCTCCTATATTGTTTTTAAATTTTTTCAACCTTCTTTCTTTTATATTATTATTTTTGTATTTATTATTTTTTATAAAAAAAATGGTAATTTTAAAGAACCTAAAATTGGGTTATGACAAGCCCAACCAACCAGGATCGAATAAGCTCAAAGATCTCCTCACTAATAGTAAGGTGAGGTTAATAAGCCTGATGAAAGACCCAAGTATTCCTTTCATACTAGATGAAGTAAATAATGATTGAGAGGACTAACAGATTTATGAAATCCTTCTTCTGCCTATAGTGCGTGTATGCCCACTGAAGCAAAGGTTACCATGTCATAGAATGCTAATTCATAAGGGTTCTACTTGTGATAGCCCTTAAAATTGAAGCATAAAAAAGGACACTAAAATAAGAGATCGTCGTGTGTCTTTACATGCGACCCACAAAAGATACATATCGAGGAGTTGATGATTTGATAAGCATAGAGTCTATCTATGTTGTGAAAGCGGCTTATAGAAGCAAGTCATAGGATAAATGAGTCTTTTGGGATATGACCTGAAAACTAGAGGAGGTGATACATAGAATATCTGGGTCTGGTATATCTAAGAACCTCTCATGCCGAGTCGATAGAAAATCTCCATCATGAAAGACACTTTTAGATATAATGATCTCAAAATACAATCCTTGGATGGAAATGAATGGAGTCCTAAATAGGCTGAAGCCTTTGACCAGCCGAGGAAAAAGCCCAAGTGCCTTCCTTTATGATGTCTCAACCTTGGCATACTAAAGAAGCCCAATCAAGGGTAGCACCCTCAAAGAAGAAAGGTCACAAAACCATTGCCCATCCGGCAACTAAAGTTTAACTATAAGGAAGTAAGAATCCTATCACTAATGCATGAGACAAACCTCCATTTACATTAATCTCTACTGAAGAGGATCTTTCTTCAGGAGAAAGAGGATATCGATGGAGGCCTGATATGCTAGAAAGATATACCCACGAGTAAGACACTATGAACACATCTCAACCAAACTAATGATCTCTCTAGAAAAATCTCAAGACATGATTGAGAATAACTGCTCTATTCCAAGTCCTAAAACTCTTACTGCCCAAACCTCCCTCTTTAAGAGGATAACAAAATGAAACCTAGGCTACCTAGCCATTAAATGAGAGAGAGAACAATCATTCAAGAGAAAATAAGCTAATATTCTCTCAATCCTCCTAATAACAAAGTCAGGAAGAATAAACCTGGAACAACTTAATTCTAGACAAAATCCACTATATCAAAGGCATACAATCACTTTGTATTAGTCTAGTAGAGATCAATGGGACTCCTAAATACCTGATCTGCAGAGAACCCGAATTAAAACCCAAAATAGTTTATATATAGGCCTCAATTTCATTATTAACTCTTGACAAAAAGACATGACTTTTTTTTGGATTTTAAAAAGTCTAAATAACCCAACAAAATCATCCAAATCCTTCCTCATAATCCTGACTGAGTCTATATCTACCCAGCAAAAAATCATAAGGTCATTTACAAAACACAAGTGAGTAATGGCAGTCTGTTGACACTGCCAGTAATATCGGAACCTCGGGTTCTACAAAGCCTTTCTAAATATGTCTCATAAACCCTTCATGGCCAATACAAATAAAAAAAAGGGATAAAAGGTTACCCTACCAAAGGCCTATAAAATATGGGAATAAATTGTGACTTTTCCTATTCATGACTATTGAGAAATTAGTTGTAGATAAACATATCTCAATCCATCTAACCATGGTGTCAGGCACTCCAATAACCTATAGCCTTGTTAGGATAAACTCCCAACTAACAGTATCAAATCCTTTCCTAATATCTATTTTTAAAGCACATCTAGGCATAAGACTAGCTAAGTGATAGTTATGCATAAGCTCTTTGTCAACAAGATGACATCCGATATTTGCCTACTTCAAACAAAGACAATCCGAGTAGGACCAATAACATCTGTAAAAATCCCTTTCAATCTACTCACAATGACTTTAGATATGCATTTGTATATCACATTACAACATGAGAGAGGTTTAAAGTCATTCATAGTGGTGGGTGTCTCAATCTTAGGAACCAAAGCAATCCTAGTAGCATTAACACATCTAGGTAGAGTAGAGGAATAAAAAAAGTATCTCACAATAACAATAAAGTCCCTGCTAGTTTAATATACATTGTAGTCAATCGGTGATTACACATGATATTATTATATTCATATAAATATATATTTATTATTAATAAAGGCTAAATTTATCTTTATTATTCATATAATATTAGAGTAATGAATCTAATATTTGATTTATGAATCTAGAGTAAAGATAAAGTTTATGGGACAAAAATACTTTACAAAAAAAAATTATAAAGTTGTTATAATTATGTGATTTCTATTGTATCAAATTATTGTTTCTAAAATATTCTTAGTTGATGCTCTCTTAGATAGTGGACATTTATTAGATTCATAAAGACTAATACATATTATGTTTTTTCCTTTATGAAATGAAACAGTTGTTCTCATAAGTTTGGGTATAAGGGATACCTAAAACTAATATGTAGGTGTTTGTTATAACACATGTACACTGAACCAACCGCATAAGAATTCCATATAAAGAAATCAGTTATGTCTACAGAAAGACTCACATAACTGTTGTGTAAGTGATCCTTAGATTTAAGATCACTAAGTTATCTTATATAGAGAATGTTATGCATTGATCATGTTACATCTTATCTTAGTCAAAGTGATGAAGGAGCAGACATTGGATATAACATGAATTGTATTAATGTACTTGAGTGATCAAGAGAAGATTCATCACCCTATGTGAATTAGGGAAAATATTTCATTTGTTCTCCAATAGTATTGACTGAGAAATCCTTGGCTAACGTAGAATGAGATTTGAAAAGAGTTTCCAATCTTATTCAAATTGTAACAACCCCAATTTTCTACATCCTTTTTCACGATACATTAGGAATTTTCAATGTAATTTTTTTTTTCATTTCTGTTGAAATTTTGGTAGAGTCTCCCCTTAACCAGAGTGGTACAAGTTATTGACAATCATAATAACATGCCTTTCTGGCCAACACATCATTTTTAATCTATTATCACAAGTCTCATTGACTTTTATCCACTATTAAACATCTAGAATAAAGAGTAATCAAGATAATTAGGATGATCAAATCTCATGAAGACATGTGATAAAAAATTTCCAATCATTTAGAGTTTAAAAGTAGAGATAAGGTTTAAGGATAAAGTTTTAACAATCTAGACAAAATATCAAATTTGTACAATGACATATAATGACATAATTAAAAGGGATCTTGTAAATATTAAATAAAATCCTGATGTATACGATATATCATTTTGAAAGCTTCGCATAATGTGAGCGACAAACATCTACCACCCCACATGAGGCTGGGATGCACCTGATGTTACACAAGATACACATGACTTATTTAATGAGTCATCACATTCATATTTTTAATTGCATTATCTATTAAATTATAAGAAACTATTATCACTAAGAACCATAATTTAGTCAATCTCTAATCATCTAATAACTAATATTACAAGTCTCAATCCGGTGACTAAGTTCTTACATTCATGGTCGTCGAACACACCGATGCCATTAGATTTCAAATTAAAAACTAATCAATTAATATCCTGATCGTCAAACATGCTGACACCATTAGTTTTCAAACTTGGAAACTAATCAAGTAAAATCTTGGTAATCAAACATGCTAACGCCATTAGTTTCCAAACCAGGAAACTAATCAAATAAAAATTCTGGTCATTAGAAGGTCAATTACCAAGAATTTTAGCACTCTATTCGAGTCTCACACACATTTATTATGGCTTTTCATACAAAAGCCAATATCAATTTGATATCTTACTCCGATATCAATTCAATATTACATATCTTTTCTTCTGGCTTTTAATATAAAAGCCAATATCCATCTGATATCTCACTTAGATATCAATTCAATACTACATATCTACACTAAATGCTATAAAGTCTAAATAGGAACATTGTTGATGAAGGGATAATAATTACACTGAGCAATTGGTCACTAAAAGGTTAAGTCAAATCGTTTATAACTTTCTTAATATTTAGGATATCATGAAAGGTTACTAAACATTGTACTTGATCTTTAAATATAAATATATAAATTATTGAATTGATAATATTTTATTTTATTTTATTTAGGATTGTGATTTAAATTTGAGCTAACTTATTAGGGAATTTAATAGGTCATATACATAAAAACCTTTAGCCAACAATTAAATTAGGATGATTAATCAAGTATGACTTGATTGTAAATATGTTATAGAAAATGAGAACTAGAATGTAATTAATTTAAGAAATTATAATTTTAGACATAGAAAAATCAAGCAGGGATTTGATTAAATAAATTTCTAAAGTTATCCTGAGAAAATATATGTGATATTATTATAGGGGCAAATTGGAATTTTGTAATTTATAGAGTTTTCAAGTTTTCCTATAAATTGAATTTTATGCCTTTTATTTTCTATATAGTACATAGCACAATACAGAACACATGAAGAATATAAAAGAAAAGAGTTCACACTTAAAGACATAGTAATCCATATCTCCTGAAAATGTTTAAAAGAATTCTTAGTGGTGGTTCATGTAGATTACTGTTAGAGGCCGGACACTTGGATAACTTGTGATTTGTGACAACCAAGCTTTAAATCAATTATTCAAAGTCAAAAAGAACATTCTTCAAGTTATTTTTGTGTAAACTTTAATTAACTTTAGATCTGTCTAATGAGATCCTTGAAACTCCTGAAAAAATTTTAATTTACAAACCTGTACTTATACATGTAGATGTCAAAACCTCCAATTAACACGAAATTGAATTGTTCTTAGTAGCCAACAAACATATGATTCCTAAAATGGCACACAAGCGAAACAACATAACCCCTCCCTCTCTTTTAAAGGCCATGAATAAAATAGTGTCCAACGATTAAATATTTGGCGGTAGAAGCAAAAAAAAAGAAGAAGAGTGCTTCTCAAATTTATATAATTCCAAACATATAGAGATTTACTCTTCTTTTTTTTTTGGTTGTCATCATCATCTATTGTTCTTTTTTTTTTTTGTATAAAAATAAAATAATTTACTAATTATAGTGTTTAGTAAATTGAGTCTAATCTCTAACAAAAAAAAATGAAAAATAAAGCAGTGAGGACAAAGACTTAAAGGAAAGTAGTTAAAAAAAATATATTAGCACACTAACCTCTTTTATAGCATAAATAAATGACCAAGTCATTCAACACACAAATCCTAGAGCAAGAAACATCTACATTTAAGTATTTAAAGAGTTATGAGAAAAAGATCATACTACAATTAAAGAAAATTATATGATGTCAATTACAAGTAAGAAGGGCCCAAAATTCCCTTTAAACAAAAGGAAACCAGAAGCCATAAAACAAACCCAAATCCAAAATAACACAAAAAAACAAACAAATCAATAAAATCTCAAAAGGAGATACACACACACACACGTGTACCATTGTCACCAATAATCACAAGCTTGAAGTATGGATAATCAACAGCTTGCTGATTCGACAAAGTCTACACAAATTACTAAAAAGATCATTAAAAAGAAAAAAAATAAAATCTTAAGATTATTGCAATATAGAAAATGAACCAAGAAAGGGAAATTACATCGATCGATGATGGATTGTGTGGTTTGATTGGTGGATGTCATAAATTTGAAATGGGTGGGAGAGAGATCGGGTTTAGGGTTTGAATTGAAATCAAATAAGAAGAATAAATGGGGGAGACGAGAGGATATTTAATTGAGTTTTAATTCATTTTAGAATCACAAACATAAATTCCATCTGTAATTTGACATATCTTAAATGCCAATGAAATATTATTTTTTAATTAGTCGTTGTTTCCATAAAAAAAATATGAACAAAAATTTTTCAAATTATTTTTTATTAGTGTTTTTATTGTTTTTTTTCCTAATTTTCTAGTAATGAGAGGCTTAGTCATGTGCATAAAGAAATTTTTTATAGAAATTGGTATGAGATATTTTTAGTTGACATTGCATTTGACAAAGGAAGATGATAATATTTTTTTTGTGATTAAACTTAATTTAACTAAGGCCTCGTTTTTTTGGTAGAAAGTGGTTTCCTGGAAACCACTTTCTAAATTTTCTTATGTTTGTTTTTCATTAGAGAAATTGATCAATGGAAAACACTTTTTAGTCAAAAGAAAATTTGGCTTGGTTTCCAGGAAATTGTTTTTCTTTTATTTTGGGCGGAAAACACTTTCCAGAAGTTGGGAAAAATTTAGAAATATCATATTATTTGTTGATTATAACAAATTCGGTCCTCAAACTTTTGATTGCTATATATTTTGTTTTGAATTTTTTTTTCAATTTCACCCCTTAGAATTTGATTTTTATATTAACTTTGATCCTCATTTTTATGATTGTTATTTTCTTTTCTCTTATTATTTTTTTAATTGAAATTTTTTATCTATCAAATTTGGTCTTCATTCTTTTGATTATTACTTATTTTATTTGAAATAATTTATGAAATTATAATTATAATTATTTTAATTTCATTATCTTTTAACTTTTTTATCTATTAGATTTGATCTCTATTATTTTGATTATTATTTATTTTATTTGAGATAATTTATGAAATTAGATTTTTTTTCCAATTTCATTCTCATTCAACCTTTTTAATTTGTAAGATTTGTTCCTTATTATTTTAATAAATTTGAAAAAAATAATATTAATAAGTTATTTTCCAGCTCATTTTCCATGACATAACCAAATACTGAAAAGTATTTTTCAATTTATTTTCCATGACACTACCAAACATCAAAAAAGAATTTATTTTCCACAAACAAACAAAACCTAAAAAATTTGAAAGCAAAATAGATTTTAGAAACCTTAAACCGTCATACTCATACATAAAACACAACTCACACACCCATACATGATACAACCATGGAATATAACTACCCATCACCCCCATGATGTCATATACATTGCGATGTCCCAAGCTTCATAAAAAAAATTACATCCACAGTGCCAAAGATGGGAGGGAAACACATGTCGTTATCATTATAAAATAAACTAGGAAAACCAGTAAATATTGAAAGAGTGCAGATGGACAAAGAGCTACCATGTTACTTTCACCATAAAAAAACAAAATCATGCTCACAACATGTAAATAGAGCACTCGAGGGTTTAACTGCTGTGGTCAATTCGTGTGATTTGTTCCGTCCCCGTCCCGGGTTCGACCCTCTATGTGTACGTCTGTCACCCCCGCGGTGCCTTACCTGCTCCTGGGCTTGCAGGATGTCCAGCGGGCCGTGGGGAATAGTCGTGGTGCGCGTAAGCTGGCCCGGACACCCCACGTAAATCAAAAAAAAAAAAAAAACATGAATAACATAAGTGTTATGCTGCTTCCTGTTCCTATTTTACAGGTAATGAACGCATTTCTATGACCCGTATATCCAGCCTCCCTATACATTTAAGAGAACATTATTTCTAAAGCAGGCAACATTTTTACCCAAAGGGGAAAGCTCAAGCCCAAGAAAACCTGCCATGCACCTAATATCCTTTCTCTCCTTAAGGCTTACAGGTTCAAGCATAGTTATTAAACCTGAACCGGCCTGGCGGGTCGACCTGGTGGCTAGACCGGTCCAGGTTTGCCAAAAGACTAGCTGGTGCAATGACCCGGTCAAACCCAGGCGAGACTCGGTTTTTTTTTTAAATGTGGTTTTTCTCCTATACCCTTTTTTTTTCATATTTTTTAGTTAATTATTAACACTTTTTAAAGCTCACTATATAAATATTAGAAAAGTATTTTATTTTTTCAATGTGGGATTTAAAATCCTGTAGTATATATATATTATATGTTCCCAAGAAAAAAATTATGTTTTTTCAATGTGAGATTTGAAACCCTTTAGTATATATACTCTATGTTCCCGAGAAAAAATTTATTTTTTCAATGTGGGATTCAAAACACTTTTGTATATATATTTTATGTTCACAAGAAAAAAGTTATGTTTTTTCAATGTGAGATAAAAAAACTTTTTGGTTTAAATAATAAATACTTCAACTTAAAAGGATAACATAATATTTTTTTTAATATGAGATTTGAAACTCATTAGTATATATACATACTCCTATGTTCCCAAGAAAAAAGTTACGTTTTTCAATGTGAGATTTGAAACACATTAGTATATGTACTCCTATGTTCCCAAGAAAAAGTTATTTTTCAATGTGGGATTTAAAGCCATTTCTTATATATACTCTATGTTTACAAGAAAAAAATTATGTTTTTTCAATGTGGGATAAAAAACTTTTTGATTTAAATACTTCAACTTAAAAGGATAACATAATATCTTTTCAATGTGGGATTTGAAGCCCTTTAGTATATATACTCTATGTTCACAAGAAAAAAGTTATGTTTTTTCAATATGGGATAAAAAACTTTTTTAGTTTAAATCTTCAACTCAAAAGCATAACATAATATCGTTTCAATGTGAAATAAAAAACTTTTTAAAATATTCTTTTAAACTTCATTATTTACAACATGTATAGCCTATATTCATATGGATTTTTTTCTTAATTTTTTCATATAAAATATTAAAACTTTTAATTTTTTTTAATTTTTCTGGGTTAACTCATGAAAATTCCCGGGTCGGATTTGATAACTATGAGCTGCAGTAATGCACACTCACGAATGTTCGCCTAATGCTTTTCCCAGTAAGACAAGCTACCTACACCTCTCATCACAAGTACTGCTCAAGCAAATATACCAACGAAGAAAAATAATCATAGACTAAAAAACAAAGAGAAATAACCAACGAGAAACCATGTTTCTTTTTTCCTTTGATGCTTTCGGGCCAACTCATCACACACACCAAATTGCTTCTTGTGGTAAAAATAGATAGATATACATAACGGTACATAAAACAAGCACATGAAGGAGACATTTAAAACTTCCCATCTATCTTGATTGCTAACTCTTACAAACATAAGTTAAAAATCATGCAATGACCATGCGTTATTCAACAAAACAGGTTCACCATAAGAGATTAATTTTTACCTTGTAATAACTCAAAGATTGCATCCCAATTATGATTTGTTATCTCAGATTACAATATTATGCCATTAACTACTCAAAGTAAGAAACAAAATGAAAGGGATTTAACACTGAGAAGCGGGTGAAAACTCACCTGAAATCGTTGTATTCACTGCTACGGTGTCTCAGTTGTCTTCCAAATACTGGTTGTTGTAAATGTTGAGAGAAGTTGTTGGCACTACCACTGATCTTCAACACCATCTACAGCTACACCACATCATTAGAGCTCCTCAAACTCAAAAGACAACCTAAGGGCTCGAGCACCACCACCAATTGCTATTGCATGATCAATGCTTATTGTTTTTGTCTATGTTGAAGGCAACACCTTTTGGAGCTATTGTAATTGAGCAGGGTTAAGGGTAGGACCTTATAAACATGTATCGAAAGTCTGTAATTTTTAGGAAAGAGCAAGTAGGGTTGTAGTGGGTGGGATGCCATAACTATAGATGGTGGGTTTGTTTTTAAGGATCTTTTGTTTCGGAGAGGAAGAAGATGGTGGAGTTATGGCCAACCAATGTCGTTCTTACCTTATTTTAGTTATGGGAAACTCATTGTTTCACTTATACACGATCTTTTCATATAAAATTTGATTACGATCCAATGTTGGACCGATAACTATGCTTGATAATATAAAAATTTATAGCAAGTAAATTTTATGCTAATTCCTCAATATTTTTTAAATGTTTTTATTTTATTAAATCATCAATATTTTGAAAATAATTTATTTTTAACTTTTATCGCAATTTATAATTCAAATTTTCCTTAAATCTTATCCCTTTTCGGGTTAACTGTGTGATTTTATATAGAGCTTATATTGATGGTCTAGGTCATTCACGCCTAAAACTATATATTAATTTATTTAAAAATTCCAAATATTTTTTCTAAATATTTTCTCCCCAAATTCATAAATATTATCTCTAGTTTATCATTTTTGGGCTACAAAGTTTACATTGTACCCTTTATGTTCGCCAAGTTATATTTTCCAGATTTAGACACATTTTTAATATCAAGTTTACACTAACTACATTGAATTTTATTAAATTATATCCCAGAACATTTATTTCCCCTTTTATCTTTTCCTTTTGTTTTTTATTTGTTTTTCTCTATTTTTTATTTTCCCATTACTTTTCAAATTTTTGTTTTTAAATTAACATAGGAACATTTTATTTCAAATTCCCAAAATCTAAAGTTACCTTTTTAATTCAAATATGCAATTTACTCATTTAACATATTATCATCATCATCATCATCATCATCATCATCATCATATAGGGATTTACACTTCTAGAGATGACCTAGAACCCACCAATTTAGAATCAGTCTTTTAGCACTAGTTTGAAATTTAGCAACTCAAGGTTTACCTCAAGGTATTCATGGTGATAGATGGTTTTCCATCGACACAGGATCACTTTTGATGATGGGTTGTAATTCATCAATGTAGACTTGTCTTTTCTTGATACCATGAGTTAAGGACAACTTTCAATGATAGGTGGTAGTCCATTGATGCATGATCACTTTTGATGATGGATGGTAGTTCATCATTACATGCTTGAATTTTCTTGATACCATGACTCAATGACAATTTTCAGCTATGAGTGGTAGTCCATTAATACCGAATCATTTCTGGTGATGGACAATAGTCCATCGACATAAGATCGTTTCATATTAGATTACATGCATTGGGGATTTTCACCTATGGAATTTCTATAAAAAAAATTATGCAATGCTCTAGGTTAGATTACATGCATGTATCCTTACTTGTTTAAAAAATATAGCCCTCTTTTATTTGCAATCTATCTTTATTGTTTGTGGAAGGGTTTGTTATTTCTACACTAGTCTCTTTTGGTTTCTTAATTCACCGGCCTACTCGAGTTTACTCAATCTAAATCTCTTGCTCGAATGTAAGTGCATAGCTTAGGCTTTTTACTATGACCACTACCTCTTTGTTTTCAATAAGGAGTTTTTTTTTTTTTACCATTTAGAAGGACTAGCTATTTTTTGTCATGACTATGCTTCATAAGTGTGGTATTCTTACGCCATTCCACATTCGTTATCTATATTGAAGAAATGTTGTTTCATTGCTTTTCCTTTCTAGACAAGTTCATCAAATCATCTATTACTAAGAAAAATTTCAAATAAGATTGCCCGCAATTGATATAGCTGCACATATCCTCTCAGCAATCATCAACATGCACTCATGTGACCACATCCTCATCATATATTTGTCTTAACTTTATAGGTTTGTTGTGGAGTTCTCTAAATCATTTTTTTTATTGAATTAAAACCATATTTTATAAAAGGGCAAATCATCCCTCGCCTATAAGGTTACCCTTTAGTTGGATTGTGCTTCCTAAATCTAGTGTTACTCTAAACTTTTAAGGGATTTCACCAAATCATCAACTGTTATGGGATTCTTTTAAACAATATTCCCCTAACTAATCTAGATATGTTTATCTTCCTAGCAATCATTAATAAGCATTTACAAAACAAAATCTTCATCAAGTACCTCTCCAATCTAGACATTGATATCCCTAATAACTATAATAAGGCATGCAAGTATCACCCTCATCCCTTGATGTTTCTCTATCACTTATGGTTTGTGGTGGAGTTCCTTATGTCATCATCTAATTAATGGGTTTCTTCCCAATAGCTATGACAAGAAAATTTCCCCAGCTGATTTAGATGTGCTACTCTTTCTAGTCACCAAGAAAAAACATATAGTCATCATACATTTCTTCTACCAGTTATAGCTTGGGCTGATGTTTATATGTTATTGACTTCTTCAAGTTGAATTGCCCCTAAGCTAATCTGGATGTTTCCATTGGCCATTTAAAGGCATGTATGCATCCTCAACATTTTTCTTCCCAAAATATTCCTTTAAACTACATTGCACCTAGCTAGTTATACTACACATTCATTGTTGTTCATCATGGAATGCCTTTATTAATTTGGTCATTTACCTTCTAGGAGAAGACTTGCATGCTTTATCATAATCTTGTTCCTTCTAAATTAAAACACTATTAGCTGTTTTAACCATGCATGTTTAATTGTCTGGTGTGTATGCCTGAACATCATTCTTATTGAGAACCTTATAAAGTTAGCCAATAACTGCTTGTTTTTTGACAATCACCTTTCTTGACTAGAAATCAAAAAGCGGACTTTCAAAGATTGTATCCATTCCAGTCTAATTATTAAAACAAAATCATATAAATATAAATTTGAAAATTGATTAAACTTCTTTGGCCGAAGATCCAAAACACATCATTCAACACTAAGATGCAAATCTTAGTTGATGTGTAATGAGATAGGCATTAGTTGGGATCATGGAAACGAAAGGTTTTTATCAATTCCTATATGATGGGGGTCATTTTAGAAATGAAATGTTAAATACTAGAGGTAGGATTTGGATTTCTAAAAGATTAGGCTGCAAATTTCCTATGTGATGAAAGGCTATCTTGGAAATCACATGTTAAAACTTAGAAGTAGTGTAAACAATGAATGACAAGTTAAAATCTCGAAAATAGGGTTTGGTTTTTTAAAAGGATGACTGCTTACTTCATGTTGAGTGTGTTCCATTATCGCACCTGGTAAGGAGTGTGATGCATAAATAAGTCATCATCATCATCATTTTTTTAGAGGTTGGCATTGTCCAACACAAACGAGATGTTTTTAATCAAAAAAGACTTTTCGAGGCACACAACATAGACTATGGCTCATGGCTAAAAAAAGGATATATAAGACTCAAATAGTGTTTGAGAGTACAAAAACATAAGACCATTTATTTTATATGGATATCTTTTTAGGCTTGATGCCTTGATTTTGTCATTTTAGCGATTGATCTCATTACAATCTTAATTTTTCCAATCGTATCTTTGTGTTTTGTCACACCTTCGAGTTTGGACTTTGCACTATTATGATGGACGTTTTTTGTTTGTCTTTCCTTTTGTTTTGTCTTTTCTCTTTTTTCTTTTGTTTTGAATTTGAATTTTTATTCATTTGAACTCCCATTTGATCATTTCGATAGCTCTTTTCTATAAGTATAACTAACCCCTTACTCATCTTTAAAACCAATGTTTATTTTAAGATTCATATTCTTTTAAAAGAATTAGGTAACGACTCTATTTTTCATAAATTCTCTTTAATTTCAGATATTTCATTTCATGTGTCAGGCGCAACGCTAATGGCTCAATAACTTTTTCTAATCAATCATCATGTGAAGTCTAACAACTATGTTATGAAGTTTAGTAGGTCTTTCATAATAGAAGTTGGTCACTTTGTTTGTTTGTTTTTTTAATGGAACTAAATTCCTTTTTGATTTGGATTTAGTCTATTTTTGGCTTAAACTATATGTTCATGTTACAAAGATATTTAATCTTTTTAGTTTCAACAACAACAAAAAAAAAACCTAATCGCTAATAAATAAAATTTAAAGAAAAACAATAATCTCTTAAGTTTTGAAACACACACCCGCAACAAAGCATGTAGAATCCCAGGCTAGTCATAGGACTATACTTAAGGGGTGGATCTTTTATCTAGATAATAGATTGTCTAAATAAATTCAATTTAAGCCAAATTAGTTTCACATTGTCTATATTAATTAAACACCTTATTTGGTCCTATAAAGTGTTGCTTGAGTCCTAAAGCTTATCCACAAATTTGTATCCACATCTTGAAACCTAACTAATCATTTGAGTTAGTTCTTCAAGTTTTATAAATTGAATTAAATAGTCTTTTTAATTTTAAAAAATAATTATTTAGTTCCTTTCATACATTTCAAGTTCTTTTTTAATGTACCA
>Ga0307509_10007444_pt1 | contig 14301 bp, 17 predicted proteins | sample 10_EM_MG_FD_202245 | JGI IMG/M metagenome (GOLD analysis project Ga0307509, IMG submission 202245) | Populus trichocarpa ectomycorrhiza microbial communities from riparian zone in the Pacific Northwest, United States - 10_EM | ecosystem: Host-associated > Plants > Roots > Unclassified | place... | reverse complement strand
CCAGTCATCCCTAGTGTCGCTTCCTAAAACATCCCAAACACTTCTGCTTCGTCTAACTGCTAAGCCAAACATACTATCTCCATTCTCTAACATTTCCTTTCAATCGTGCAACTACCATCAAACGTAAGCCTTCTCCGCTATCCATCATATCCGTTTCACCAATACCCGATGTTTGGAATCTTTGTGAATATTCAACAAACAGAAGGCATAACCTTGTTGTGATATACCAGAAAGTATACCTCGACGTTGACCCTGTTAGACCAGCCTTTACCTCCCACCAACCTCGATTTAAATCTCTCCCAGGGTCCCCCAACCTCCAACGAGAAAGGGTTAGAAGCTGAAAACTCACCTCAAAAGTATCTAGGATCTGGATCGGATTTTGAAAGAGGGGACTAAAGAAGCCGCAAGGTAGGATAGGAGATGTAAGGAGGCGAAGAAGAAATATAACGAGGCGGTAGGTTTTCCTTTATTCAAATTCTATCTATTTAGGAGAAATAGTCAGTTGAATTGATTTGAGAATCAGTGGCCGAAGGAAATCAAGGCGCACAACGGGGCCGCCCATAAGATCAAGGGAGGCGCCATGATTGCGATCCTTCCTCAAGGTGAGGACTATCTGAGGGGGGTTTTTGGACGGAGGTTCGAGCTGCTTTGGGGTCTCCCCCTCCTCCGGGCACTGGTATAATGCCACCTCAGAACAAAAGGCTCGCACCTTTAGCGAATAAAGGTTTTTCTCTAACCTTAATATTTGTTTATAGGGCAGCTAAGGGTGGGGATAGTCCCCCAGCCTCCACCCCCCCATTCCACCCCTGCATCCCCAACTAACCTCCCCCGCGCATGTGTTCCTTGGGCAAAGTGAAGATGGGTGGTAATAGAGCAGAGTGGAGGGTTTTTGTTCTTCCTCGTTCTTCTTAGTTTGTTTAACCTTTCCATTATTATTATGATTATTTCTCTTGTTTGAATCAAAATAATAGATCGAGTGCTCGAACTGGAACAAATACAACGTGATTCTAAAATAGAACTTCGTCGCACTCCTCCGAATCCAACACCTACTACCCCGGGAGCTCAGGAGCATGCTTGGGATCAATATTCCTGCACCCTTCCGAACCTTTACTCTCGTTTTCACCAGGCACCGGTTTGTGAGCCTTGGGTATCTTGGGCTGCCTAGTGATAACCCAACACCCGAGGGGGGTAAGGTAGCCGAGTGGTGACAGTAATGCTCGGTTGCGGACTCTGACGAGATATGTTATTAGCTTGATGTAGGTTTTGGCATAGGGAGGCTTAACACTCGGAATACCAGTCAATCACAGTGTGGGGAGACGATAGATAGACCAACTATAGGAATATTTTCGGCAATGAGCTTGTCCAGGTGCTTCAGGCCAGCTTAGTCTCAGGCACGGAATTGTTCTCAAGAAAATACCTTTCGGAAGCAATGTCAATAAGCTGTACTTGTACATTCAAGTGCCCTCCCTGATTAAGTTAGCGGGATACGGAGGTATAAATTCAAAAATACATTCTCCCCTTTAATCAAATCCATGAGTTCCATAATACTAGTAGCATCTCCCCATATCCCATTGATCAATCGGCATCTATCATATTCGCCCAATAAAATCCTCCCCCCCAGAGGTATTCCCCCGCTCATACGCGGTAGCCTTCTCCCCACCCTTCGCCTGCCAAAACCTACAAGGGTTGAACCCACCACCCTTCCCGCACACTATTTGCGACAGCTGCGCGATTATCGTAATCATATGGATGCCGTGTCTTCGTGTAGGAGGGATTAAAAACGAACATGAAAACTAATAACAGCCTCTGCGTCGAAAGTAGCATATGGAAACCTGACAGCACCCTCTCCATAAATTCCCCTCCCTGGGGACATGTCATCTAGGAGGGGTATCACTAGGGTATAGAGGATCTGAGAGTGAGAATATTCTGTGCTAACATCGGGTCGGATCGACATTCCGGTCCAATGCGCTGGGAGAGAAAGAAATATTTTCTATCGTAGTATCTTTGTTATAATTGCCCCCCGCGGTGTGCCCGAAGTCTTAACCGCAGAATTAACCAGTACAGTTCTTCCTTGAGCCAGAATGGGAGCCTCAAGAAGCGAATCCCTGGCTGGAAAAGCTGAGGGAACCTGTTCTGACCGAATAGCCCCTGACCCATCCAACTGCTGCTTGCGAAGATGTGGGGGAATATATCGACCTCCGGATGCCGCTTGCTGTAGTTTACGTCGGTCACGAGCCTCCAAAATCCTCCTAAGATGCTGGGCCTCGGAAGCTTTCTGCGCATCATCATACCTGAGAGTGGTAGTACCGTAGGAAGAATGCACGTGCCCAAAGACATGAAGCATTGGGCGAACCTTCCAAAGCGCCTTCCGCAGCCCAACACACCCATTACTATCATCAGAAAGATACCCTGCCGGAGGCCCATGGGTAACTCGAATATCAACGTCGAGAGAAACGATCTCCCACGACGAGAAGCCATCATCTTCCGAGTACCCAAAAGCGGTATTGGTCGATGTAGCTAAGGATTTTGGGGACCCGAATACCTTAAACGTCCGTCCTGCAATCGTCACATCCGTGCTCTCATCCTCGAGATATATAATGCCCGACTTCTTTGCTTCCCGGAAAGCTGCGCGGCATTTCCGGTGCTCGTATAAGTCGTCATATATTGCGGCATGACGTGCCTCGCACTTGGGGTCTAGCGCCAGGTCATGGTTGCCGCCGATGACTCTCTTGATTGTATGGGGGAGCAGAGAGAGTTCGGATAAGCGTTGCATGAGCTGTGCTGGGCGGCCTTCAGAAAGGTCTCCAGCTACAATTAGGATGTCACCAGGGGGGATGCGTACTTTGGATAATGGGATCGTGTGTAGGTCGCTGATCGAAACGATAATAGTTTCTTGGGTAGCACGGGGTAGTGCGGTAGGAGTTGACTCTGGGAGAGCCATGGTTTCAATATGGGAGGTGGTTGTTGATGAGAGGTTGTTGCTGATGAGAGGTTGTTACTGATAAGAGGTAGTTTCTGATAAGGTTGCTTCTTCGGAAGTATGATACTGTTAATCGGAAAACCGGAACGGTGGCAGGGCACCTAGCCTTTGTAATCGGGGGTGAGGGTAGACTAAGTCGAGCGCAATACTACTAGTAAGCTTAGCAGCCTAGGAGCTGTTTTCTAGTCCGGGTAACCAGACCCTGATTCTTATAGCAGGATTTACACCCACTCCTGATGCTCCTCCACCTCCTCTCCGTACCCCCTTTATGTTAAAGCTACAGAACTTGCGCCCTTGAGGGTTATATATTAACACCACGATAAACCACAGCACAGCGAAAACCTTGGGAAAACATACAAGCGCCCTGCAACAAAAACTCCACGATTGCCCGAGTCCGGAAATATAGATAGCTGTGGCAAGATTCTAAAAACTGCAAGCAACGCCGATGACGTCAATGTCAAACTAGCCTCTAAGCACTTGCTTAAGTAGAGCCCATGCGCCCACAGGGAGACTAGATCGAAAGACGCGAACAGGAAGAGTGAACAGCGGAGAACTGCCAAGCTTTCATCCTAAAAACCCTTGGTTAGCAACTGAAAAAAGACGACGAAATGTAGACGATCTAGATGAAAGATACATGAATACTGCCTTAGTAGCCGGCCTTACAGTTTCATATTGTATACTACAACGGTAACAAGCGCACAAAGCACCAATTCTCTTTTAACCACGGAAAATCTCTCATTAAACACCCAAAGAGTAAAAATCATCTACGGTGAGGTCCGCCAGCAGGATAAGTATAAGTTTCCAAGTTTGCATTTCATGAAATACCCAGCTGGCGCAGTGGTTAATACTCCTGTCGCAATTAGCGGGAGCCCAGGAGTTCAATCCATGCTGACAACCAGTTATTATTGAACGATCCGTCATGTAGGGCAGGAAAACTGAGAATTTCTCAAATCCTGCCCTATGGGGACTGGGAGATTGGAGAACTTGGCCCTCATCAATAGGGCTCCGGGGTTTAACAATCCTGCTACGAGGTGGTAGAATCCGACTCTAGACCTTAAAGGTTGGCGATCGGCGGGTAGCAGAAGCAGACGGGACGGGGGTTTGTAAATAATAAAAAAATAAAAATAAAAATCATTTATTTATTTATTTATTTATTTATTTTGTCTTGGGAATGCAGCCATTGTCCCTAAAGAGCATAGCCATTTTAGTCGTTTCCGCTCTGGTAAGGAACTCTCTCCCTATTTATTGCCTTGTAAATATAGCTTTTTTTCAAGGATAGCAAGGTATGTCACCAAATTACAAGGCTGTCTTTGATATCTTTTGTTCTGTTTTATCCTACGCCTCTTTGTCTTTGTCAAGCGCTGAACATTTCTCCTCACAATTTGTTACGGGGCCTCCTTCCCAACTACTCCTCAGCGTCACTCCCGGCGCGGCCACCCCTCTAATTTGCACTAGTAATTGCATTCTGCCACTCCCTCATATCCGAAGGGCTAATCCTTCCTCCGCTGCCTCTAGACACCGCTTCGGCAGCCTTAGGCGTTATTCCTCTAGTGCCTTTTTGAGGGTGTATTCCGCCGTCACCACGGCGGCAAGTCTTGCCCCCAAAAGGAGTATCATGGCGAAGGTTTTAACCCAAGGTTCAGGGACAGCGGATTCACAGTTCAGAGTTTGGTTGCCGGGATAGTGCAATCAATTGTATATAAAAGATATCGAAAGAACAATAAAGAGTGAAGTGGTTGATAACAGCGAAGACAGATAATAAGGAAACGACGAGTAGCAGAGACAAAGAGCGATGGTTAATTGAAAACAACAGCGGAGGATACTCCTCCTTTTATCTACAGAATTCCTTCCCAGTTCTCCCACTGACTTCTCACCCACCTTTCCACATACAAATGAACAAGAACCAGCTTGCCTATTCTAAACGGTGTGGTGGTGCCTGGTGGTGTGGTATGGAAGCTACTAGCTGTTTAGCATTCAGTGATGATGTGACATAGGAGTTCGTAGATGTTCGAGACTAATTGATAGTGCAGTGTCGAAGTTGCAGGTTGTGTCAAACTAGTTGTGGTGCGACGTTGCAGTTGATAGTCGTTTCGAGGTTGTTCATAGTGCGACAGAAGAGTCTCGAGTTACGTAGGCATCTCGGCCGAAACAGGGTGCTAGTAGCCAGTGGTGATTGATGTCCGTTTCCAATGATGGTGAGCAGCACAAACAAGAAGATCTTCAACAGAAAGAAGTCCATAGGGAAGCAGGGATCATATTCCCGAGGTGTATGTTTATGTCGGTTGGGCCATGTTGGTTAACGAGTGCTACTGCTACAGCAGTCCTGTAATTCTCATCAGCGATATCGCAAGAAGTAGGGCTAGGGGAGAAACAAAGGGAACTAAGTTACTTTTTGCAAAATTCCTCAACCCAAAACAGCCTGCTTAGACACAAGGGGTGCGTGAATACCAGACAGGCGGGAAACACCTGTGGAGATCAACGCAACCCTCAACGCCACAAGGCTCACCCGCATAGATACACCAAAGCTAATCCTCTTGATGTAAATGTCCCCGATAGGCACCTGTTGCAATCAGTGTTCCCAAGCGTCCCGTCCGCCCTGTAGGCACCTACAGGACTCCAGTCCCTTCCGTCCCGGGCGTCCGTCCCAAGCTGTAGGGCAAGGGCGTCCGTCCTTTGGGAAAGACTACCGTCTAAGAGGGTGACTGTAGGTCCCTACAGTCCTCTATGTATCGGGAACTCCCGAACGGTACATGCAGTCCTCACCCGTCATCCGCAGTCCTCACCCGTCTTCTGCAGTCCTCGCGAATTACCTATAGGGCCAGTCCATTACCTGCAGTCCTCACCCGTCATCCGCAGTCCTCACCCGTCTTATGCAGTCCTCGCCAATTACCTGTAGGGCCCGGCCGTCATCCGGAGCTACCCGGAAAATTGCGCCACCTGAGACACCTATAGGGCCCGGCCGTCCGTCCCGGGCATGGGTTAGGACGGACTACAATTTGGCGTCCGTCCCGTCCTAGGCAAAAGACGGATGGACTGGACGCTTGGGAACACTGGTTGCAATGGATCGCGGCCGGCTGCCTCCGCTGAGAGATTTAGGGAGAAGGAGTCGCGGGCACACTACTAGTCACAGCTGTTGTCAATCCACAGGGGGCGCTAGCCCACGCAGATGGTAGAGAACCTTTTGTTGCTATGGTGGCAGATGAGCGACGTTATGTTGGCGATTAAAAGAGAGAGACTGCCTGTGGTGGCATTGTAGCTTAGCTCTATCGGGGAGAACTTTCTGGGGGATAGTGGACCTCCCAGTTAGCAAGGAGTACGTAATAAGATTAGGGAGATGGAGAGGGAAATAAGGGCGAAGAGGAAGATGGGTTTTGCTCGTCGCCCTGTGCCAAAGCTGGAGGAAACGGCTAGGTTCATCATTTTAGTGTTGAGAAAAGTTGAAATTTTCAGATCTTCGGGAATGAATGGAAGTGGGACAACTAATTCTTTTCTGTTCTGTGCAATAGTTTTGAGCTGTGGGGGTGTTTCTGTTAATGCTATCGACCCGGTGTTCGAGACGAAAATGATGGACATGCTTAAGCAGACTAGGAGGTACGCGGATGAGCGAGAAGTTGATGGGGAGGGGAGGGGTGGGTGTAGCCGAGTGTTTCGTCGTTTTTCTACGTAGACCGGAGACCGCCGTCGGCCAGTATCATTCTCATCCGCTGTGGTTGTCAGTTGTTAAGCGGCGATGTCAACTCCAAGCAGTCCTTCAAAGAGCTAATGCCCCGCACGGTAGCCTTGTCATTGACTCGGTCTAATCTGGCAAGGGCTGTCATTGACGCCTTCCGACTGATCAGCCCACCATCCCTGATTCTCGGACAAGAGCCCCGCAAGACAATCTCCAATCTCGGCCTTCTCAATAAACCCTCTATCCACAGGCAATGGTCCATGGACTGAACAGACGTTGCTACTACACCCCCCATAATCGATTTTAAGATTGACACATCCAACAAACACTCCTCACAACGATTCCGTCCTCATCAGTTTCAGCTCTCATTGAGAATCTAGGAGGCTCACCTCCGCTGTGTATTCTTCCGCCGCTCCTAAGGTCACAATTTGGAATTTCTTCGAGAATTATCTCTTTACAGGTATTAGTGGCCCTCACCGGCTTTGGGAATATTTTCGGCAATGAGCTTATCCAGATTCTTAAGGGCAGCTTTAGCTTCCGATCCCGAATCATGCTCAAAAGATGCCTTTCCCAAACGAAGTCCATAGGATGCGCACTCAAGGAGCCCCCAATATCCAGGGGATAATATGGAGGTACAAACTCAATACTACATTCTCTCCTCCGATCAAATCCTACCGGTTCCATAATACATTTCCCCAAAGCCAACTAATCAAATCAGGATCAATTATATTCGCCACAATGGAAACTTTCCAATCAGCGGGATTTCCTCGGCCTGACCTCGTGGCCTTCCCCCAACCCCCCCGGCCAAACCCCCTATGTGTTGACCCCACCACCCTTCCCACACAGCGTGTAAGTCAACAGCGTAATTGTCTGGTTACCGGGTCTTGATATAGGAAGTACTAAAAACTAACACGAAGACTAGTAACAGCCTTAGCACCGAAATCAGTGCTATCGAAACCTGTAGGAGCCTTCTCCGTAGACTCACAGACCGCCAACAACATAACCTCAAGAACGGCAAATATACCCTTCACTTTAGCCAGCGCGAGGGTTCAGCCGCAGCATAATTTGTATCCTAATTATCGAACAGCCCAGCAAAAGGCGACGAAGCTTCTGCTATATCTTGATCCTTTTCATCGTCCCGGGCAAATTCTTCTGGGGAGCAGGCGTCGGTTTAGAAAGCTCGTAGCCCTCGCTCTCAACAAGCAAAGACGAGAAGGGTGAAATCAGCGAAGGAGGTCTGGAAGCTCGCCGGAGAGGAATATTCGTTGTTTGTTTGCACCACTCTAGAGGTGGGTTTCCTTTGCGTCGGTCTAGCAGAGGACACGGAGGCACCCTTCATTCCCCGCGAAACACCGAGGCGGAGCACACGGGGGCCATGATCCTCACCTTTCCACCAATAAGCTCAGAGCCCAAAACTAAACGTAGTATAATGGGGAAAAAACCAAGGTTATCTTCTCCAAACACGGAAGTCTGGAATCGAAAATGGAAGAATTGAGGGATCATGGGAATCAAAAGCTTGCATTATGTATTAGTTCTAATGCTGTAGTTCGCTGGGGTCAAAAAGAGGCTCACTTGCACCAGGGATCACTCGGCAATTTTCCGTAACCGAGCACAATAGAGGGACAAATACAGCAATATTAACACCGAATATTCTCACATTTAGATCCCTCTATCCATGGTAATATACCCAAGATATTATAGCTACAACACTACTAACTGCAGTGACAGAAACACAAATTTCAATCCCCTCCCTATCCTCCAAGTAGGAAGATAAAAACAATCTAAATCTGTGCATCTTCGTCTAAGCAGGACTAGCTGTTTCAGTCTTTACTTCCTCCCCCTTCCGAATAGCGGCCAGGACTTCGGTACAGAATTTCTGTACAAACTTTGTTTGCTGCATTCGCCGCCGGGAGGTTTTTGCCTGAAATAATCTTGCACCTTCACCTTCTTATCGACTTGGAACTTGATCCACAGAGCGGAATTAGTGGGGAAGGTAATCATAACAGTACTGTATGTCCCTGTCCGGCCTCTACCAGTTTTATCTCAACTAAGTTAGTACTAACTTATTTTACTAGAAGAAAAAATTCTGTATACGAGGCAATAGATAGGGAGAACATATCTTGTGAGAGCGGAAACGACTAAAATGGTTATGGTCAACGGTTGCCTTCCCAAGACAAAATAAATAAATGTTTTTTTTTATTTTTAGCTTTATTTTTTATTATTATTTACAAACCCCCGTCCCGTCTGCTTCTGCTACCCGCCGATCGCCAACCTTTAAGGTCTAGAGTCGGATTCTACCACCTCGTAGCAGGATTGTTAAACCCCGGAGCCCTATTGATGAGGGCCAAGTTCTTCAATCTCCCAGTCCCCATAAGCCAGGATTCTTTAACTCTCCTGCCCTACATGACGGATCGTTCAATAATAACTGATTGTCAGCATGGATTGAACTCCTGAGCTCCCGCTAATTGCGACAGGAGTGTTAACCACTGCGCCAGCTGGGTATTTCATGAAATGTAAATTTGGGAACTAATACTTATCCTACTCGAGTACTGGAAGCCCGATTTGGGGTTTAATGGGTGTGTAGTGTCTCTTCCCGTGTTTCTGGTAGATTTTAATGGACGTGTTTCTCATTCGTTAGATGTTTAACCAGAGATTCTCTGTGGTTCAAAAAATAATTGGTGCGTTGCCTGCTTGTTACTGTCGCATGGTGCGATATGAAACTATCTAGCCCGATACTAACCTAGTATTCATGTACAGTGCCTTGAATCCAGATCATTTACTTTTCGTCGCCCTCTTTCAGTTTCCAGCCAAGGGTTTCCAGGACGAAAGCTTGGGAGGTCACAGCTGTGGACTCTTCCGGTTTGTTTTTTTTCCCGGATTTTTTTAATCTAGTCTTCCTGTGGGCGCATTGGTTCTACTTAGTCAAGTGCTTGGACGGCTCGTTTGACATTGACATTATTGGCGTTGCCTTGATGTTCTTGCAGTCTTGCCCCAGTGATCCATATTTCCGCTTGGATGAACTTGGGGGCTTTGTGGCTTTGTGGCGGGGCCATTGTCCGTTTTCGCAAGGTTCTCGATATGATGTGGCTAATGAGGGTGTTAATTTATAATGCTCAAGGGAACAAGTTTCGTAGCTTTAACGTGGTGGATTTTTGCATCGGCTAGATCTCCCTCGAGTCTTGTTACTTGCCTCAATAGGACAACCGAGCAGGGGATTCTCCGCGAGCTTTGTTGAGAATCTTCTTTTTGCCCATGGTTTTGTTCTGAGTTCCATTACCTTGACTCATAGATCAACCGTTAGGATTTGGGGTTGCGCAGGACGGCGCTGCTACAGTGATTTTGGCGCTTGCGCTCCATTTAGAAGCGCGGCTTCTAATCGTGCGTCTATGTTGGACAATACAAGTAGCACTTCGGGCTTGGACCATTTTATCGGTTAATTCGTTAAACCGAGCGGCTGCCATCCCACCATGACTATGTCCGGGATTTGTCTTGATGGCACTCTGTGGTAGCTCTCTGGCGGGCTTGATATCACCAACTTGTTCCATAGTTTGTTGTTGTCCTCTGGTTGAGCATGATGAGGTCGCCTCGTATCTACGGCAACCGAGCCACCCCCACATCCATCCAGCCTTGCCACTAGCACATTTTTTCTTCGCCTTCCCAATGACTCCAAAGTTCCTTATTTTCCCATCCATCATAGCGGAAGAAACAGTGGAACTTTCATCTTGAACAGAAGTCTCGAATTGTGAGCCGGAAGCATTGACATTACCGAATCCGGGGCCGGGTACAACCCTCACCACGACACGCCTCACTCCCGGTAAGACCCCCTGTTTCAGGTAAGTTCACCCAGTTGTTGTCGCTAATTGTTTCTGGTCTTCTCTTCAAGTCCGCGAACCGGTACAGAACTTTTAGATTCTTACGCTCATATCCTTAGCCCTAGGTTTCCCCTGTGCTTGTCGATGTGATGACGAAGAAGCCAATACTACTCTCTCACATAAAGCATGCTGGTAGACTATACAAGCTGACTTTCGGTAATAGGAACTTTACTAATAATTTTTTTTAAGGATATCAATACAAGAAAAAAATCGCAACCGCAACCGCGCCCCCCAGATCGCCCGGCCAACCCCGCCACCACCGGCCGATCGATTAACCAGCGTAGGAAAGCACAGCTCAAAACCGGATGGTTGGAGCCAGCTGCGAAACGGATCGTCAAGGTAGTTCTAAGGAAGAGGGAGCAAACATATACAATTCGTCGGAGACGTTTCAACCGCTGTCCCTCTTCCCCCGAGCAAGACTGGGGTACTGGCTATCATTTACGGGACGTCACAAAAAAGCTATAGAGGAGCTTTACACTTATTCTTATGATATAGAGGCCTTCCAACATAAACTCAAGCGATCCAAACCGCCGTTCATCAATTCAACCTCGAGAATTGTGCCAATTTACCACAATTGGTTAGAGAGTTGAATTGCGAGATTGGAATGATCTCACCGGGGGGCTCCAGAAAGGAGCCATGAGGTAGGTTGGGGTGTTTAAGGATTTAATGTGCGACGAAGGAGCTAGTAACGATAGTCATCGTTGGTGGAGGAACTGGAATGAGGGGGTTGATGCCGGTGAGATTCCAATTTATTTATCCCCACCCACGGTTGGAGTTTGCAAGAGCCAGCTGGTTTCCCTAGCTGCACCAATCGCTGAGCGTTGTCTGAAACGTCTGGAAACCTAAAGCGAGTTGATATGAGATAGGGGTCAGCCAGGGGTGGGGGATTCTGGAATGCTGTTCTCCGATCTGCTAGCTTGTGATGGTTTGGGGATCCTCTTTTTCCTTTACTAATTATGTATAGTCTACGAGTTATTCCCCTACTCCCGCTGGTGCTTACGACGCTATAGAGCAAACATATCTCTTTGGCGATCATCTTGAATAGTGGGTTCAATTACATATTGACATTCGAAAGATGGTGTCCAGGTTTGACACCCCAAATGTCAGTGAGTCGTTCTGTAGTTTTTTTGTTGATTCCGAGCAGGTTCAAATAAAAGGCCCGCACCGAATATTACGAATTGCAGCATGATATCCTTGTCAAGTTTGCCAATAAGCTTACACGGAAAATAGGAAGCAAGATGTGTGCTAGATGGTCCATTTCTTGAGGCCCATTCACGAAGTAGGCGGTGTCTTCTTTTTCCCCACTATTGTTCAACAATGCGAGCGCATAGTTGTGGGGTTTTTTTTGGCACGAAATGTATTGACTTCCAAACCATGGTTTGGAAGCGAAGACATATCACAGGGAACAGCCCCCAAGTCTCGAGCACTGGAAGTTGAGCTTTTCTGAAAGGAAAAACTACCCACTCTCGGCAGCGATGCCAATCCCGGCAGGACTGTCTATCTGTCGACCGGGTTAACGAGTAATGGGCCGCTCAGAATGAAACATAAACCTATCAATACAAAACTACGCAAGATCATTCTGGTGAGCACTATGTCGATAGTGGAGAGTCATTTCTCTAATAATGAAGACCTTTATATGCGCTTCCAACAAAGACTACCACAGAAGATACCCCCGTTATCGATCATATTCGGCAATATTTTTGGAGAATTGAATGATTAAAAGCCTGTTTCAGGCGAGTTTTTCGCCACAAGAGACATCATAGACTTTGGTTAGCTTCAAGACGTGATTAACATAACTCAATTCCAAATCTGAGATGGCTTCAAAAGTGAAATAGGCTTTTAACATCCCACCCGGTCCAGAGAATACCCTAGTTTCAATTCCCAGAAAAGCCATGATTTACGATCTGTTTAGTCTACTCCCCCTATCATTTGGAATGGCCTAAACTACCCCCGGGAGACCGCATGGTCCTCTGTTCTACCGGAAAGGGTCACCAAAGAATCGGAAGTTTGACTGAAGTTTCCCGGACGAGAACAGACCGCTTTTTGCCGTCCTGCCCCGTCCAGGGCTCTTGACAGTCGCCCCGCCGGAAGCAGCGGGGGCCCCAGACCGTTGGGGGCGCTGGTGCAAATTCTTGTCTTTGCAGCAACTGGAGCTGTTTGGAGAATAGTGGCAGGCGAGGCTCTTTTGGAGTCGCGTGGGACAACGCCTGTCTGCCTGCCTAGGTGAGATTTTTGTGTTTTCTCCCCTCAACCGCTTCGGTTCGCCGGTGGCGGCCGAGGATGGATACGAGTACCGGTGCCGGGTACTGGTGGGTTTACTGAGTGGAAGGTTTTGGGCTAATCGCAGATCCCAGGATCCAAATTTTTGTCGCTGTTTCGACGGTTTTTTTATGTATGAGTTGTTTTGCGGCTTCATGTTACCTTCCGTGTCTCGCGACCAAGGGTCTGTTGTAAGCATTTACTGGCCGTCAAATAAGTTGCTGTTACGCACCAGTTTACTTGGGCAAGACACCACTGCACTGTTGGGGGTATCATACTAGGTTTGGCTAACCTTACGAGATGCAAGAGAAAACGAAAGTGAATTTTTGGCATCCCATCATGAACGATTTCCCTACCCTAGTTAGTACAGCGTGGCGTGCGGGCAGGGACTACCAATGAATGATTGGTACTGGTGGGTTACTATTCCTAGTAACAAATTATTATCTTTGCGCTCACCTTTGTTAATGCGGCTGACCGAAAGGAGTTAGGAATCTTGGTATGGGGTCAAATGATTAGCTTTTCCTCATTAGGTAGCGAGTGGGTATGTGGCGTGGTGGCGCTGTGGCCAACTCTCTGAGGTTTGGATCTCTCGCTATAACCAGATTCTATGATATCATGCTACTTGTGCAGCGGCCCTTGGTGGTTTTTAAAGGGGACAAGCAACATTGTATGTATTATAGACAAATGAGAGCATTTATGCAAACCCACTTTGACCGCTTTACCCTCATGATGCAGGTTCGGGGGTGCTACAAGCTGACAGCCCGCTAATTGCTATACCTTCAATACAGTTGTTCATGAACTAGCAATGATGCAACGGACATCAGATTTAGGTATATTTTTACCTTGATCATCAAAGTAAATTTGCCTCGAAGCTATCCTGAGAGAATATAGTCTATCCGTGCTTTCCTTCATGGGTTTTGGAAATAATTTGACTGCCGCGAGGTTTATGCGGAAACAATCATGCACCTTCACCTTCCAGTCCTTACAACTTGATCCCCAGAGTTGAATTCACGGAGATGGTGATCCTAGCTGTACTCTACTCGAGCACTGTACAGTATGTACCTGTCGGGTGTCTACCAATCTTGTCTACGCTAGTACTACCTCACTTTGCAAGAAAAAGGATATGTATCCGGGGCGGGGAATGGTGGGGGGGTACCTTACCGGAGCGAAAACGACTAAAATCGCGAGAACCTCTAGGGGTAACAGCTGCTACTCTGAGACAAAACGAACAATTTACTTTTTTATTTATTTTTATTTTTATTTATTTATTATTTACAAACTAACCCCCCTCCCGTCTGCTTCTGCTACCCGCCGATCGCCAACCTTTAAGGTCTAGAGTCGGATTCTACCACCTCGTAGCAGGATTGTTAAACCCCGGAGCCCTATTGACAAGGGCCAAGTTCTCCAATCTCCCAGTCCCCATAGGGCAGGATTTGAGAAATTCTCAGTTTTCCTGCCCTACATGACGGATCGTTCAATAATAACTGATTGTCAGCATGGATTGAACTCCTGGGCTCCCG
>Ga0307509_10007443_pt1 | contig 14306 bp, 10 predicted proteins | sample 10_EM_MG_FD_202245 | JGI IMG/M metagenome (GOLD analysis project Ga0307509, IMG submission 202245) | Populus trichocarpa ectomycorrhiza microbial communities from riparian zone in the Pacific Northwest, United States - 10_EM | ecosystem: Host-associated > Plants > Roots > Unclassified | place... | reverse complement strand
CGGGGTCGGTTGCCTTGCGGCCGATCAGGCGCTTCGCACCGAACACGGTGCGCTGCGGGTTCGTCACCATCTGGCGCTTGCTCGCGGCGCCCACCACGACCTCGCCATCGGCGTTCCACGACGCCATCGAGGGCGTCGTACGTCCGCCCTCCTGATTATGAATGACCACCGGCTCGCCACCTTCGAGCACCGCGACGCACGAATTGGTGGTTCCGAGGTCGATCCCGATGACTCGGCCCATCGCTCCTTCGCAATATAGCCCGGGGTCGTGAAATGCGCGAGTTAGCGCCGGCGCAGCAATTCAGCCATCGCAGACTTCGCCTGCTGGAGATCCGGATCGAGCTGGAGCGCGCGCTGGAACTCCATCACCGCGTCCTCGCCGCGACCGGCGCCTTGCGCCTCGCGCCCGCGCGTGTAGGCGAGCAACGCGCGGTACTGCTTCGCCGCGGGGACGCGGACCGCGAGCCCGTTCAAGAGCGCCTTCGCCGCACCCCAGTTCTTCTGCGCGAGTGCATCCATGACCTGCTGGAGCTCGATCCGCTCGTCGAACACCGGCGCGGTCTTCTGCGCCCACTCGCCGGTGCCCCGCGTCGTCAACGGATCCTGCGCCGCCGGTGCGGGCGGGATTCTCGGCGTCGACGGACGATCCTGCGGGCGGTGCTGCGGCGGCGTTCCCTGCCGTTGCGGCGGCGTTCCCGGACGCGCGAGTGGCTGGGCGCGGATCCCGAACGGTGGCGTCGCCCCGGTCGGCACGGTCATGCCGGGCTTCGTCGGGGTCAACGTGCGCGGCACCGCGACCCCGGCGGTGCGCGGCATCGGCTGCGTCAGCCCGCGCGCGCCCGCAGCCCCGGGCGGCGTGCCCGGCCGTGCGATCCGGTTCGTGGTCTCGGCGGCGATCACCGGCATCCCGCTGCTCGGGGCCCGCGGCGCGCCGCGCCCCGTCACGCCGAGGGTGCGGAGGAGGAGCTCGTGCGCGGCCTTGATCCCGAGGAAGACTTCGTTCGCGTTGCGCTGGATCTCGGTCGACATCCGGCCGAACCGTGCGGGGTGGAACCGCTTGGTCAGCTCGAGGAACGCGCTGCGCACCGTCTCGGGCGTCGCCCCGCCATCCTCCACGCCGAGTGCCACATGAGGGCCCTGCGAGAGGCGCCGCTGCATCTCGGCGAGGACCTCCCTCGCGCGCGCTTCCTCGTCAGCCACGACCCGTCGATCGTAGCGCGAACACGACGGTTTTTGCTACTGCCGGTTCCGTGAGGCTCACTTGCGGACGGCGGCCTGCTGCTGCGGCACGCCGACCTCGACCGGTTTCGGGGTCGCCTTCGGCGGCGGCATGATCTGCGGGTTGCCCGTATCGTTGCCCGTATCGTTGCCCGTATCTGGCTCGTTCTGCGCGGTCGGTGGCGCGTTCGGCGCGCTCGGCTTCACGCTCTGGACCTTCGATGTCGGGTCGTAGGGCACGACCGACTTCGTCGGGATCGCGGCCTTCTTGGTCTTCGCCGACGGCGCCGTCGGGAACTTCGGGACCGGCTTGGCCGCCTTCTTCTTGCCGTTATCGGGATTCCCGGCCGGCGCCTCGAGGTCGACGCTGTCGTGCGGCGCGTCGACCCGGACCAGCCGCTGCGGCACGACGTCCTGGGAGCGCGGCACGCACTGGCCGTCGACGAAGTCGAGCTTCACGGTCGGCCGCCGCAGCTCGAGCGTGTCGGTCGCGGCGTCGTAGCGATACTCGACGTGAACCCCGACGTGGCAGCTCGGCGCGTTCGGCGCGCGCGGATCGATGACTTCGTCGTCGAGCGCGAACGCGATCCCACGGTCCGTGGGTACGAACGGATAGAACTTCCACAGCTCGCGCGTGCCATGGACGCTCGTCAGCTTCGAGATCGCGACGCGTTCGTCGGTACGCTCGAACGCACGGAGCTCGCCGTTCGGCAGCTTCCACACGCCCTCGAAGCGGCTCACCGCACCGAGGTTGATCGCGAGCTGCGAGTCGGCGGTGCCGGCGTCGAACGCGCGATGACTCGGCAGATAGCCGGGCTTGGTCGCGACGAGCTCGACATGCGCGCCGCGCGCGACCCGAACCGTCCTCGGCGTCGCGCCGACCGCCTTGCCGGCGAGCGCGATCGTCGCGCCGTCGGGTGTCGACGTGATGTCGATCGCGACGGTGTTCGCCGCGGGTGGTGGCTCGGCGGGTGCAACCGCGGGCGCGTGACGATCCTTGCCCGTCAGCGCGAGCGCGCCGCCGACGAGGCAGACGCCGAGCGTCCCGACCCCGAGGATCCCGTAGAGCGCGCGCCGCTCCCGGGGCTCGGTCTCGACCGCGATCCGGCCGGCGGCGGTGCCAACGGCGAGGCGCAGCGCGGCGACCAGCTCGTGCGCGGTCGGATAGCGCGCCTCGGGATCCTTCGCGAGCGCGCGCTGCATCACCTCGTCGACCGCGGGGCTCGTGCTGCCGCGCATCGAGAGCGCGGGGACCTTCGCGCGGAAGTGCTGCTCCATCATGCCGGGCACGCTCGCGGCCGCAAAGGGCAGCGCACCGGAGAGCAACTCGAACGCGATCACGCCGAGCGCGTAGCGATCCGACGCCGGCCCCGCACCGTCGGTGCTCCACTGCTCCGGCGCCATGTACGCCGGCGTGCCGAGCCACGTGCCCTGCCCGGTGAGCGTGCCGTTGCCGCCGTCGAGACTGCCTCCGGCCGCCACGAGCTTCGCGATCCCGAAATCGAGGACGAACACCCGCTGCGGCGGCGCGACCATGATGTTGTCGGGCTTGAGATCGCGGTGGACCACCCCGCGGCCATGCGCGGCGTCGAGCGCGTCGGCGATCTGATCGAGGATCGCGAGCGCGTCGCCGACCTCCAGCGCACCGTCGGCCAGGCGCGCGCGCAGCGACTCGCCCGCAACCAGATCCATCACGAGGTAGAGCCGGCCGTCGGCGAGCCGGCCGTACGCGAAGACGTCGATCACGTTCGGGTGATCGACCTGGTTGACCGCGCGCGCCTCGCGCGTGAACCGCTCTGCGGCTTCTTCCGAGGTCGCGAGCTCCTTGCGCAGGACCTTGATCGCGACCTTCTTGCCGATCACCGGGTGATGGCCGGCGTAGACCTCGCCCATCGCGCCCGCGCCGAGGAAGTCGTCGAGCAGGTACTCGCCGACCGCCGTGCCCGGGGCGAGCCGGGCCGATGCAGCTCCGCCCGGAACGCTCGCCGGCGCGGCGAGGGTCGGACTGTGGGCGAGCGGCGTGTCCGCCATCCCCTTCATCGTAACAGCGAGACACGCCTCTCGCTGCCGCATTGCGATGCAGGGGCGCACACTCATGAAGTGCTTCGCAGATCGCAACGCGCTCCCGCCGCAAATCCCGTCGCAAACGCTGTATACGTGGGGAGATGTCCGTCGGGACGGTCGTGGACTCCGAGGGTAATTTCGCCGGTCATCTCGCGCTCGCCCTGGCCGCCGGTGGCTGCGCGGTGATCGTCGGGCGGGCGGTGACGGTCGCGACGCTCGGCGAGGAGCTCGACGCGCGTGGCTTCGAGATCGATGCGCTCGTGCGCGAGGGTCGGCTCGTCGTGCTCGACGCCGAGTCCGCGCTCGCCGGGATGCACGTCGATCACGCGATCGATCCGTACCGGTTCTCGGCGACGATCGAGGCGACGCTCCGCTGCCTCGTCGAGCGCGCCGGCGGCAAGCCGATCCACGCGGTCAGCGAGCTCGCGAGCCTCGTGGCCGGCGACCCGCTCGCGCGCGGCCGGATCGACGACCTCTGGCACACCGCGTGTGCGGAGCTCGGCGTCGTGCCGGAGACCTCCCAATCGCCGCTCGCGGCGACGAGCCAGATGCAGAAGCTGCTCGTGCTCGGCAACGACCTCGCGGCGGCGCGCACCCGCGACGAGGTCATCGCGCGGATGCTCGACCAGGGCATGGGCGCGGTCGAAGCGGCCGCGATCTCGATCTGGTCGATCGCGGGTGATGATCTCGAGCCGCTCGGCGTGAGCTCGCTGTTCGCGGAGCTCGCGACCTCGATCACCGTCCAGCCCCTCGCCGGCGACTCGCCGCTCGCCGCCGCCGCGCGCACCGGCGAGCCGGTGTTCCTGCGCTGTGCCGAGGCGTATCGCGCGAGCTTTCCGGCGTCGTACGAGCAGATGGCGGCGCACCTGCCGTTCCGCGAGCTCGCGCTCGCCGCGCTGCCGCTGATCGGGAGCTCGGGCGCCGTCGTCGGTGGCGTGATGTTCACCTACCGCGGCAACCGCGAGCTGTCGGCGACCGAGCGCGCCTTCGCGGCGATCCTCGCGCGCCAGTGCGCCCTCGCGCTCGAACGCCTGCAGGCCCAGGAGCAAGAGCGCGCGCTGCGCTATATCGCGGAGCAGGCGCGGTACGAGACCGAGGTGCTCGATCGGTTGATCGCGACCTTGAACGGCACCGACAGTGCGAACGAGGTGTTCGAGCTCGCGCTCGAGACCGTCGAGGCCGGCGCCCACTGCGAGCGCTCGGCGATCCTCCTGTTCGATCACGAGAACGTGATGCGGTTCCGCGCGCACCATGGCCTTTCGGCCGCGTACCGCGCGGCGGTCGATGGCCACTCGCCGTGGACCGCCGACACGGTCGATCCGGATCCGGTCACCGTCGACGACGTCGAGCTCGCGCCTGCGTGGGCGGCGTTTCGCGAGACGTTCCGCGCCGAGCAGATCCGCGCGCTCGCATTCGTGCCGCTCGTCCATCGCCGGCGGGTCGTCGGCAAGCTGATGCTGTATCGCGCGCAGGCGCGGCCGTTCACCGCGCGCGAGCTCGAGCTCGCGACCACCGCGGCACATCACGTCGCGCTCGCGGTCGAGCGCACCGCCGCGCAACACGCACTCGCCCGCGCGTTCAGCGTCGAACGCGCGGCACACCTCGAGGCGGCCGAGGCGACGCGCGCGCGCGAGGAGATCATCTCGGTCGTCTCGCACGATCTCCGCAGCCCGCTCGGCGCGATCCTCGTCGGTGCGAGCTCGTTGCTCACCGATGCGCGGACCCGCGACGTCGCCGGCCGGATCCACCGCCAGGCCGAGCGGATGGCGCGCCAGCTCGACGATCTCGTCGACTTCGCCGCGATCCAGAGCGGCCGGGTGGCACTGTCGCGCGCACCGCACCCGCCCGGGACGATCGTCGACGCGGCGAGCGACATGTTCGCCGCGCTCGCGACCGAGCAAGGCCTCCGGCTCGACGCGACGCTCGCGCCCGATCTACCGGTGATCGAGTGCGACTCCGAGCGCGCGATCCAGGTGATGGCGAACCTCGTCGCGAACGCGCTGAAGGTCACGCCGCGCGGGGGCTCGATCGAGATCGGGGCCGCGCCGCGCGACCGAGATGACGTCGTGTTCTTCGTCAAGGACACCGGGCCGGGCATCCCGCCCGAGGATCAGGCCCAGCTGTTCGAGCGGTTCTGGCGCGGCAAGTCCGCGACCTACAAGGGCTCCGGCCTCGGGCTGTCGATCGCGCGCGGGATCGTCGACGCGCACGGCGGCCGGATCTGGGTCGAGAGCCAGCTCGGCCGGGGCACGACGTTTTACTTCTCGCTGTCGACCTAGGCTCGACTTGGCGCCGGCCCTGGTCCACTATCGCGGACACATGTCCGTGATAGCGCCTGTCGCCCTCCCCCGTCCGAGCCCGCGCCGCCTCGTGGTGACGCGCGACGCGCTGACGATCGAGGGCCACGCGCTCTACGACGTCGAGCTCGCGGGTTTCGCGATCGGTGCAGCGCTTGCCGCGGGCACGCCGATCGCGATCATCGTCGGTGGCATCACGGCATCGCCGTTTCCTTTCGGAGGTGAGGACAGCGAGCCGTGGTGGCCCGCGATCGAGCCCCTGCTCGACCTCGAACGGACGACGGTGCTCACGCTGTGCTGGCCCGGCAACGGCTCGACCTGGCGCGATCTCGATGCGGGTCCGCCGCTCAGCGCGCTCGGGCTCGCGGATCTGATCGCGACCTGGCTCGACGGCATCGGTGCGGTCGGCCCGATCACGTATCTCGGCGCCAGCCTCGGCGGACTGGTCGGCATCGCGCTCGCCGTGCGCCACCCCGATCGGGTCGCAAAGCTCGTGACGATCAGCGCCGGGCTGCGCCCCGACGGCTGGGGCACCGCGACGCGCCATCTCCAGCGCGAGCTCGTGCGCGACGGCCAGCGTGCCGGCGACGTCACGACCGGCATGATCCGCGCGCGCCAGCTCGGCATGCTGACGTATCGCGGGCGCGACGAGCTCGATACCCGGTTCGGCGTGCTGTCGCCCGGGCTCGAGCACCCGCCCGTCGCCGCGTATCTCGATCACCACGGCCAGCGATTCGCGGCGCGGTTTCCGATGCGCACGTTCCTGATGCTGAGCGAGGCGATCGATCGCACCCACTTCGCGGGCGGCCGCGCAGAGCTCGCGCGCGTCACCGCGGACGTGGTCGTCGTCGGCGTGCCCGGCGATCTCCTCTTCCCGTACCCGCTCCAGCACGAGCTCTATCGCGAGCTCCAGGCCGCGGGTGCGTCGGCGGCGCTGTGGAAGCTCGACTCCGAGTTCGGCCACGACGCGTTCCTCGCCGATCAGGACAAGCTCGCCGCGCTCCTCCTCGCGAGCGGCGTGCTCGGCTCCCGCGCCGCGCGCGCGTCGTACGTCGGTGTCGGCGCGCGCCCGCTGCGCGAGATCCGGATCGGAATGATCGGCTGCGGCGTCGTCGGCGGCGGCGTCCTCGAGCTGCTGTCGCGCCAGGAGGCCGAGCTCGCCGAGCGCTACCGGGTCCGGTTCCGCGTCACCAAGCTCGCGGTCCGCGATCCGGACAAGCATCGCGCGCGCGGGATCCCGATCGTCGCGGCGAGCGAGCTCGTCGCCGATCCGGAGGTCGACGTGATCGTCGAGGTCGCCGGCGGCGATGCGATGGAGCCCGTGCTGACCGCGGCGCTCGCGGCGGGCAAGCCCGTGGTCACGGCGAACAAGGCGCTGCTCGCGAAGCGACTCGGCGCGCTCGGCTCGCTCGCGCAACGCGCCGAGACGCCGCTCTTGTGCGAGGCCGCGGCGGCCGCGGCGCTTCCGATCATCCGCCAGCTCTCGCACCGCGCCGACGAGATCGAGTCGCTCCAGGCGATCGTGAACGGCACGTGCAACTTCGTGATCACCCGGCTCGAGCAGGACGAATTCACGCTCGACCGCGCGATCGCCGAGGCCCAGCGGCTCGGGTTCGCCGAAGCCGATCCTGCCGCGGATCTCGACGGCCACGACGCGGCGGCGAAGCTGTCGATCCTCGCGTATCGCGCGTTCGGCGTGTGGATCCCGCCGGATCAGCTCCCGGTCCGCGGCATCCGCGAGCTGTGGCCCGCCGATTGTGATCTCGCCGAAGCGATGGGGTTCCGGATCCGCTTGATCGCGCACGCCGCGCGCTCCGGCGACGCACTCAGCGCCGCGGTCGAGCCGGTGCTGCTCCCCGACTGGCACCTGCTCGCATCCGTCGAGGAGGAATACAACGCGGTCTACATGAAGACCGCGGCCTCGGGCGACCTGTCGCTGTTCGGCAAGGGCGCGGGCGCGTTGCCGACCGCGTCCGCGGTGCTCGGCGATCTGATCGAGCTCGCGCAGGACAACTCGGTCCAGTGGCCGACGCCGCGCGCCACCCCGATCGTCGCGCCGCCACCGCGCCGTCACTACGTCCGGATCACCGCCGAGCCGCACCCCGGCCTCGTCCGCCGGGTCGAGTCGATCGTGCGCCACGCCGGTCTCACCGTCCAGAACCGCGCCGCGCGCGGCGAACCACTCGTCACCCATCACGGCTTCCTGCTCGCGCCGTCCGACGACGCCACCGCCAACGCGGTCGTCGCCCAGCTCGCCGCGCTCGGCCGGGTCGAGACCACGCTCGTCCTCGGAGTCGCGGAATGAGCGAAGCCAAGCCTCCCGCGCGCAGCCAGATGGCGCCCGCGACCCGCGAGCTGCACGACGCGGTCGATCGCAACGCGCCGTGGCTGCATCCCGAGCGGCGCACCATCCAGCGCGACCTCGAAAGCTCCGCGAACGTCGAGGCCTGGCAAGAAGGCAAGGCCGGGTTCGTCCTGCGCGGCGACGGCGCGTGGTCCGAGCTGCCGCACCTCTACGCGCGCTACGGCACCGTCGGCACGAGCGAGCTGATCGCGGAGCTGCGCCGGCTCGAGGGCGCGAGCTGCGCGATCGTCACCGACTGCGGGATGCAGGCGGTCGCGCTCGTCGCGGATCAACTGATCTCGCGCGGCGGTCACGCGGTCGTCATGCGCCAGGTCTACAACAAGACCCGCGCGTTCTTCGAGAGCTCCGCGAAGCGCGTCGGTGCCACGATCACGCTCGTCGACGACGGCGATCATGCCGCCCTCGCCGCCGCGCTCCGGCCCGAGACCCGGTTCGTGTTCGCCGAGACCTACACGAACCCGCTCGTCCGCGCCCAGGACATCCCCGCCCTCGTCGCGCTCGCCCACAACGCGGGCGCGCTGCTCGTGATCGACTCGACGATCGCCACGCCCTGGGCGTTCCGCACACCGCTGCTCGCTCGGGGCGTCGACGTCGTCGTCGGCAGCCTGACCAAGGCGCTCGGCGGCCAGGACGCCGCACTCGGCGGCTACATCGCGACCGATCGCGCCGAGCTCGCGAACCAGGTCATGGACTCGATCGCGATGCGCGGCGGCATCCTCGACGACGATCGCGCCCGCCGCGTCACCGCCAACCTCGCGACGGCCGATCGGCATCACCAGCAACGCTGCGCGACCGCCGCGCGCGTCTCCGAGTTCCTCGCCGGCCACCCCGCGGTCGAGCAAGTGTTCCACCCGAGCCGGCCCGATCACCCCGACGCCGCGGTGATCGCGCGCGACTACCTCCGCACCGCGTCGCTCCTCAGCTTCCGGGTCCGCGGTGCCTCCGAAGCCGACCACCGCGCGCTCGCCGATCGCCTCTGCTCCACCGGCGTGCCCCGCTTCGCCCTCTCGTTCGACGGCCTCGTCACCAAGGTCAACCACCACCGCACGGTCTCTGAATACTTCACGCCGGCCGAGACCGTCGAGCGCCTCGGCATCGATCGCCTGATCCGGCTCGGCATCGGCCTCGAGGATCCGGAGGACCTGATCGCCTGCCTCGACTGGACGTTGCACCGCTAGGCAACCGCCGTTCATCGCGGCCGATATCGCCGGGATGACCCACGAGCCCAGCACCCGCGTCGAGCGCGCTGCCCACAGTGTCATCGGTGCCGCGATCGAAGTTCACCGCCTCCTCGGAGCCGGATTTCTCGAGGGCACCTACGAGCTCGCTCTCGTTCACGAGCTTCACCTTCGGAACGTTCCGGTTCGTCAGCAAGTTTCGATCGCGCTCGCCTACAAGGGATTGTCTCTCGGCGAGTATCGACTCGACTTGCTCGTCGACGACATCCTTGTCGTCGAGTTGAAGGCGGTCGCCGATTTCACCGACGCACACGTTGTGCAGACGATTGCATACCTTCGCGCGGCCGATCTGACGCTTGCTCTACTTCTGAACTTCGCGCGTCCGACCCTGCGCGATCGTGGAATTCGTCGAGTCATCCGATCGTGATCTCTAGGTCTTCTCCTCGTCGTTGTCGCTCGCTGCGGGTTCGAACCGAGTCACCTGGCGTCTTCCCCAGTTCCATTGCGTCTGGCCCGCGTCCGATCGTTCTGCCCCGCTTAGCGCCTTTGCGCCTTTGCGGTGATTCTGGATCCGCGATCGTGCTCGCCCACCGACCCGAGTTCCAGAAACGCGCGCACCGGTTCGCACGTGCCCAGATCACCGCAAAGGCGCTAAGGCGCTAAGCGGTCAGAACGTTTGAACGCGGGCCAGACGCAATGGAACTGGGGAAGGCGCCAGGAGTCGCGGGTTGTGACACGACGACACGATGACGCTCGAGAAAGCGGATACAAACCCGCTTTGACCACGATCGAAACACCCGAACAAGACAACGGATCACAGCAGGCGGCCCAGCCGCGGGTTGCGCGTACGTTTCCACAGGAAGCCATCCAGCACGTAGTGCGTGAGCTGGGGCACAGCGAGCAGCGGCGCGATCACCAGCGCGGCGTTGCCGATGTCGAGCCCACCACCGAACAGGCCGGCGTGGTCGTGCCACATCGTGCGGTCCCACAGCATTTCCTCGACGTAGGCGATCAACCAGAGCGTCGCGACGAACACGAGGAGGCCGCGCCGGCGCAGCATCCGCGCGGTCGTGCCGTCCTGCGAGGCGGGCTCGCGCGATGCGGCCCGGGCGTAGAGGAAGACGAGCGCCATGTACGGGATCCCGTGGGTGAACACGTTCGTGACGGTGAACGCGTAGTCGCTGTTCGTCGCGACGATGCCGGCGTACCAGCACGCGGCGGTCGAGAACACGATCAGGTGCTTGCCCCACGACACCGAGCGGCCGGTCGCGAGCTGCCAGATCGCGCGACCGAGGTAGAGCGCGAGCGCGATGGCGTACGCGATGCCAAGAGCGGTGGCGATCCAGGACGGCAGGCCGGCGACGAAGTCGCCCTCCTTCATCCAGTTGAATGTACGCGGGAGCTGCGCGTGCCAGATCGCAAGCGGGTATAGCGTCGCGAGGTAGACCGTCGCGCCGTCGACGATGCGGCCGAAGCGATCGCGCTCGGCGTTGCGCGCGCGATACATCATGACCCAGCCGTACTGCTGGCGGATGAAGTGGAACACCGCGAGGTACGCGATCGCGCGCCAGAACGCGCCCTCGCCCCACGCGTAGAGGGCGATGCCGGCGACGAAGCAAGCGATCGGCACGCCGGCGTAGAGCGCAGGACGCCGGCGCCACTCGGCGGGATCGAGATAGACGACGAACGCGGTCGACCACACGTGGGCGACGTCGACGAGGATCACGCCCGCGACGAACGTGACCGGCCCCGACTCGTGCGCCGGCAGGAGCGCGCACAAGACCAGCGCGATCACGGCCGTCGCGCCGAACACGGTCAGATCGATCGGCGCGGAGAACAACCACTTCTTCACGCGAGCACCTCGCGCGCGGCGCGCAGGCCGTGATCGAAGGCCTCCTCGAAGAGCGCGAGGCCCGACAGATCGGTGTGCGCGAAGTGGACGCGGCCGTGCGGCGCGAGCCGGGCGATCCGCTCGGGGCTGCAGGTCGCGCCGACGCGCGGGCGGATCATGCCGTGGCCCCAGAACGCGACATCGATATGATCGACGAGGCGGCGGACGTCTGGGTGGGCGCGCTCGAGATCGGTGACGACGGTCTCGGCCCACTCGCCGTGGCCGGCGCCGGCGAGGCGCTTGCGGACCGCGGTGGGGTCGGCGTCGCTGAACGGGTAGTACCAGGTCCACACCGTCGGTCCGCGATCGCGCCCGCGCTGGTGGGTCGCACAGACGTAGCCGAGGCTCGGGCTGTCGCGGAACACGTTGTCCCACGCGGGAGGTGCGCCGTGGCCGCGCTCGATCGGGCGCTCGCGAAGGTGGACGTTCGCGACGACCCACGCGCCGTAGTCGGCGGTGCCGAGCGACGTGCCGCGCCGGGAGGCGACGATCCGGTTCGCGACGAAGCTCGGGGTCGCGACGATCACCGAGCGCGCCCGGATCCCGATCGGACCCTGGGGGCCGACCGCGATGATCGCGCCGGCGTCGGTGATGTCGACCGCGGCGAGACCGTGCTCGATCGTCGCGGACTTCGCGAGCTGGGCGACGAGCGCACCGTTGCCGTTCGGCCAGGTGATCACGGTCTGGGCCGCGATCCCGGGGCCGCGCTGGCGCGCCGCGAAGTAGAACAGCCCCGCCCACGCGCTGGTCGTGGCCGCGGTGAGCGCGTAGTCGTCGCGGCACGCGTAGTCCGCGAGCCAGCGCAGGCGCGGCGAGGTCAGCTTGCGCTGATCGAGCCAGGTCGCGAAAGAGATCCGATCGAGCGCTGTGACCTCCGGATCGTCGGAGCCGCGCGATCGTGGGATCGAGAACGCGCGCCTGCCCTGCCCGTCGCGCCAGCCGCTCCAGCGATCGACCTCGCGGCGAAACGCGGTGAGGTGCGCGTGGTCCTCCGCGTTCGCACCGGCATCGAGGTAGAGGCCTTCCCACCAGCGGCCGAGGTGCCAGACCCGTTCCTCGGGCTCGCGGCAGCGCAGCGCCTCGTCGACGACCGGCGTGCCGTCACCCGTGTGGCCCTCGATCGCGCCCATCTCGCCGAGCAGCGCGGTGAGCTCGGTCTGCTCGGCCTGCGGCGCGACGATGTAGTGCGCGCCCCAGGGATACGGCGTGACGATCGACGCGCCGCCGCGCGCGGTCCCGCCGGTGACGTCGTCGAGCTCGAACACGATCGCGTCGGTCACGCCGCGGCGGCGCAGCTCCCACGCCGCCGCGAGTCCGGCGACGCCGCCGCCGATGATCGCGACGCCGACCTCTCGCCACGTCGCCGGCACCGGGACCACGCCATCGCGGATCGCGGCGTGGGCGCGCGCCATGCCGGGCTCGAGCAGCGTGCCGGTCGGCGTCGCGCGCTCGGGGCCGCGACACGCGTACGCGAACGGCGCGCCGAGCAACATCGCGACGAACTCTCTCCGCGTCGTCACGGGCCTCGCTTACTCCCACTTCCGCCACTCGCGCTCGTAGTAGCGAACGAGCGCCTGGTTATCGAGCTGGTTGATCTCGACCGGGACCGGCTTCATGTCGACCGGGAAGTCGAACATCGCGACCAGCGCCTCGTCGTTCAAGAACCGGAGCTTCAGCGGTGGCGTCTTTGTCGGCGGGTCGAACGAGCCGCGGCGCGCGAGCACGTAGCCCCACACGCCGAACGCAGGCACCGTGACCTGGTACGGGTGCACCGACAGGCCCGCCGCGCGCATCGTCTCGACGATGCACCAGTACGACTTGCGCGCGAACAGCGGCGAGGTCGCCTGGACCACCGCCGCGCCCGCCGGCGACAGGTGCGCCGCGACCCGCTTGTAGAACAGGCGGGTGTAGAGCTTGCCCAACGCGAACGTGTTCGGGTCGGGAAAATCGACGATGATCGTGTCCCAGATCCCCGGATGCTGATCGAGCCAGACCATCGCATCGTCGTTGATCACCGTGACCCGCGGGTCGGAGAACGAGTGATGGTTGAGCTCGGCGAGCGGTGGGAACCGCTTCGACAGATTGGTCATCGCCGGATCGAGATCGACGAGTGTCACCGCCTCGACCTCGTGGTGCTCGAGCACCTCGCGCAGCGCGAGCCCGTCGCCGCCGCCGAGGATCAACACCTTCTTCGGCGGAGCGTCCGCCGCGGCCATCGCCGGGTGGACGAGCGCCTCGTGGTAGCGGTACTCGTCGGCCGACGAGAACTGGAGGTTCCCGTTGAGGAACAGCTGGAAGCCTGCGCGGCCGCGCGTCACGACGATCCGCTGATACGGCGTGGTCTCGGTGAACACGACCGGATCCGCGTACATCTCGTCCTCGGCCCACGTCGTGAAGTAGTCGGCCATCGCGACGCCGGTCGCGAGCCCGAGCAGCACGAGCACCGCGCGGATCCTCATCCCGACCACGCTCTTGCCGAGGCGCTCGCGCAGCAACCACGTGCCCCACAACGCGACGCCCGCGTTCGCGCAGCCCATCGCGAGCGAGCTGCGCACGAGCCCGAGCTTGGGCACGAGCACGAGCGGGAACATCAGCGACGCCGCGAGCGCGCCGATGTAGTCGAACGTCAACACGCGCGAGATCAGATCCTTGAACTCGACCTGACCCTCGAGCAGGCGCATCAGGATCGGCAGCTCGAGCCCGACGAGCACGCCGATCGCGGCGACGAACCCGAGCAACACGGCCTGGAAGTGGACGACGGTGCCGAACGACAGGAACAGCACCGGCGCCGACACGCCGCCGACGACCGCGACCGCGAGCTCGATCTCGAGGAACCGTCGCGCGAGGTTGCCGTCGAGGCGGCGCGACAGCCATGCGCCGACGCCCATCGCCGAGAGGTAGAGCCCGATCACCAGCGAGAACTGGGTGACCGAATCGCCGAGCAGGTAGCTGCCGAGCGTGCCCGCGAGGAGCTCGTAGACCAGGCCACAGATCGCGACCACGAACACGTTGAGGTACAACGCGTTCGCGTGGATCTCGGCCGGGGCCCGATCAACCGTGGATGGCGGCGGAGATGATGAGGGCGATGCCAATCAAGACTCCGGCGACGATCACGCCGAGCGCGACGTTCTGATCCTCCTCGATCTCCTTCTTCATGGAGAACGGGGCGACCTTCGTCATGATCCAGAACGCGACGCCGAACACGGCCAGGCCGATGCCGGCAAACACCGCCGACGACACGACCGCGTCACTCATATCCGAGAGCTTCATCACTTACCTCCGTGGTAGCCGCT
>Ga0307509_10007442_pt1 | contig 14307 bp, 13 predicted proteins | sample 10_EM_MG_FD_202245 | JGI IMG/M metagenome (GOLD analysis project Ga0307509, IMG submission 202245) | Populus trichocarpa ectomycorrhiza microbial communities from riparian zone in the Pacific Northwest, United States - 10_EM | ecosystem: Host-associated > Plants > Roots > Unclassified | place... | reverse complement strand
TTCGACTGGTTCTCGGGCCGTTCGATCGTCCGCGTGTGCCGGATGCCCAGCTCCTTGAGGTGGGCCATGAAGTCGTCCCAGTCGTCGACCTCGACGGCGAAGTGATAGGGCGCCATGCGCTCCATCTCCTCGACCGGGGTGAAGTGGAGGTCGAAGTTGCCCCGGGTCATCAGCACCACACGGGTGTTGGACTTGGGCATGATGCGCTTCATCCCGAAGACCTTCGTGTACCACTCGGCCGTGCGGTCGGGGTCGGTGGTGGGGAAGTTGACGTGGTGGATGTAGCGGGGTGCGCTGCTCATGACGGATTCCCTTCGCTGTGTACGGGGTTGGACAGGACGCCGATGCCGCTGATCTCGATGTCCACGGTGTCCCCGGGTTCGAGTTGGCAGGTGGACTCGGCGCCCATCCACAGCACGTCCCCCGGGTGCATGGTGATGTGCTTGGTCAGCTCGACGATGTGGTCGAACGGGTCGAAGACCATGTCGCCGGTGGCGAACGAGGCGCGGACCTCCCCGTTCACACGGAGAGTCGTGGTCTGTGCGAGCGCGTCGACGTCGGTTTCCATCCACGGGCCCATGGGCTTGAACGTGTCGCTGTTCTTGCTGCGCCAGAACGAGCGGTCCTGGTGCTGCCAGGTGCGGGCGCTCACGTCGTTGCCGATCGTCCAGCCGAAGACCGACTTGCGGGCCTCGTCGTAGGAGGCGTGCTTCAGGGTGCGGCCGATGACCGCGACGAGTTCCGGCTCGGCCTCGAAGCGGCCCTCGACCTCGGCCGGCTTGACGATGGGTGAACGGTGGCCGGTGAGCGCGTTGTTGGCCCGGTAGCCGACCTCGGGGCGGGTGGGGGTCTCGGCGTGGGCGTGCGCGATGTGCCGCGGGTAGTTCATGCCGACGGCGTAGAAGACGGGCGGGACGACGACCGGCAGCCACTGCGCGTCAGCGATGGACACCATGCCGATCACGGACGGGTCGCCGTCGAGCGGGGACTCGGACAGCAGCTCGATGTCCTCCTCCCCCACGCGGCCCCACACCGCCCGGCCGCCGACCGCAACACGGGTGTACCTCATGGCGGTTCAGCCCGCCAGCAGGTGGGAGACGCGCTTGGTGACGAGGTACGCGTCGAGGGCTTCGGGTCCGCCCTCCCTGCCGTAGCCGCTCTCCTTCACCCCGCCCGATGGGGCCTCGGCGACGGAGCCGCCGCAGTGGTTGATGGAGAGGATGCCGGCCTCCAGCGTGTCGGCGAGCTTCTCGGCGGTGGCGGCGGACTCGGTGAAGCCGTAGGCGGCGAGGCCGTAGGGAAGGGAGTTGGCGATGGCGAGGGTCTCGTCCAGGTCGGTGAAGGGCACGATCGGGGCGAGCGGGCCGAAGGGTTCCTCGTGCATCAGCTGCGCGTCCGCCGGTACGTCGGTGAGCACGGTCGGGGCGTAGAAGTAGCCGTCACGGGCCAGGCGTTGGCCTCCGGTGAGCACCTTGGCGCCGCGTTCCACCGCGTCGGCGACCAGGGTCTCCATGGCCTGCAGTCGGCGCTCGTTGGCGAGTGGACCCATGGTGGTGCCGGCGTCGAGGCCGTCTCCTACGGTGACTTCCTGGGCGGCCTTCACGAACTCGGCGGTGAAGGTCTCGACGATGCTCGCGTGGACGAAGAAGCGGCTCGGTGAGGTGCACACCTGGCCGGCGTTGAAGAACTTCGCCTGGGCCGCCTTGCGGGCGGACTTCACCGGGTCGGCGTCCGCGCAGACGATGACCGGGGCGTGGCCGCCGAGTTCCATCAGGGTGGGCTTCATGACCTCGCCGGCCTGGGTGGCGAGGAGCTTGCCGACCGGGACCGAACCGGTGAAGGCGACCAGGCGGATCCTCGGCGAGGGGATCAAGTGGGCTGATACCTCGGCCGGTTCGCCGAAGACGAGGTTGAGGACACCGGCCGGGAGTCCGGCGTCGGCGTAGCAGGCGACGAGCGCGGCGGCGGTGCCCGGTGTCTCCTCGGAGGCCTTGATGACGATCGAGCAGCCGGCGGACAGAGCCGAGGACAGCTTGCGGTTGGGGCCGCCGACGGGGAAGTTCCACGGCACGAACGCGGCGACGGGGCCCACGGGTTCGCGGCGGACGGTGAGGACGGTGCCGGGTGCGGACGGGATGATCCGGCCGTAGGCGCGGCGGGCGTCCTCGATGTGCCAGCGCAGGGTGTCGGCGGTGCGCAAGGCCTCGGTGGTGCCCTCGCGGAGGGGCTTGCCCTGTTCCTGGGCCATGATCCGGCCGATGTCGGGGGCGCGTTCGGTGATCAGGTCGGCGGCGGTGTGCAGGATCGCGGAACGCTTGGCGATCGGGGTGGCGCGCCAGGTACGGAAGCCCTCGGTGGCCGCGTCGAGGGCGCGGTCGAGGTCGGCGGTGGTGGCGAGGGGTACTTCGCCGATCACCTTCTCGGTGGCCGGGTTCACGATCGGGGCGGTCCGTCCGGTGCCGCCCTGGCACCACTCGCCCGCGATGTACATGCGGACGGCGGGGTAGCCGTGGTCGGAGGTCATGAGTCGGTGCCCTCTCAGGCTGGAAAGGCGGGAGTGGAGGTCAGGTGGCGGGGGCGTCCTGCTGGTCGCGGTTGGAGCGCAGGGCCCAGATGTGGTGCGGCGGGGTGGTCTCGTGGACGCGGGTCTCGTAGGTGTCGTCGACGCGGTCCATGTCCGCCGCGTACTCGACCCGACCACCGCACGGGGCGTGCAGGAAGCGGAAGACGTTCGAGCCGACGGTGTGCCGGCCGAGCTTGCGGGCCTCCCGCCAGCCGCGCTCGATCATGTGGTTGCCGCCCTCGATGACGTCGTCGAAGCCGGGGACCTCGTAGGCGATGTGATTGACGCCGGCGCGGTCGGGGCGGTGGCACAGCAGCATGGTGTGCTGGTCGTCGTCGCCCGGTGCCTGCATGAACACGCCCATCGGTTCGACGATGTCGGTGGGCCGGAAGCCGAGCCGCTCGGTGTAGAACGCGACGGCGTCCTCGCGGCCCTCCTTGACGATGTTCAGCGCGACATGGCACATGCGCAGCGGGAAGGCCCGGGTGAGCGGTTCCAGCGCGGTGTTCCAACGGGCCACGCTGCCCAGCGCGTTGGCGGGGCGTGGGGTGACGTCCGCGTCCTTCGTGCGGGCCAGGGCGAGTCCGACGCCGAAGCCGCTCTCGTCGACGGTGTGGTGGACGCCGTCGGCGCTCTCGTGGACCTTGCGGTCGCGGCCCAACTCGGCGGCCAACCGGGCCAGTTCATCCGGGGTGTCGACACCCCACACGACCTCGCGGATGGTCGGGCCTGCCTCCACGGCCGACGGCAGCAGGGGGCCGGGCACGGTGTCCAGGTGGAGGGTCTGCCCGGTGAGGGTCTCGAAGACCGCGTGCTCCTCGGTCCGCTCCAGCAGGAACAGCCCGAAGTCGCCGAAGAAACGGACACATTCGTCTACGTCGTCGATCCCGTAGGTGACGGATTCGATTCTCTGGATTCCCATGGATGCCTCGTTTCGCGGGTCGCCCGGCGAGCCTAGATTTCGGGGCGTGAAGGCCTCAATGGTCCGGGCTCGTCTGAATTCGCAATCGTTTCTTGCGGTCTGATCCGCCGGACAGGACCTACGACCGGATGGCCGGAATGGGATTCTGTGAGAACCATTCGGCGAGGAAGTCCAGGAACACGCTGACCTTGCGCGGGGTGGCCTGGCCGGGGCCGTAGATCGCGAACAGGGGGCGGTCGGGGACCGCGAGTTCGGGGAGCAGGACCTGGAGGGCTCCGGTCATCAGGTCGTCGTAGGCCGGGCGCTGGGGCAGCAGGGCGATGCCGCGGCCGTGGACGGCGGCCTTCTGGAGGGCGATGTACGAGTTGGACGAGAAGGCGATGTTCCGAATCTTGTGCAGGGTGGAGGCGTGGCCGTGGCCGATGCGCCAGACCGGGTCGTTGACGTGGACGAGGCAGTCGTGGTGGGCCAGGCCGTTGGGTTCGGTGAGCGGGCCGCCGCGCTCCAGGTACTTCTCGGAGGCGCAGAGCACGAAGGGCAGCGAGGCGATCTTCTTCAGGCGGACGCTGGAGTCGCGCAGGTCGCGGGTGTGGAAGGCGACATCGAAACCACTGTCCAGGAAGTCGTACGTCCGGTCGGACATGCCGCCGAGCTCGAAGCGGACGTGGATCTTGGGGTGGGCGGCGGAGAAGGCGGCGATCGCGTCCCCGAGGTCCAGGCTGCCTATCCACTTCGGGCAGATGATGCTCAGGGTGCCCTCGGCGCGGTCGTGGAGGTGCGAGATGACGGCGTCCTCGGCCTCGATCTCGTCGAGGATGCGGGCCGCGAACTCGGCGTACTTCAGCCCTGGTTCGGTGAGGCTGACCGAGCGGGCGGTGCGGTTGACCAGGCGGACGCCCACCTGCCGCTCCAGCTCGGCCACGTGCCGCGACACCAGCGAGCCCGACGAGCCCAGCTTCTTCGCCGCGCCGCTGAAGCTGCCGGCCTGCGCGACGGTGACGAAGCTGTGCATGAGGAGCAGTCGATCCATGATTCCTCCGGAGGCCCACGCATGCCAGGGGTGGGTGGGCCCCGGCGGCGGTGCCGGTCGTACTGACGGGTCCGCCCCCTGCCGGGATGTCCTTGTAGCGGCTCCACTTGGACATTCCGGCGGTGTGACGGACAGGCGGCTCGGACAACGCTGAGACAGGTGCCGCTCTCGGCACCGGACTCCGCTGTTTCCAGCGGTACTCGTCGCCTCGAACGGTGCCCGTTACTTCGGGCAGTACTGGGGGGCCTTGCTCAGGTTGTCCTTGGTCACCAACAAAAGAGGAATGTTGGCAATTTTGTCAACCTTCTTCTTGGCCAGGAGACCGACCGCGTTCTTCACTGCGGTCTGTCCTATCGACATGGCCGAGTTGGCCACGGTGGCGGAGAGTCGGCCGTCCTTGACGGCGGCCAGGCCCTCGTCCGTGCCGTTGGCGGTCACGATCTTCACGTCCTTCTTGCCGGCCGCGTCGAACGCCTTGCGGGCCGCGAGGGCCATGTCCTCCGAGGCGACGAACGCGTACTGCAGGTCAGGATGCGCCTGGATCATGTTCTCGGCCACGTCCTGCGCCTTCACCGGATTGAACATCCCCGGCTGGTTCGCGACCACCTTCGCGGTGCTCGGCAACGCCTTCGTGAAGCCGCCCACCATCAGGTCGGAGGCGGCACCGGGCGCACCCGCGATGACGCCGACCTGGACGCTCTTGCCGCCCGCGTCCTGCGCGATCCAGCCCGCGTCCAGGGCACCGAGCTTCCCCAGGTCGACGACGGCCGCGCCGAGGATGTCGTTCACGTCGCTGGTGGCCACGGAGGTCAGATAGATCGGTATGTTCGCGGCCTTCGCCTTGGCGATGTCGGCCTTCAACGCGTCCACGTTGACCGTCTGCACGATCAGCGCGCTCACACTGCGCGAGGTCATGTCCTCGATGTTGGACAGTTCGGTGGTGGAATTCTGGTGCGAGTTGGCGGTGAAGACCTTGGCGTTCTCCGTCTTCGCCTCCTGCTCGACCGCTTTCTGGAGACAGCTGTGGAACTCGGTGTCACCGCCGTTGACGAACCCGAGGGTGACATCGCCGGAACTCCCGCTGTCGTCGCTCGTGCCACAACCGCTCAGTACGAGAGTGGTGCCGGCGAACGCGGCGAGCATGGCTCTGCGGGAGCGGAACGAAATCCTCATGGTGTGCCGCCTTTCATGTTTTACGGAGCGCTGTGCGCAGCAGAAATCAATGACGTGCGGAACGTGCCTTGTGCATCTCGTTGGCGATGGCCGCGATGAGCAGCACCGCGCCGACGGAGACCGACTGGTAGTTGCTGGAGACCTGGAGCAGGTTCAGCGCGTTGGCGACCACACCGAGGAGGACCACGCCGAGCGCGGTGCCGATGACGGTGCCGTAGCCGCCGGCCAGGGCGGTGCCGCCGATGACGACCGCCGCGACGGCCTGCAGCTGCAGCGGGAGTCCGCCGGTGCCGGGGCTGCTGCCGCTGAGCCGGGACAGCAGCATCAGGCCGGCCAGGCCCGACAGGGCGCCGGTGAGGGCGTAGAGGGAGAGCTTGCGGGCGGTGACGTTGATGCCGCTGAGCCGGGCCACGTGCTCGTTGCCGCCGATGGCGAAGGCGTCGCGGCCGAACACGCTGAACCGCATGACCAGGGCGGTCGCCGCCAACACGAGGATCGCCACGACCAGCAGGTAGGGCACCCCGAGGATCTTGTTGTTGCCTAGGGCGAACATCTTGGTGCCGATGGAGACGCTGACGCTGTCGAGCACGAGCAGGGCGACGCCGTCCAGCAGGGTGGCCATCGCGAGGGTCACGACGAACGGGGCCACGTTCGTGAACGTCACGACCACCCCGTTGACCAGACCGATCAGCGTGGCCAGCACGAGTGCGGCGACGACGGTGAACGCGGTGGAGTGGCCGTGGGCCAGCAGCTGCGCACCGACCGCAGTCGTCACGGCGACATTGCTGCCCATCGAGAAGTCCATGCCGCCCGCGGTCATCAGCAGGGTGAGACCGGCCGCGATCACGGCGACGACGCTGACCTGACGCAGAATGTTGATGACGTTCGTGTCGGTGGCGAACGAGTCGGTCCGCAGCGAGGTCGCGACGACCACCACGACGAGGACGGCTATCAGTCCGGTGTGCGGGGCACCGCGCAGTGCCGCCAACGAGAAGCGGGAATGAGCTTTCCCGGGTGGGGCGTCGACGCCTGGGGCGTCGGGAAGTGTCTTGACGCTCACTGCGGTTGACCTCCGAGGGCGGTGGCGACGAGTTCGTCGTGGGTGATGGTGTCGATGTCGTGCTCGGCGACCGTCCGGCCGGCGCTGACGACGACGACCCGGTCGGCGAGGCGCATGACCTCCTCGGCGGACGAGGAGGCGAGCAGTACGGCAGCGCCGCGCGAGGCGAGGTCGTCGAGGAGGGCGTGGATGTCGGCCATGGCCGCGATGTCGACCCCGTTGGTGGGGTCCTCCAGGAAGCAGGCAACCGGCTCGGTCTGCAGCCACTTGGCGAGCAGCACCTTCTGCTGGTTGCCCCCGGACAACGCGCCCACGGGCGGGTTCCCGGCGAGGGCGACCACGCCGTAGCTGCGGCGCAACGGCGCGGCTCGGCGGGCGAGTTGGGCACGTCGGTGGGTGCGGCGGCGGGCGAAGCGGTCGCGGGCCAGCATCAGGTTCTCGTCCAGGGACAGCTCGGGGACCAGGCCGAGGGCTCGGCGGTCGCCGGTGACGCAGCGCAGGCCGCTGGCGAGCGAGGCGTGAACCCGGCCGAAGGGCACGGGAGTTCCGTCCACGGCGAGTCGGCCGGTGTCGGGGCGGCGGCGGCCGGAGAGCAGGTCGAAGAGGCGTGACTGCGCGTCCCCGGCCGGGCCGAGCACGGCGACGATCTCGCCTTTGCGCACCTCGACGGTGAAGTCCCGCACGGCCCGTCCGTCGGTGAGGCCGTGCACCGCGAGGCCGATCTCGACCTTGGGGGCGGGGCGTTGGACTCGCTGCGACACGACGTCCCGGCCGACCATGCTGCGGACGAGAGCGGCGGCGTCGAACTCGTCGGCCGGGGCGCTGCGTACGACCGCTCCGTCCCGGAGGACCGTGATGCGGTCGGCGACGGCCAGCACCTCGTCGATGTAGTGCGAGATATAGACGACGGCCACGCCCTCGTCGCGCAGGGCGCGTACCAACTCCCTTATCTGGTGGGCCGCTTCGGAGCTGAGACAGGCGGTCGGTTCGTCGAGGACGAGGATGCGGCCGCCGCGGCGGACCTCGCGGGCCACCTCGACCATGGTCTGCTCGGCGACGGTGAGCGAGCCCGCGGTGCGCGTCACGTCGATGTCGATGCCGAGGGCCTCAAGTGCCTTCCCGGCCTCGGAGTTGACCGCCTTCCAGCGCACGGCGCCGCCGCGGGTCGGCAGGTCGCCCAGCATCACGTTCTCGGCGACGGTGAGCCCCATCGCCAGCTCCCGGCGCTGGGGCACCGACGCGATACCGAGCCGGCGCGCCTTGCGGACCGTGAGCCCGTGCTGCGCCTGCCCGTTGACCTCGACGGTGCCGGCATCGGCCTGGTGGACTCCCGAAAGGACCTGCACCAGCGTGGACTTGCCGGCCCCGTTCATGCCCATCAGCGCGTGCACCTCACCCGGGTGGAGGTCGAGGTCGACGCCCTTGAGCGCGGCGGCGCCACCGAAACTCTTGGTGACCCCTCGGACCCGAAGTACCGCGTCTTTCCTCGGGGTTGTCACGGGCGGGGCTCGGAGCCGACGGAGCCGACAGAGCCCTCGGCGTTGTCCGAGGCGACACGGCCGTAGCCGCGGATGTCCGGGAACGGCGGCGCCTTGTCGGCCTGGAGGTCCACCTGGAAGGTGTTGAGGCACATGCCGAGCATGGTGAAGTTGCCGAGCGCGCCGATGGTGTCGACCAGGCCCTTGGAACCGAAGTGCGCCAGTGCGGCGGCGAAGGTGTCGTCGGTGACGAAGTGTTCGTCGAGGATCTCCCGGCAGAACCGGTAGAAGACCTGGTCCGCTTCGTTGTCGAAGACGGCTTCGCGCTTCTCGGCGATCGCCTTGACGGCGGCCTCCGGGATTCCGGCCTCGATCGCCTGGCGCACATGGGCGTTCCAGGAGTACTGCGCGTCCCAGTTGCGGGCGGCCATCAGCAGCGTGAGTTCGCTCAGGTGCTTGGGGAGGCTGGAGTCGAACCGGGCGAACGCGCCGAGGGATTCGGCCCGTTCGCACATCTCCGGGCTGTGCAGCCAGACCCGGAAGGGTCCGCGGACCGCGCCGCGCCGGCCGGCGATACGGGCGGCCAGTTCCTGCTGGCGCGGGTCCATTTCCTCTTCGGTGAGAACGGGGAGCCTCATGGGGCCGATACCTGCCTTTTCTTTCCGGCGCGTTACGTGCACGAATCGGGAAGCCGTGCGATGCGAGCCGACGCTACAGCCGGGTTCGGCAACCTCACCCCTCCGGAAATGCAAGGTAAAGCTGCACGCCAGAGGGCACCCATTCGCGCGCGCGAGGCCTAACGTCATGCGACGCAGAAACGTGTGAGCGGAAAGGAACTCCGGATGACCACGATCGTCAAGGTCTCGTCCGTGCCCGTGCTCGACCGGGGCGGTGCCGTCGTCACGACCCCCCTTGTCACGACGCCGTCGGCGGGCGGGGAGAACCTGATCACCAGTGGCATGAGCGTGTATCCGGTCGGCTCCGGGGCGCCGTTGCACTCGCACAACTGCGACGAGCACGTGACGATCCTGGAGGGCCGGGCGGAGGTGGTGGTCGACGGCGAGGTGACGAAGCTGGAGCAGTACGACACCACGTACGTCCCCTCGCCGATCCCCCATCTGTTCCGGAACATCGGCGACACCCCGCTGCGCATCCTCTGGGTGTACTCGTCGGGCTACGTCACCCGGACATTCACCGAGACGGGCAAGACGGTGGAACACCTTTCGGCGGAGGACCAGATGGGCTCGGACGACTAACCGAACCGACTCGCCGCGAGCACGACCTCGGCGACGTGTGCGGGCTGGTCGAGCAGGACGAGGTGTCCCGCGTCGGGCACCGTCACCATGCGGATCTGCGGGCAGGCCTCCAACTCGCGCCGCTCGGCATCCGTCAGGCCGATCTCGTCGTGGTCGCCGCGCACCACCCAGGCCGGGACGCCGGACGCGCACAGCCGGGTGACCAGGGCCCGGTGCCGGTCGAGGTACGCGTAGTAACGGCACACGATCCGGCGGCAGTTCGCCGGATCGTTGCCGCCCATGATGTCCGCCAACGCCTGCGCCCGCTCGGGCGGCAGGCGTTTCAGCATGTCCTTCTTCATGACCCCGGGCAGCAGCTTGAGCATGCCGGTCCAGGCCGGGTTCCCGAGCACGGGCACCCTGCCGAGGACGTCCATCACGGCCAGGAACGTCGACTCGTCGCCGCGCGAGAAGCTCGGCGACAGCAGGACCAGAGGCCCGGTGAAGAGGCCGGCCGCGGCCATCTCGATCGCCAGGTTCGCGCCGAGGCTGTGGCCCACGAGGACGTCGCTGCGGGCTTCGCCGGCGTATCCCGCCATCAGCCCCGCGTAGTTGTCCATCGAGACGTCCGCGGGCGCCTTCGTCGATCCGAAGCCCGGCTGCGTCACGGCCGTCAACTCCAGTCCGGCCAGGGCTGGTTGGGCCATCACCTCCGCGTAGAACTCGGCGGTGCACAGGCCGCCGGGGATCATCAGCACCCTCCGCGCGGCATCGGTCGGTCCAGCCCGCCGTACGTCCCAGCTCTCGGTCATGCCGTAGAGCGTGACGCCGTCACCTACGACGGTCCGCGACCCGGCTCCGTACGCGGCGTGTCGTCCGCCTGAGCCCGCGCACGGACCGACGCCGGCCCCCGCATCCCCTGCGGTGGCCGGCGTCCGGTCCAGCCTCTGTGCACCCTGCCCGGGTCAGTGGGTGCCGACCAGCTCCTGCTCCGTGCTGGTCTGCGCGGCCTGCTTCGAACTGCGGATCGCCGCGATGCCGATGAAGACCATGGACGACAGACCGGCGATGGCGAAGGACGTGAAGCCCCAGTCGCCGTTGCCCGAGGCCAGCAGCTGGCCGCCGAGCCACGGGCCGAAGACGGCGCCGAAGCGGCCCATGCCGGAGGTCCAACCGACCGCGGTGGCCCGGTTGTCCGGGGTGGAGCGGATGGAGACGGTCGCGTAGATCATCGTCTGGGCGCTGTTGAGGAAGACGCCGGTGAGGAACACGACCAGCATCGTCACGGCCTGGTTCATGTGGACACCGAGCAGGAAGACGCCGACGGCGGTGAGCGCGAACCAGATCGCCGAGATCCGCGGGGCGCCGAAGCGGTCGGCGGCGCGGCCGGCGACGAGCATGCCCACGATGCCGCCGAGGTTGAACACCACCACGAACGTGAGGGCGTTGGCCAGCTCGTAGCCCTCGGCGCGCATCAGTGTGGGCAGCCAGGTGGCGACGCCGTAGACGAGGAGGAGTCCACCGAAGGAGGCGAGCCAGTACAGCAGGGTCTGGAGCCATTCGCCGCCGCGGAAGAGGGCGAGCAGGGCGTCCCAGCGGTCGGCCGCCGTCTTCTTGCCCGCCGCGGCGGGCAGTTGGACCTCGAAGCGCTCGGCGAGGGCGTGGGCCTCGTCTGCGCGGCCCTTGGCGACGAGGAAGCTCAGCGACTCGGGGAGGAACTTCAGCAGCACCGGGACGAAGAGCAGCGGGAGGACGCAGACCCAGAAGGCGGCACGCCAACCGACCGGCTCCACCAGCCACTTGGCCACGTAGGCGGAGAGGATGCCGCCGGCGTGGTGGGCGGTCATCAGCATGCCGATGGTGAGGGCGGTCCGGCCGCGCGGGGCGTAGTCGGAGACCATGCTGATCGCGGTGGGCAGCAGACCGCCGAGGCCGACGCCGGCGAGGGTGCGGCCGAGGCCGAAGACCTCGACGCTGCCCGAGACCGCGCAGATGCCGGACGCGAGCGAGAAGAGCGTCACGCAGCCGATCATCAGCTGCTTGCGGCCGATCCGGTCCGCGACCGTACCCGCGGTGAGGGCGCCCACCAGCATGCCGAAGGTGGCGTAGCTGCCGAGGTCGCCGGCCTGGTCCGGGGTGAGACCGAAGGTCTTCGTCTCCAGCAGGTGCGGCAGCACCGAGCCGTAGATGAACATGTCGAGGCCGTCGAAGAGAACGGCCAGCCAGCACAGACCGATGACCAGGAGGGCCAGCCTGCTGGCGCGCGCGGACACCGCGGGCGACGGGGATGAGGAGGGGGAGGAAGACATCGTTGGTTACCTCTCGTACTTGGTGCGCTAGACGCTAAGGAGCCACCCCCTGGATAGTCAACGTTTTTGTCAACAATCTCATCGACAATCGCGCGGGGGTGGCTCCGGTGGGCCCTGCGCGTCGCTCAGGCGACCGGCGGAGTCCCGTGGGTGTGGAAGGACTCGATGGTCTTCAGGCCCCAGGCCTGCCCCTTCTTCCGCTCCTCCTCGGTCCAGGTGATCAGCGGCCAGTCGGGCGCCAGGACGAGTCGGGTGAGCGGGTTGCACAGCTCGATGCGGTTGCCGCCGGGCTCGTAGACGTAGAGGAAGAACGTCTGCTGGATGGCGTGCTTGTGCGGGCCCGTCTCGATGAACACACCGGTGTCGATGGCGAGATCGGCCGCGCGCAGAATGTCCTCGCGGGTGTCGGTCGCGAAGGCGATGTGGTGCAGCCGCCCGGTCGAACCGGTCCAGTCCTCGGTGTAGACGACGTCGTACGACTTGTTCGTGTACGTCAGCCAACGCGCCGCGATCCGACCGCTGTTGAGCTGGATCTGCTCTGTCGGCCTTGCGCCCAGCACCTGTTGCTGGAACTCGGCGCTGGACAGCACGTCCGCGGCAAGGAAGTTGATGTGGTCCAACCGCCGTACGCCGACCCCCTTGTTGGGCTTGGCCTGCGGCTGGTTCTTCAGGGCCGGCTTCAGCTCGTCGGGGGCCTGGTAGTACTCGCTCTCCCAGTACAGGGCGTGCTCGTGGCCGTCCGGGTCGGTGGTGACGTAGAGCTTGCCGAGGCCGGGTTCGTCCTCGACCCACCTGCCGGTGCCGCCCGCCTCCTCGATCGCCTTGATACGGCGCTGGAGCGCCTCCTCGCTGGAGGTGCGCAGCGCGAGCCGGCCGAGGCCGGGCTGGTCGCGGGAGGTGAGGACCAGGCTGTGGTGCTCGTAGTCGTCGTAGGTCCGGAGGTGGACGGTGTCGCCGTCCTGCCCGTTGACGGTGAGCCCCAGGTAGTCGGTGAAGAAGCCGACACTGGCGTCCAGGTCCGGGGTGAAGAGCTGGGCGTGGCCGATATGGGCGATGTCACCGAGCGGCGGAGCCATCGTTGCCTCCAAGGGGTCGTACGGGTGCGGGAGTCGGTGCGTTGCGGGTCGGTGCGGTGTCGGCGGGTCGGGGGAAGACCGTGCCGTCGAAGATCTTGCGTGCGGTGCGGACGACCGCGGTTCTGCGGACCACAGGAGCGGAGCCCTCGGATCCGGCGTTCACGCTAGTTTCGATGTCCAGGAATCCGCTGGGATGCTCGATGCGAATTCGGTCACTTCGGGACGGAACCTCCGCGATGCCCTCCCCCACCCCTCCTGGCAGGAGCAGTCCCGCCGCCACGCTCGCGGCGCCCAGGACGCCGATCGAGGTGTGGCAGCGCACGGGGATGAAGGTGCGGGTCATGACGGCACCCCCGTCCCGGGGCGGTGCCAGCAGGGTGAGCTTGGGCACCGTGGTGCCCTCGACGTCGCCGAGGCCCATCAGCTTGCCGGCCTCCAGGCGGATCTCCCGGAGGCGGTCGGCGAGAGTGAGGTTCTCCTCCAGGTCCTTGGGGTTCTCGTAGCCGGTGACGTCCAGTGCGGCGGCCGGGATCAGGACGACCGGCATGCCGTTGTCGACACACGTCACCTCGATGCCGGCGATGACGTCACGGATACGGCCCGTCGGCAGCAACGGACTGCTGCCCTGCGGGAACTCGATCACCACCGGCGCCGCGGTGCCGGGCACGCCGGAGATCTCCGCGGTGCCGGTGTAGTCGACCCGTCCGCCCGGCGTGGGGAAGCTCGCGATCGCCAGTTCCCCGGTGTTGAGCATCCGGATGCGGACGGAGGTCTCGCCGTCACCGGGGGCCACGAGCCCCCGCTCCACGGCGAACGGGCCGATGCCGGCGAGGATGTTCCCGCAGTTCTGACGATCCGTCACCTCAGGTCGGTCGACCGCGACTTGCAGGAACAGGTAGTCGACGTCGGCCTCGGGGTCGGCCGAGGCGGAGACCACGCCGACCTTGCTGGTGAGCGGGTGGGCGCCGCCCAGGCCGTCGACCTGGCGCGGGTCGGGGCTGCCCATGACACGCAGCAGCAGGTCGTCGCGTTCGGCGGGATCGCCGGGGAGGTCCTCGGCCAGGAAGTAGGCGCCCTTGGAGGTGCCGCCGCGCATCAGCATGCAGCGCACCTCCGCGGGCCCGCTCACGACCCGGCTCCGGTGTATTCCTCGTACGACCGGTACTCGACGCCGAGTCGCTTGAGGGTGTCGCGCAACCCGTAGCGGTCCAGGCCGAGTTGGCCTTCCAGGAAGGCGGCGCTGGTGGCGGCCTCCTTGGCCTCGCGGGCCTCGGACTTCTCGGCGGTCTCGCGGGCCTTCTCACGCGGTACGACCACCACGCCGTCGTCGTCGGCGACGATCACGTCACCGGGGCGGACGACCTGGCCGTCGATGGCGATGGGCACGTTGACCGAACCGCCGGTGGCCTTGACGGTGCCCTGCGAGGAGACGGCGCGGGACCAGGCGGCGAAGCCCATGTC
>Ga0307509_10007441_pt1 | contig 14308 bp, 16 predicted proteins | sample 10_EM_MG_FD_202245 | JGI IMG/M metagenome (GOLD analysis project Ga0307509, IMG submission 202245) | Populus trichocarpa ectomycorrhiza microbial communities from riparian zone in the Pacific Northwest, United States - 10_EM | ecosystem: Host-associated > Plants > Roots > Unclassified | place... | reverse complement strand
GGTTACTGAGGTATTTGTCTCGAAAGCACCCTGGCCTTCTGAGACTACCTGAGCACCACTAGGAAGACTACCCTACAACCTGTAGGCTAGAATAGACTCCTAGATGCCCGAGAGACCATATATGAGCGACCTCCATTTTGGCGGTTACCCATACTCCCCATATATATCCTGCGAACGACATTCAGTCGGACGGACGGCGACGACTGATACGGTGTTACGGCAGCTGCTCCAATGACCTCTTTTAACTAGCAAACGAGCAACTACACAGCCGTCTGCCTAGGACGCGCTGTCCTAACGCTGGGGCTAGAGGGGGGTGTTAGCAAAACCCGCCCAAGTTCAATAGCATGTTCGGGCCACTCTTACGTAGGCGTGGGGCCTCCCCGCGCAGATGCGTGTGCGCCCAAGAACATCTAAGAGCCCATAGAATGTGAGGCAATCGACCTCTAAGTTCTAGGATGACTTTGCCGGTGAAGGTAGGGTAACTTGGACACCTCAGTAGGGTAACTGGAGTCCATGGGCATAATGACCAAATTCCCAAGGTAGGGTAACTTTGCCTTCTTATGCCTTTAACCGCTCAGGAAGTCCTCCAGGCGACCACAGAAGTCGTCCCGGAGGTCCGTGTAACATTCTCATAATTCTCTTGACCTTATGCGAATGTTCTCCCGAAAGGTTACCCTGCCTAGTAGAGTACCTCAAGGTTACTCAACAGTTGCCTAGGCCTTATCCTAGGTTTACCAGCTATTTGTATAAAGTATACAAAACCATACCACCTCTGGTTACCTCTTGGTATACCATTTGGGCTAAGGTGATAGTGATTGTAGCTACCTATCGTAGGGTCGTTACACCTTTGGTTTAGCGATATCAATCGCTTCCTTCAGTCGCAAGGTTTTATCCCATCCTCAGGTGATGCTAATCTCTACATCTCTTCCTCGCACAAAGTCATACTACTGCTATACGTAGACGATATCCTTTTAGCGTCTTGTAACCCTTCGGCCATTGCAACGGTGAAGCAACTTCTCGTAAACCAATACAAGATGACAGATCTTGCGTTGTCACGCCAATTCCTCGGCATCGATATCGAACAGCTCCCGGAGAAGATTCGTATTGGTCAACGACACTTTGTGGAATCTGTACTACGACGATTAAGTATGAGCGATTGCAACGGCATTTGGACTCCGCTCGAAATTCGACCTTCTCTGGATTTCGAACCACTTTGCTCCTGAGGATCAGCAACTCTATCAGTCCTTGGTTGGGAGTATTATGTACCTCATGTTAGGAACGCGACCTGATCTAGCGTTCACGATATCGGTCCTCTCAAAATTCTCTGCTTCCGCCGGGTCGGAACATCTTGCGCAGGCCAAGCGTGTTCTAAGATATTTGAAGCAGACAAGAGATATAAAGCTCTGCTATAGAAGAAGCGAGACCCCGCTTGACAGGTCTCTCAAGGGATTCTCGGACTCAGATTGGGCAGGGGATCTAGGTGATCGAAAGTCAACGGGTGGATTCGTTTTTCTGCTCTCAGAGTGTGTTGTAGCCTGGAAGGCTAAGAAGCAAACAATTGTCGCCCTTTCAACAACTGAAGCAGAGTACATAGCTGCATCAGAAGCTGGAAGAGAAGCTGTTTGGCTTCGTCGTCTAATCGGAGAGGTCATGGATACAATCTCTCCCACCGGCTCGGAATCGTTCTCCTCTCCGACTACCATCTACACCGACAGCACTGGCGGACTTGCGCAAATCTCGAACGCGCGGCATCACGAGCGGACGAACCGCATAGACATAAAATACCACTACGTCCGCGATATCGTCGAGCAGAGAGCAGTCTTATTTCGCCACATCTCAACGCACGATATGTCTGCCGACATGCTTACGAAGCCTCTTACAAGAGACCTCCACTGGCGTCATATGGAAAGGATCGGGATGGAGACTGTAGTCTAGGAAGTACCTTTTTGGGGTTAGAAATCAGGCCTGTTTGTTTGAAATGTTTTTCCTTTTGTTATTAACTGTTCTAAGGAAGAGCTGAGAGTATACCTTTCCCCCTTGAGACACTTATGGATAGGGGGTTTTACCGGTGCTCGATGATGTTCAAAGACTTTCCTTTATTGTTCATTTTTATTTTTTCCTTCTCACGGTATGGCAGAAGAGGGGGAGTGTTGAAATATGCTTCTGGCGCTACTGTAGTATCACTCGCACTATTGATTTTCTCCTTGCATTAGTCTTGATCGCTATCTCAAAACCCCCTTACACTATTGGTACTATTAAACATACCTCCTTGCCTTTCTTTTCTTCTCTCTGTTTCTGTTTACTTCCTACTGATGATTTACTCGCAATTTGTGTCTCGCTCTCAACAGTAGATAGTCTGGGTAGTTCGCTCTCTACTGAGAAGTTAATTAAGCAATTCATTATTCTTCTAGTCACTCAACCAGTTCCAAAACCATCGTTCCGTTCTCACTATTTCAACATAAAATGGTAAGCTTGCAGAGCTAACTATACGATATATAGTATGATACATACACTGACCCACCGTTACATATATAAAAAAGCGACTTCAGATCTTCATGGATATGTGACGGGGGGCTTGGGGGGGGGGGGGCGTTCTTGCAGGCATGGAGAGGAGGGTAAGGAAGTGAGAATCTATATAATTCAAATTATCTCATGGTTTGTAGGCGAGAATACTTTTTCTGGATCTAATTTGGATCCTCCTCCTCCTCCTCAGTACTCACTAAAACAATAGATGATACGGGTAGCACGTAACTAAGCAATACATTGGGTTTGGCCCTATTCCTGCACAAAAAATAATTTATGGTGCACCACCCGGTCGGACCTGATAACTGGCACTCCCCACCGAAAACCCAGTACTACTAAGGAACCTCAACTCATTCTACAGCCAAAATCAAGGAAATAGTGACATAACAGGTTGCAAGGGATGCGAAAGAAGGAGGGGGTATAGGAAGGCTAGGGTTGGAGCTTGGGGAACCTGGAGCTATTGTGAATTGTGGTAGATAGTGTTGTGTGTTGTGTTGTAAGGATATTTGGCCGGGAGTGTGTGTTGCTAGGGAGGACCAGGTAGTGAACTATGACATATTTTGCGCCGGACTATAGGAAGTTACTTTTTTTCTTTTTCAAGATTAAGCTGTGAGAGTCGTGGAATGGGGTTTTTATTTAGGGATTAAGGGCTTTCTGGTGGGGATGAGTAGGATGTGTGGTGATTCGGCTTCAGGCCTGCGGCGGGGTAGTGGTATCTAACAATATTCTGCTTCATACTATGTTGGTGGAAACAAGTCACGGCCCTACCATAGTTGACATCTTACTTTCCTTAGCTTTCCACGAGCGGCTAGGAGTACTTAAACTTTATATTCTTTCTATAACTGTGTCTAAATGGCCCTAGTGTTTAGAGTGTAGATGGGGAGAGGTGAACTGGGGGAATTGTCGGGAGGTTTGAGATGTAATCGATGTATAAAGAGACTCACACAACTTGAAAACAAGAAAGTAAAGATGATGGAAATTTGGGGCTATACTGGGTTATCAATGCAATGGAAATAGCCTCCACCAGCTCTAAGCTCTGGACATTCTGTGGAAATTGGTATACCCTCACGGGGGGACATAGGGAAATCCGGGCAGAGGTATTTTATTGAAGTATTTGGAGGGGGAAAGAGGGGCATTAGGACGAGATGGGGACTTGAACCGAGGGTGGGGGTTAGGCGGGGGTGCAGGGGGGAGGCAACGGTGCTGATGGGCGTGGGGTGGTGTTTTTGTGGTCCGTGCGGGGGTGGCAAACAGCCTATCAACATTTGAAGGGGTCAGGAGCAATGGTTCATGGGCTTTATCATGGATTGGGGGCGACAGATTGTGGGGACTGGAGTAGCGCTATCACCCCTTGGTGCCCCTCTTCAGTAGCCCGATCGAGTGCTGTTTTGCCATCTTTGTCTAATTTGTTGGGGTTGACGTCATCCCGTCCGAGCAGTATTTTCACCACTCCTTCTTCCCCATTCCAAGCAGCAAGGTAGAGTGGTGTTCTGCCGTTGATATTTGGCTTGTCGGGGTTGACGTCATGTGCGAGAAGCATTTTTATGACTCCCTCATGCCCATGGCAAGCAGCAATGAAGAGAGGTGTCCGATCGGTAATATCTGGCTTGTCTGGGCTGACTTTATCCCGTTCGAGTAGTATTTTCACCACTCCTGTGTGCCCACCCGCAGCAGCACCCCAGAGTGGCGTTTGTTCTTTGTGATTTAGTTTCTCTGGATTGACGTCGTCTCGTCCGAGCAGTATTTTCACCACTCCCTCATGCCCACGCATAGCAGCACGACTGAGCGGTGTTTGGCCGCTATTATTTGGCCTGTCGGGGTTGACGTCGTCCCGTCTGAGGAGTCTTTTCACCACTCCTTCGCGTCCCTTGGAAGAAGCATACCAGAGGGGCGAGCGGCCGTCATCGTCTAGCTTGTCTGGGTTGACGCCGTCTGTTGAGAGTAGCATTTTCACCACTTCCTCGTGCCCACGCCAAGCAGCAGAATGGAGCGGTGTTAGGCCCATGTTATTTGGTTTGTTGGGATTGACGTCCTCTCGTCTCAGTAATGCTTTCACTACTCCCTGGTGCCCACTCCAAGCAGCACAAAAGAGTGGTGTTCGACCGATGTTGGTTGGTTTATCGGGGCTAACATCTCGTCCGAGTAACATTTTCACCACTCCCTCGTGCCCGCACCAAGCGGCGGAATGGAGTGGTGTTAGGTCCATGTTATCTGGTTTATTAGGGTCGACGTCGTCTCGTCCCAACAACATTTTTACCACTCCCTCATGCCCATTCCAAACAGCCCCCGAGAGTGGCGATTCGCCGTTGTTATCTGCTTTGTCGGGGCTGACGTCGTCCCGTGCGAGTAGTGCTCTCACTACTTCCTCGTGCCCATTCCTAGCAGCCCACACGAGAGGTGTGTTGCCCCCACAATCGATTTGATTGATATCACAACCTTCAATCTCTACAAGGCCGGTTACAATCTCAACAATCCCGAAGAAGGATGCACTATGCAGACCACTGAAGAGGGAAACCTCATCCAAATCAAGAGCACAGCAATACCGTTTCTGTGCCCCTAGAAGGATTTTAGTGGACATTTGGTTGTTATAGTCATCAAATAGCTCCAACACAAGCAGTTTCGCGCGATGTGAAAGGTCCCTTTTTGCGTGCACTCCCCAATAAAGAGAAGAATATTCGAGAAATGGTGTATCTAGGAGATCGGGGGAGAGACTGGTAGAAAGTGCTTTGACCTGCTGGGAATTAAGATAACTTAAGCAGGTCTCGGCGATTGTCGAGTGAACTGGGCCGAAAAGGTCCGGGTGAGCACGGAGGTATTCTTGAAGCGTAAAGTGGATTAACCGGACCGCGGAAGCCTCTTTTTCTACAACAATCAGTCCTTGACAACAGGCTAATAGTGTGCCGATTGAAGGCACATTGTCGGTATTGAGATTAGGGGACCCAATTTCGACTGCTAGAGCATGGCATAGTTCGTCTGCGTTCAAGGGCCGCTCCGTATGAGATATCCACATCAAAGCAGCTATACCAAGCCTTGCTTTCTCCCCTCCCTGTCCCTTTATCCGACCCAGTGTTGCGCCATAGGCATCCTCTAATCCTAAGCCATCCGTTATTGCACTAAGCTTTTGTCTCCTACGATGGATTGTGGTTTCCTGAAGGATCGCGTCGATATTTAGCGAGACTAGCAAGAATCTGGATATGTATCTGTCAGTCCCTGCTTGATGGAGCTTCGGCAGTGCGGTTGCTTTTACATACATTTCAGATATATCTGCGGGAATTTTCCTCATGATATCTACCTCCAGACTACTATCCATCGCATCCGGGGTTTCGTCCGCTCCCAGCCTAGATCGAAGATAACTAATGATATCATCTCTCTTGGTACTTATTGATAGATTTGCCACTCTTCCAGTCAGACGCCTTCCGATCTCGGGCCGAATGTGCGGTCTTCCGGTCACGAATATTCTTGTGTCTGGGGACTTTTGGAGAATTTGACATAGTGAATCAAGAAGCTGGACTCGATGTTCTGGCACACATTCGTCTAGAGCGTCCATGCATATGAACGTGCGCTCTTTGGAAGAGGTAGTCTGTAGCATTTTCACGATATCGGAAAGTCGTGGTCCACGCCCTCCAAGGGCTTTTTTCTGCTCTCGATATGTTTGCGATATCTCTCCCGGGACCTCCTCAAGTCCCCTAACAACCTGTTTCAGTAGGGCTCCCATCGTGCTCACGGGGGACTGCTCTTTTTGGACGGCAAAATCAAAGTAAAAACATGCGACAGTAGCATTTTGTTTTACAGCCTGATCACACAAGCTGTCTATCACTAGTGAACTAACATCGCGACTAGTCAGCATTGCCTTTTTTCTCCTATCCCGAGATCCTCATCCTTGTTACCTAATATATGTCTTACCGACCCCTGGATCTCCATAGCAAAACAAGACTGCATTATCGGATTGATCTCCTCCACCGACAGTGTGCCAGCTCCTAAACTCCTCGGTTTGTAATAGCCATTCCCCTACACTTTCGACTCGGCGGTTTCGGATGTCCTCATGGCGTGACTTGGGATCTAGTGGTGATAGCCAGGCTAGGATATTAGACCGGTCATCGGCGACTGTAAAATTATTCGACACGTTAACGGTGTTAAAGCAACCGGTGTTGTTACTGAAAGGTTGCGACATTTTTCTCTTCTTCGCTGGTTAGGATGTCGTTAGTGGATGATGGAGTGAGTTGGCGCCAGGGCTTCTTAAACCACTTTTTAAGGCTGAAGAAAAGCGAGGCCATTTGTGGAACCCCAGTAACGCCCTATATTACCGCCTTCCGGTCTCCCCGGGTTGTGCGGGAGGCGTCCCGCCTGTGCCCACTGCATCGGAAGCAGGAAAATGTCACACCTGTTTGGGCTCCATCTTTCTGTAAAGTGATGTGCACCACAAATCTTGCGCTGCTATTCACAAACACCCTAAAGCGCCTGTGGTTGAATCAACCGGTTGGAAAAGCGCTCCCCTACCGGGCGCTGCCTGTTGAAATATAGTACAGCTGGGCATAGTAGGGGATTTCAGCTCCCTCGCCGGGGCCATTCGATGTTTGGAAAGCTCATATATTAGTTTGTTGGACAGCGGAAACACCGATCATAGAAGACAGGATAAGAAGGCACTAGGTTTGATTGTGAAGCTTGGTTTGTGTTCATGTTGATTGATTCGGAACTGTGGTGGATCCTCCACCTTTCCTTATAATATTATCTTTTCTCTTTTACTCTTCTCTGATTTTTGATAACACTCTCCATGAAGGACTACAATTTGTGCCTCCCCCTAGTTAACAACTCTTGCATCGTATACATCTGCTCTCCTGCACTCGTTAGACACTAATCTCGACTCATTCATTTGTCATCCTCCTTGTTGCTCTTGTATAGAAGTGAAAACATTGTCATTCTCACGCTTGCCTTGAAGATCTCATACAGGGAGATATGGGCAATACCTTTTATACTTGGCAGAGCCGCCATGTACTTGTGCCACAGCTGATCTTAGGCACTACAACCTTAGCACTAGTACCGTACCCGGGCACAGTACTGTACGTGCGAAGCACTCACGGATGCAGGCCACTACATTTCTACCGGTAGCCCACCTTTCCAATAATGGGGACATAAATTCGGCAAAGCCCTTCGGATAGCCGAAGTATATAATAAGATCTCGAAGACTCGTTGACTAGGAATCACCCTCTCTCCGAACCCAGCTTAATAGCGCAAAATGCAAGATTTAGCTTAGCGCTAAGGATAAATAACCTGGACAATGGGTTAAATCTCATATGAAAAGCTTTAGGAGAAATCACCATATTGGCTATAATGATGGCGAACTACCCCCCCCCCCCCTAGAATATAAATAAAACTAATTTACTCGATAGAGTGAGTGCTGAAAAATTATTTAACTCCACTTTAGTCTCTTCAGACACACTAAAAGCGGAATTAAGCCTATGAGTTGCCGTGCGATATTAGTTGTTTACGATAAGGTACACTAACATATGCTCTTACCGTAAGTGTAAGTATGATACTCAGATACAGTGAAGAAATATACGAGATCTTCAGGGTTCTCGATATAAGATGAGAGAATAAGAGCCACAGCACCTTATCCTCTGGTAGGGGCCGGGAGGGGTGAGAACACGAAAAAACAAAACAAGGGCTAGTAGACACAAGATTATATTAAACTTCAACGGTCGCGATACGATTGCACGACGAGTGACGGGCGGTGAAACTAATGCCAAGCAAACTCACAACGAAAACGATCACACACCCAAGTGCAGGGAAAATCTTTTCACCAACCACAGGCTTACGCTCAACAACTCAACGATGCTCAGTGCTCTAACTAACAACTAACTAAAGGTGACCACAGGAGCATATATCATCCACAGAGGCCTCATATCCACCCATGAGACACCGCACTACTTCATGTGAGTCTCTCCTTCCCCCGTGAGCACTCCCAGCTAACTAAAAGAAAAACAAACACTTTTCCGCCGCTGGGCCTCCAGCCCTTTCCAGCTAACCTTACAGTTCTTCCGCTTTTCTCCCGGCTTTCCCGAAAGCTGCACGATCCCAAAACTATCGCGCATTCCCGCATTCACAATACTTTCCTGAACGTCCAAAAAAACACCCGAAGCCAAAGCGAGTCTCCGAAAACAAACCCATGCCCGGATCCTAAGCGCATACCCTATAGCAAACCTATGCTCGAAGCCGGAGCCATATGCCCGGATCCTCAGCGCATTTCCGAAGCCAAACAATTGCGCTCCCGGAAGCTAGCTGAACAACAAAGGAAGTTTCAGGAGAGTATGGCTAGCAGCACCATTTTCAACGGATTATGTTGTGTCATATCCCCCCCCAGGGTAGGTCTAGTCATGGGACATCACTCGATGGTATTTAGTGTCTTATCTTGAGTGACCTTCTATACGATGAAGCACGATGTAGCACGATGAAGCACGGTAATGTACCGCTAGTGGTGCTAGGAAATATGGAAAAATTACTTTAGGTCCCAATAGAGATACAAGATGCTGGGGGAGGAGGCTTACATAGGCATTGCTTAAAGGCATCAGAAGGATGTTATTGATTCCGGGGGTTGTGGGAGTGTCACAAATCGTGCGGGAGCGTTACAGATTATTCGGGCAATGGAATAATTTAGCAGGAAGGATCAGGGTGCATTATCTACATTTTATCCACTCAAATATCTCTACCCCGGGTACAGTTTTCTAGGGAGTACGAATGAAGTTGGGGAAGTTACGCTTCATACCCTTGCGAATACTGTACCCAATTCCCAAGAGAATCCTCTCACTCTACCATCTCTACCACTAATACAACCAATTTTCCTGTTATGACAATGGGAGGGTGAAAACACAATTCAAGTTTTTAAATGCAAAAATTGACTCCCCCGATTGAGGGCAAAAAATATTCTGAATATAATTTTGATCAATACTAGCTTATCTCAATACAATAGGAACATCCCCCGCCAACGCCAAACCCATGACCATGAATAGAAGTTAAAAAATCCTGATAGAGCACATAAGAAACTTCGTAAAGGTTTAGGTAGTTAATCCTTTCAACTAATAGGGGCGTGTTTATGCTGAGGTTCTGTCTCAGGTTTGTTTGGAAATGAAGGGGAAGGCAAGGATTAGGATGGGGCGGGGTTTTGAGCTGCGGGGGGAGGTCGGCGGGGATAGGAGGCGGCGCAATGGCCGTGGTAACGGTGTTGCGGAGGTGGCGCGTGTCATCCGGACTCAAGGGAGGTGAAGGGAGCAGTAGCGCCTACCGCTTAGGCGGGCCGGGGGTGGCTGATTGTAAAGGCTGAAGTAGCGCTATCACTCCCTTGTGCCCATACTTACTGGCATAAAATAGTGGTGCTTGACCGTTGTTGTCTGGTTTGTTGGGGTTGACGTCGCCCCGCGTGAGTAATATTCTCACTACGCCCTCACGACCATAACGGGCGGCAGCCCAGAGTGGTGTTTGGTTATATCTATCTGGTTTATCAGGGTTGACGTCATCTCGTCCGAGGAGTATTTTCACCACTCCTTCCTGTCCACCGAAAGCAGCACTCCAGAGCGGTGTATGGCCGTAGTTGCCTGGTTTGTCGGGGTCGACGTCGCCTCGTCCGAGGAGCAGGTTTACCATTCCGGAGTGCCCACCTCTAGCAGCATAATGGAGTGGTATTTCACCGTGAATATCTGGTTTTCCGGGGTTGATGTCGTCCCGTTTGAGTAATATTTTCATCACTCCTTCGTGCCCATACACGGCAGAATAATGGAGTGGTGTTCTGCCGAGGCTCTCTGGTTTGTCGGGGTTGATGTCGTCTCGTCCGAGTAGTATTTTTATCACTCCCTCGCGCCCGTACATGGCAGCATAATGGAGTGACGTTTTGCCGAACATATCTGGTTTATTGGGATTGACGCCGTCCCGCCCAAGTAATATTTTCACCACTCCATCGTAGCCTCCTTCAGCAGCATCCAAGAGTGGTGTTCGGCCGCTAATAGACGGTCTGTCGGGGTTGACGCCGTCCCGCTCGAGGAGCATTTTCACCACTCCCTCGTGGCCGTTCCGGGCAGCGCTACAGAGTGGTGTTTGACTGCATTTATCTTGGTTGTCGGGGTTGACACCCTCCTGTTCGAGCAGCATTTTCACCACTCCCTCGTGCCCATTCTGAGCAGCACCCGAAAGTGGTGTTCGGCCGTTTCTATCGGGTTTGTCTGGGCTGGCGCCGTCTCTTCTGAGTAGTATTTTTACCACTTCCTCATGCCCTCTCCCAGCAGCATGATGGAGTGGTATTCGACCAGAATTATCTGGTTTTTCGGGGTTGACGCCGCCCCGTTCGAGTAGTGTTTTCACTACTCCCTCGTGTCCATTCCAAGCGGCCCAATGGAGTGGTGTATTCCCCGTAAAGTCCACTTGGTTGATATCACAACCTTCCATCTCTACCAAACATGCCACAACATCAACAATCCCGAAGAAAGATGCGTAATGTAGACCACTAAACAGGCAAAGCGCATCAGAATCCACAGCATACCAATACATCCTATGTGCCTTCATGAGGACTCTGGTGGATATATGGTGACTATAGTCATCGAATAGGTTCAGCGCAAGCTCTTTCGCACAATCCGAAAGGTCCCTTTTTGCGTGTACCCCCCAATACAGAGAAGAATATTCGAGAAATGGGGTGTCTTGGAGGTCGGGGGAGGGACTGCTTGAGAAGGACTTGACCTGCTGGGAATTCAGATAAGTTAAGCAGGTCTCTGTTATTGCCGCGTGAGCTGGGCCGAAAAGGTCAGGATGAGCCCGGAGGTACTCTTGAAGCGTAAAGTGAATCAGCCGGACAGTGTAAGCCTCCTTATCCACCACAATAAGACCTTGACAACAAGCTAGCAGTGTACCTATCGAAGGAACATTGTCGGTATTGAGATTTGGCGACCCTATCTCGACTGCTAGGGCATGGCACAGCTCATCGGCATTCAATGGCCTCTCCGAGTGAGATATCCACATCAACGCGGCCATACCAAGCCTTGCTTTCTCCCCTCCTTGTCTCTTTATCCGGCCTAGTGTTGCGCCATAGGCATCCCCTAACCCTAAGCCATCGGTCATTGTACTGAGCTTTTGTCGCCGGCGGTGGATTGTGGTTTCTTGCAGGATCGCATCGATATTCAGCGAGACTAGCAGGAATCTAGATGTGTATCCGTTAGCCGACGCTTGTGGTAGCTTCCCCAACGCCATTGCTTATACATACATTTCAGATATGTCTTCGGGAATTTTCCTCAGGATATCTGCTTCTAGACTACTGTCCATCGCATCCGGGGTTGTGTCCTCTTCTATCCTGGAATGGAGATATCTAATAACATCACCTCTCTTGGTGCTTATGGGTAGGCACATGGTTCTTCCAGCAAGACGCTTTCTGATCTCGGGTCGAATATGCGGCCTTCCTGTCACGAATATTCTAGTGCCTGGAGACTTTTGGAGAACTTGACTGAGCGAATCGAGGAGCTTGGCTCGATGTTCTGGCACACATTCGTCCAGGGCATCGATGCATATAAACGTGCGCTCCTTGGAAGAGGTTTTCTGTAGCATTTTTACAATATCGGAGAGCCGTGGCCCCCTTCCCCCAATTGATTTTTTTTGTTTTTGATAGGCTCGCAATATCTCCCCCGGGATCTCGTCCAGTCCACCAACCACCTGTTTCAGCAGGGCGCCCATCGTGCACGCGGGAGACTGCTCCTTTTGGACGGCAAAGTCAAAGTAAAAACATGCAACAGTAGCACTTTGTTCACCATCCTGATCGCACAAGGAGTCTACCACCAACGAACTAACACCGCGGTTGGTTAGCGCTTGCCCTTGTTTTCCTCCACGAGCTCGGTCCTTGTTACCTAATATAAGTCTTACCGACTCCCGGATCCCCATAGCAAAACAAAACTGCGTCGCCGGATCCCCCCTCCACACCACCGGCCTGCCAGCTTCTAAATTCCTTAGTTTGTAAGAGCCACTCCCCTACATTTTCGACTCGACGATCTTGGATGTCTTGATGCCGTAATTTCGGATCTAATGGCGATAACCAGGCGAGGATATTAGATCGATCATCGGCAACCGTAAAGTGATTCGACACGTTAATCGCTGTGTAGGTGTTCAAAGAATTGGTATTATGACTGAATGATTGGGACATTGGGACATTTTCTCTTTTTCGCAGGTTAGGGCATTGTTGATGTGAGCGCTGGAGAGGGTCGGCTCCTCCAATTCTTGTGGGCTGAAAAAAAGCGGGGTCAATTGCACAACCCCACCGCCACCAGGGTCCCGGGTTATGTCATGGTACTGAGCAAGGATGTTGACATTGATCTGAGCCAAAGTCAGCTTTTCTGGGGCTTCAAACCTCGCTTGCAGAAGAGCCTCAGAATAATTGTTTTTTTTTGCGATGGTGGGGGACACTTAGAAAGGCCATTTCTTGGCACTTTCTTAGCATTATTTCAAAAATGTCACCGATTGCTAATCCTAAATAGGAAGGTAACTATTCCGCATATGCTATGGCCGCTTCCTTTATTATTATCACACTAGTGTGATTTTGATCTGGCCTTAACAAATATGTATGTGTTCAAAATTTCCCTCTCCCATACAAATTAGAAACTCCTTCTGCTCCACCAAAATGCATTATTTCTACATAAAATTAACGAGGTTCTCTTCTACAACCAATTCTCCACCAATCCTCATTAATATTATACCCTTTTAGTCTTGTTGTTCAAAGTTGATGCGATTCTTGTTGAGGGCGTTTTTTTACGGCCTCTTTAAGTGTCCCCCACCATAGTGCTCTAAAGGCTTGGCACTCGATAACTTTATCTCTTATCGCTTGAAAAAGCAAACGGAAATAACCGTGCCAAGGTTAGAGACCCCATCACGGTCAATACTTCTCACAATGTCGACAGGATAATGTCGCATCTCTAAGGGTATTAGTAAGTAAACAGGATTTACTCTTCGTTGCTGCAACCAGATTTTCCTCGTGCGACATTATCCTATCTCGACATTGTCCTATCATGCTCTCTAAACAAGTGTGGCATCTACTGCTCTTAATGTAGTGCCGGCATTCATAGGGCGCTGTTGGCACAAATTTGGGGAAGATTGATACCGGTAGAATGGTCCTGAGGGTATTGTACGAGTTCGGTGGATAACTAAATTGGTCCTGTCATGCTCTTTAAGTTCTACCGGTATCCTTGCCGCCTGTTAAACCCCGTCTGAAGTAGCCAAACCCGGTGGCTAACGAACAGGGATAACACTGGTATGATACATACAAGAAGAAACCGGGGGATCAACGCGAAACCTCGCGCAGCAACCAAGTATGATATCAGCCTTAATAATTCGGAAGACCGCAATCATAGAGAAAACGAATAAAATACTCATAAAAGCTTGTCTACTATTCTTTCGCATTAATAGCAGACTTCATCCCCTTGGAGATGCACCTTGCGAGATTTTCAAATAGTCTGAATCTAGTAATTTCTAGTGGTAGCATACTCAACATTATCCTAAACCTCTTTCCTCAATCCCCAATCCCCATACTCCGATCGGCGTAGATCAGGGTAGACCGGTATTCCCTCGAAAACCCGCTTGACCCATGCTCACACAGATGTTGGGTTGGAGAAACCCGTTGCCAATTGGGCAAAGCACACCGGGGCCGGCAAGGAAGAATCATTGGGTTCCTAGGGGATGGCGGAAAAAGGTATCGCCGGTTGCTGGGGCAGTGGGGGGGCCATAGCTCCCAAGGGCGGGGTCCGTGTACTCCATGGGACTTATAGCACCC
>Ga0307509_10007440_pt1 | contig 14313 bp, 12 predicted proteins | sample 10_EM_MG_FD_202245 | JGI IMG/M metagenome (GOLD analysis project Ga0307509, IMG submission 202245) | Populus trichocarpa ectomycorrhiza microbial communities from riparian zone in the Pacific Northwest, United States - 10_EM | ecosystem: Host-associated > Plants > Roots > Unclassified | place... | reverse complement strand
TCCAAGGGGAGGGAGAGAACGAAAGAGAGGCAACCCCCCCCCCCCCCATTTCTGCGAGCCGCTTTGACTCCAAGTGTCGACTCGAGCTACCGTCCCATACGGCAACTAACGCTCTGCAGCCACATCTGCCCTTCTCCTTCTCGGGGCAACCCCAATCGGATACACTGGCGATCAGATCAACCATGCAACCAAAACCACGCTGGCAAACTCTTGGCAAAACGAGTGATCTGGGGTGAGGTCTGGCCGAGTAGGGCCAGGCTGATGAACGAGAGAACACGCAGAAACGCACACACGCACTGCGCACCGCACACAAAAAAAAAACTTATGTTATAGTACCATATGCTCCTACGAGTATGGAGAACTGATACCCGATCCGTGGCTCTGGTAAACCTCTGCAACAGATCCAAACACGCCCCTAGTGGTGGCACTCAGCCTTGTTTGCCTCCCTGTTTGCTTGCAGTAATGGAGAAGGCGTAGGCACCCACCCATCCACACGTACTCGGAAATTATGCGCAGGCGTAAATATCTAGCAAGGTTCTGCTTTTTTAAAATAAAATAAAAAAATTATGAAAAAAAAAAAAAGTTGCCTGAGAGCACCATGTATCGAGTACCATACCAATCTAGAGAGGAACCTCGACTTAGCTGTTCTCAACACACGATCCCTTAATCCGCGCGCAGATTTCGCAACTTTTAGCGAGGTTAAATGGCCTTAGGCTAACCTAAGCTCTTTGCCAAAAGTAAAATGGCCAGCGAGCTCTTGAAATGACCTGACCGGAAGAAAACATTTGTACGATTGACACTCGGACTATTCCCAATCTCGGAATATTCTAGAGACCTAAAAAGTTTGCAGATGCGGACGAAGGGATAGTGCCCCTAGAGGAAGAAAAAAAAGACGCAGGTGCATAACATGGTGGTAGCACTGTAAGTGTACTGCGCCTTCCGGGTATCGAACACATTTTTTTCCCATTCCTCATAATAATAATAATAATAATAATAATTTTTTCTTTCTCTTCCCCCTTTTGCTTTTGCGTATATGTTGCTGCTGGTGCCTGTCGGTCGATCGGCTTATGTTTACCTCTTGCAGCACACACATCGCGGGTCTGGTACCGGTGTCGTGACATGGCCCGGTATATGTACTGCGTGAAATTCTTTACCAGTTGCTTGATGACTGTGCCCCTCCACGGTGGGCAGACATCATGGAGACTCACTCGGACTTGGCAAAATCAGGTATGTGAGGCATCGTAAATCAACCCACTTCGCCCAAGAGGCTTCCGTATCCAGGAAAGGAGGAAAAAGCTTTCTTGCACTTGGGAAATATTTTGATTATCCTGGCATATCCGAGGACTCTAAGGGTATGGGTGCTGGGGGGCCTGGAGTATGTGCTCTTTTTTCTTTTTCTTTTTACACACTTTCGTTTTTCTTTGCTCTGTCTATGTTGTGGTTGACGGGTGTGATAAATTTTGAATTTATTATATGGGGAGAGATAGCTTTTGACAATGGTGTGCTACAACTGCACAGCAACGTCCAGGACTATCACAGACCAAACAGATCGGCACGGGGAAGGCGGGGGAAAGCCCGTCAGGTATGATATGGTGGGGGACCCCTTGAATCAACCTGCTTCGGGGCCCTAATACCGGTATCACCCAACCCTAAATGACAGGCTCCTGAACAGCACCTCTCTCAAATATAAAGCTGTTAAAACCTAATGATAGGCTAGAGAATAAGGCAATTGAAGCGGATTTAATAGATATCAAGTTTTGATCGAGCTATGATACCTATATTGGGGTCCGTAGAAAAAGAAAAAGAGGTAGTCAGTGGGATGTCACCCCCAATTGTTTACGGTTAATGAACTAATTAATATAGTGGTCCCTAAAGATAACTTCATATTAATATTTGAGATAAGAAAGTTAATTTAGATTAACCTGTATTAGTAATCAAAAACAACTGCCGCTCTGATCAGGTCTAAGGAGCCTCCTACTACAGCAGTAGTAGCTTTTTCCTTTTTCCTTTTCAATCTACAAGAAACACAGGCTATTAGTTCCTCCTGCTCCTCCCCTCGTGGGGAGAGGGGACGGGGGGTAAAAAAAAAACCACCCCTCGTATCTGATCTTCGCTGGGGCGAGCAGCTAATCCTTCGTAAATGAGCTACCTAGCTACCGTACTCCAGTTCCCCAAGCGGAGCGGCACAAGGGTAGTTAGACATGCCATCACTACCCGGGGGACATGTGGCCATTCAGAAAACACACGCCTGATCCGCGTGCCGGAGTCCTCGGTTGCACTAGTACTCCAACACCGCTGAAGAAAAAAAAAGGGTCCAACACAAGCTAGCATCCCCTCCATATTTCTATCTATCTATCCGTCTATCAGTCTAGCGCGTCACCGAACACCCACAACATCTTCACACAGACACCTGAGACCGCTGCATCTACAGCTCACGCTATATAACATAATACGTAAGCGTTATTCCTCACATTAATCCTGTACACATCTCTCAGCACGATGGCGATGATGACGATGATGATGATATCCGAGACTGAAGCTCCGAGTGCCACGTAACTTGAAGGGCGTTCCTGTCTATCTATTCGTGCATTGGCCTTTTGCAATTAGACTAGTGTTGGCCCAGGGCGTGTTTGAGAATATGCGGTGTTCAATATTAGTTTTGAGGGTGGTGGTGGGCGCGAGTTCTTGGGGGGAAGATTATTAGGGATAGAGATGAATGAAATGGAAGGTTGTCATGAACTTTCCTCGGTGTCATAGCTTCTAAAAGTGTTTGTGGATGATAAGTCTGTTTGGACACGTACTTGGGGGAACGTGTTATTAAAATGAGGAAACAGGCGTTTTACTCCAAATGTTTGTTGTGAGTTTGAACCCGCATTGGGGGGGAATTTTATATTCATAGGGTGTCACTCGTTATGTGGATAGCGACCTGAGTAAGGAGGTGCTGGGCGGGTCAGGCAAAAGGAAAACCCCCCCCCCTAAACGTTCTTCTCTCGCTGAAAATTTGCAAATCCGCCACTCCCCTAGGGATAATAAACTTCCCCACTTTCGAAGGCCGGACTACGACAGAACGTCCCTCATGCGCACAGGCAACAAATCACATGACATCCCATCTCGTGGGCCCCCACAGGAAGCGTGATGCAGCACTGGTGCCTTGAATTGAATAATTATCCGTGCAAATCTGCCTACAAATGGAAACCTAGTTTTCCAAGGGAAAAAAAGAAAGAAAAAAGATTGCCCTCCTTGCCCTACTTTTCCGGTACTATTTCCAATTGACGTGATCCCATCCAGCCAGTGAAGATGCTCTTCCAAATTAAAAAAAGCTGCAGAGGTGCTATTTGCCCGTGGGGTTCCGGAAAACCTTGATTGTTGAGGAATAGGTTTTGTGGGGGAGCTAGCGTCGAGGGGGGAGGTGGTATAGCAGAGGTTGGGAAATATTGATAGCGATCTGGAGGGATGGCCTGGATCATGGGATATCACTATTGGTATTTTGTAGGATGGTGCTTGTATTAGTGGCATTAACACCACCCCTCAGTATGCGCCACCGCCCTACTCTACAGTACAATAGGAGCGGTATCACGGCTGTAGTATGATACCATAGCTTGGTCCTCGGTCGAGTAAATTTTCCACCCCATTCGGGATTTTACTTCTTACGGACCCTTTTTTTATATTTTTGTTTTAGCGAGGCGATAAGCACCGCTCACTCGTATCCTACCGTTGGGAAGGTTCCGTTCGGAGAAATTGGGGGGTAGCATGCGAGGGTCGGAAGATCTTGTGTGCTTTAAACTCTACTAACATCCCCCCCACGGCCTATTCGATCCAGCGCCGCCGGGGAAGGACAACTTGCTAGATATATGCCTATATTGAGCCTTTTACTTCCTCATCTTTCTTTTATCGTGCCACTCGGACGGGGTCGCTGCCTCCTGGGCCGAAAGCGGAGCTGCAGAGCACTATTGGCGGGGGAGTCCACTCGCTCATGGCGGTAAATTTAATGAGCTAACTATGATACTCCATTCACTATATCGAGAAACTTCCCTCTCACCCATAAACACGAACGTACAGGAAGAAAATAAAAACAAGAATCCTCGTTTTCACTCCTCTCCTTTTACCATCAGTGCACATTCACAATCTACCCCGCTCAACATTTCACACAAACAAGTGTTCCCCAAAGCCCCCAAGCCCCCCCTACACTCTTGCCCCCCGAACTAGCCATTCTCCTTCCGTTCGTTCATATATCCCCACCCCCTCTGCTCCACCCGGATGGTATCTACCAAACACACCCGAGAAGTGGAGGAAATGAGGGTGAAAAGAAAACACTCCACCCTTTACCACTCAGCATAAGCCAGTGACAAAACCACACAACACGATCCACAGCCCACCAATTTATAATACCAACCCGGGCTCAGAACCCCGGAACCCCAGGGCCCTGCTCAGATTAACTTAGCATGCGATATGCCATGCCGGCGGTGCTGAGAAGCACACAGTGACTCAGACAAGATAGGCCCACAAAACCCCGGCTCGGCCCGCCAAAGCCCCACCCGGCCCGCCAAACCCCGGCCCGGCCCACCAGGCCCATGGGCCCGAGCACGCTTATTATCCTGACTAAAAGATTTCTGTTGACCTGAACCCTAATGTCAAAGCTCCCAATCTTGAGATGGTATCATAATAATAATATCATAATATAATAATATTATGGTGGTGTTCATGCGGTCAAATTGAATTTATGATATCATAATATTATTATGATACATGTTCGTATGATAGCCCACGGACCGGCCGGGCCCATGGCAAGCACTGGATCATAGGCCCCACAACCCCCGACACCTCCGCAAAGCTGACCAAGAAACTACTACTACTACTACTAGTAGTAGTAGTAGTACAAAAGAGAGAGAGCGAGATTAAGAACCCATGCGAGCGGGGAGCCAAGCTAGGGAATGTGCGGGGGGAAAAGAGAAAAAAAAGGAATGATTGGTGGGGGTTAAATTGCTGGTTTTCACGGGTCATCACTCGATAGACGAGTGATTGTTTATGCATGTGGGCTGCATTGTCTAGTCGGTGGGTCAGTTCGGGTGGGGATCTGGTTATCGTAGATGCTTCTAACTGACTATCGTATCATATATATCTCTATCCTATCATCATGAACACCCCCCTTCCGTCGCTCTCCCCCTTCTGTTTTAGATCCCAGAGACAAGGAAAAGTAAGGTATGCGAAAGAAAAAAAGAAAAGGGAATAAGAGAAACCCGATTGTGACAATTGGAAAAAACGAAGGGCAGGAAAAAAAGCACCGGAACACACACGCCCTCTCACACCTCCAGGCACGAGCCTTCACTTGACAGTACTAACCAAATCCCTATACATCCCCTTCAAGTCCAGCACATCCTGGCGCAACTCATCCACCAGCTCACTCTTCTCGCCGAGCATCTCGAGTGTGCACTCTTCTCTGCGCTTGAGCTCTTCGACCTCGCTCTCTAGCACCTTCACGCGCCTCTCCGCCTCGCGCCTGCCCTCCACTTCACGGACCATGTCGACCACCTCCCTCCGGGCATCGTCCCGTTGCGCCTGCGCGGTTTCCATCTCCTCACGTATAGCGGCTAACTCCGACTCCAACCGGCGGATGGAGGAGGACATGCGCTCTACTAGCTGCACGGATGAGCCCGCGGCAACAGCCGAGACGGAGATCATGTCTGGGTGGCGGGCGAGCGATTGCGGGTAAGGGGATGTCGGGGTTTGGTAATTGTAAGGTCCTGTGAAGGAAGTGGCGGTAGTGGGGTTTATGGAAGTCTCGTAGAAGTCGACGGGGACGGTGTCGAGGTCTTGCTCTGGGTCGGTGGCTAGTGGTGTCGTGGCGATGTTCTGTAAGGAGGCGCGAGGGGAGGAGCTGTGGATTGGGAGGGAGTCCTGGCGGATAGGAAGTGGAGGGGTGCTAAAGCCACGGCGGGATGGTGGTGGTGGCAGCTGCCCTGCGGGTAAAGTGATCAAACCCAGACCTTCTGGAGTGATTGGTGTTTCCAAGGGTCCCGGAGAGCGGGAGTTTTTGCGATGGTTATTATTGTTGGAACCTAGGAAGTAGCTTTCGCTGGTGGATAATGGGCCCGAGAGCTCCCTTACCGAATGCGCAGACGCAGGCGACAGAAGTGGAGCTTGAGGTGGCGGCGAAAAAGCGCGAGAGGCTTCGATCCATTTTGTGCGCTCTCCTTCTAGCCGTGTTTGTAGCTCCCTCTGCCAGTTCTCGCGCTCTTTGGAGAACGCAAGATTTAGTGCTGAAATCTCCTCCGCGTGTTCTTTCTTGAGCTTTCTCAGTCGCTTCTTCGACGATGTGAGCTCCCCTTCCAAGTCGTTGATTTTGGACTGTGAGATTTCTAGGTCCATGTCAAGGCTTTTGGATTGCGCACTCTGTAAGAATAATTAGCATATTTATTTCGGGATAGAGGCGAGTAAGTATACTAATTCTCTGGCTTTCCTCCGCACGTCCGCTTCCTTCTTGGTCAGCTCGTCCCGCTCCTTCTCTAGGGTTGAAATCCTGCCCAACATGCTCGCTTCAATGCCCTGCCAATTCTCACTGGCAATGGCGTACTGCGTTTGCAGTGTTTCAACCTTTCGTAAAAGCTTTGCATGAGCGTCTCCTGAAGCTCCGCTGGAAACCTCTTCAGCTTGGGCTCTTAAAGCCTCCATCTTGCTTTCCATCATCTGTGGATCCAAGTCAGCCATATCGCACAATCACTGAAGCTAGATAATAACGCACGGATTGCTCTCCCTTCAACTCCTCCTCCATTATTCTCGCCCTCTCAGTATCCCTCTCCATCTTAGCCTTCAAATCCCGGACTTCGCTCTGCAGTCTCTCCTCAACCAGCGCAGCTTCACTTTGAACTCTCTCAATCTCAGCTGTCAATTCAGCCGTGACCTTCCGCTCTTTCTCAAGCGCCTCAGTCTGAGCTCTACTCTCCGCATCCTCCGCCCTATCCGTAACCTCCTCAAGCTTTCCCTCAAGCCCAGCAATAACGCTTGCGGAACTTTCCTTCTCCCTCCTAAGGCCTTCCACCTCACTCTCAAGCCTCACAGCCCCTTTAGCCCGCTCAGAAGCCCTCTTCTCGCTCTCCACGGCACGTTTGGCTTTCTCTTTTGCATCAATAGCCTCTTTCTCCGCCCTCTCCGCACGTCTCTTGGCCTCCGCAGTAGCTTTCTCCTCCTCCTGCGCCTTGATGCGGAATTTTTTGATTGAATTCTGCAGCTTCAGTTCATTCTTGCTCAGCTTCTCCCCTTCTTCTAACAGAAGCGCAATCTTCTCTTGAGCTTCCGCGAGCTTCTTTTCCAACCCCGATGGTGCGCCATTGGCTTTTTGTCTAGAGGCCTCAGCGGACTCGCGCGCAAGGTAGAGGATTTTGTCCTCTAATGCATCAATGCGCTCCGCCGCAGCGTGTGATTCCTCTTGTCGCCGGGCTTCGCATAACGCTAGGTCCTCGCTGAGGAGCGTGATTGTGGTCTCTAGGTCTTCGTGGGAAACGTCAGCGTGGCCATTTGTCTCTTGTGATCCGCGCGAGGATATGACTATTTCCGGGGGAGGTGGGAGAGCCGGCGGTGGGTCGGTTATGGGTTCTGATACGGCGGAGTCTGTGGATGGACGCCCGGGCGATTCTTGTGCTGTTGTAGGTTGTGGTGGCTCGGGTTTACAACTACTGTCCCCTCCATCGCCTTCTCTATTATCGTCCTCTTTCTCCCTTCCCATGTCTTTGTCTTTATCCTTGTCCTTTGGCGATTCCACCGATTCCCCATCTTCGATTATGGGGCTCCGACTCCTGCCTCGTTCTTTCCGGGCTGTCGCAGCTGCTAATCGTTCCTGTAGACTTGTTCTCCCGGCTACTCCTTCATTATTAGCCTCCCAAGGGTCTCTCATAACCCGTAAACAAACATACCTTTAATAGCAGCAGTATTCGCAGCCCTCTCCTCCGCTTTCGTTTGCTGTAATGTCGGCTGCGGGGGCGGTGTGGTAGCCGTTCGTCCCCCGGGTTCATCCAGCAACACTTTATCCAACCGACTCTCCAACCCCGCAAGTCCCTTCTGTAGGAAATTCATCCTCTCTCACGCGCACATACACACACACCCTCTCTCTCGCTGTTGCGACTGCAGTTGCTATGGTATCGCGATCAGTACTGTAAGTGGCGTATGGTACCAGTAGGTTAAGATAGGTTAGAGTGAATGTTGAGTATTTCCTTGGCAAATGTGAAAAGGCGAGGTTTCCAGAGTTTTACGAAACGCGTACGAGTACAGTAGTGGGGTGAGGCGTGGGAGATTATTGTTATTTTTAGAATGGGTGTTCCTGGGTTGCTTGTCAGAACCGCAAACGGATGAATTGCCGCAAGCCAGGGTCGACTTGGATTTATCACTTGTGCCCGGGTACAGTGCCTGTATGCGGATGCTTTATCATCGGGTGAGAAGGAGGAAAAATATTGGTGGAAAATTCGGTGATACCAGCATGAGTTTAAAGGGCCCTACAAGGCATGGGCGCGATGATACGATACCGGCAGTGGTGGATATGGAATGTTAAAGGTTGTTGGAGGAAGATGGTCGTCTATCAACCTTAGACGTTCATTGATGGAGACCCCCTGCCACAGCGCCCAATGAATGCCGGCAGAAATTAAGGACCGTCAGAGTTAATACTTGCAAACAAAAGGCTCACTCCCGGTAAACGGGGTACAGAATACTTGTACAGCACCACAAACCGTGCGGCCCAAGCTGCTACAGTTGAGCTGCCGCACTGGACTAGTGCAGTACTCATATTCGTGAATTTTTTCAAGGCATCATACCAATATTCTCTCTAGTGACTTATGAACTGCGGATTACATTATTTTGTATGATATGGCTCTCCCGGAACTGCGAGCAAGCTAGTTTTTATAGCACAGGCCACATAAAGTACCGTACAACACGGGACTATTCAAGTCTTACCGGGGCTATACCATACTAGCACCTAGTGCAGCCCACCATTTCCGTGAAGTAGGGGCTGCAAGGCAACAATTCCCTGCGAATGATAAAGTATCATATCTAAAAGGCCTACAGAGGGCGAAAAGGAGAAAAGGAAGGAAAGTGGAGAGAAAATCCTCTAAAATTGCCACATCTACTACCCATGGCAGCACCCGGCTCCCACATCATGCCGTAAATGGGCCCGCCGGCACATCCCGGTCGGCCCGGTGCACTATGCCGTAATATACTACTACATGATATCGTACACTCACACTTCTTTCTTAATCTCCCCGTTCAACCCCGCTGAGACTCCGTTCCCGTTCGTTTCCCCGCCTACAGTCAGTCCTTTCCACCTCCTTCTAACGACGGGCAAACTCCACACTCTCTCCCAAACACACTCGTACTCCCCCTGCCTCCCATCCAGACAGGACCTCAGCCAGATCCCATAAACAATGTAGTAGTACGCCCCCCAACCCGTAAGCAAATGCCACCACCCGTGACCCTCCAGCAACCACCCCCACGGCATGCCCACCGCTCTCCTTGCCAACCGCAACTGCGAGCAATACGCATTGTCCGCGTTCCAGATGAGGAAGCCACTCAGGAAGAAGCTCAGGCCGTAGCGCACCATCGTCCACATCCGGGTCACAGTCGCTGATTGCGTACTGCGGAGGCGGGTTTCCATCAGGTACCAGGAGCGACAGAGGACTACAGTGGTTAGGAAAGCGTAGGCATTTTGGTGGAAGATTGGGTCTTGTAGATGGTGGTAGATTAGGGTTATTGAGCCGGCAATGGTGAGGAGGGAAATGCCGAGGAGGGCTTGGATTGTGTGGGTGTGGCCATAGCCGAATGTTGCTGTGGGAGACGTCAATTTATGTATAGGAGGGAGGAGAGGAAGGAAGCTACCCCAACACATCAAACAAGTAGTGTATATCATGCTCAGTTCGTCGACTAGCTGCATCGAATCTACACTCCCCCGCTGTCAACAAGCCCCATCACCGTATAAACCCCATAAGAAGGAAAGAGAGGGGGTAGAAGGGGAACCTACACCACAACGTAGCATGAAACAAAAAACTCCCACAGCCGACAAGCAGGTATCCCAAAAATGTAATCAAAAATATCCTATCATGTCCTTCAGAAATGCAATTCCTGAGCCCTTTCCAACCAAGATACATGAACATGCAATTTGTGAGGGTATTGACGATTTCCGCACAATCTGTTGTCTCGCCTTGCGTCAGCCCTATGGTACAGCACGGACATCCACTAGAAGTAACACTCACAAGTCGTAAGGTAGTAGTCCTCTTCGCACCAACTGAAGACAACCGTTAACATCCCACCGAGTACAGTACAGTAACAGTGGTAGGAAAGAGGGAAAGAAAGAAGGAGGAAAATACTTCAAAGTAGCCGTCTCAGGCCCCCATCCATGAACCTTCTCCGGTCCATATGGAATACTCCACCACACCATCTCTTCTCTTCTTAAAAGTGATTGGGGAAGCGTACTGTGCTTGTTTTTTCTTCTCCGGGGGAGCAGGGGAAACCAGAGTTCCCTGCGCCCTAATCCAAGCAAAGAGGGGGACGGGAAACGGAAAAAGTTGGACTTTAAAGATTCTCTAAAAGCAGAGAACAGTTTCAATCCAACCCAATCCTTCCACTCCACTTCCTTACTCCCTTCCCTCCCTCCCTCTTTTTACTTCCCTCTTCCTCCTCAGCTTGCCGGCTCACACACCCGCCCCTTGCTCTCTTTTCAGCCGAAGAGAGAGAAAAGAACAAACTCAACTCACGAGAGCCACAAAAGTGCCTTATGATACGATAGGGTACGGTAGGGGTAATAGGTATTGTATCGTACCAGCCGGCTGATACGGCAGGGTAAGCGAGTGAATAGTAGGGGTAAGTGGTTTATTGTAAGCAACGAAGCAAGAACTACATGAGTTGAGCAGGGGAGGGGGACTTTCAAGAAACCCGAAAAATTGGGGAGATAGGGAAAGAGAAAGGTTGAGCGAGAGTGAAGGATAGATATGGGGGCTATTTAAATAATCTAGAAGGAGAAAAAAGTGTCCGGTCCTTTCTTGCAGAAGAGATGGGATGGGATGGGACGAGAAGGAGGGTGGTGGGAGAGGAGGGGACTGGGATTACTTGCCCAGTTAGAATTTGACGAGAACCCAAGGAATGGCTCAAGATGAATAAGGAAAGGAGGGGGAAAGAGTCCTTACAAGCCCACGTTCTCATAGGCCGTTTCACTCCGGCAGGATACTCGAGTACAAGTACTGTGTGGGAAGCGTGAAGATATAAGGCAGGAGCCGCAATGATGCAAGTGCAAGGTGCTGTGGTATTTACAGTACAGTACCTGTACTCGGGTATGGTCAGCGAGATCCGGTGGGGTAGTGAGAAAACAGGTTGCAACAGTGGAAAAATTCTTGCCTTGGCAGACACCTCAAATCCAGACTGAAGGAATAAGTATCCTAGTATGATATGGTACTGTACCTGACCATTTAGAAAATATCTAGATGATAATGAAATTGCCAGTACACAGTTGAACCTATGCATTTATACAAGTCTCTTGGAAGAACTATCCCAAAAGCCCAGATTCTGCCCCCTTGGTCTCAATTTGGCTTGATACTATCAGATTCTTGACAAAACTCATACTTGTAGATATAATACAGCAGGAGCCACATCACTATTGCTCTAGGTTAATGGCATCATAACACCCCCATCTTTTCCACTTCCCCCTGATCGATCAGCATAGATCAGCCCTTCTATCCTTGTCTCGCCACTGAAAGTTTTCCGCCCTTTATGACCATACCCGAGCACGAGTGCTCGAGTACCCCGGTACAGGACAGTGTCGGTATGGTGACCTTTACAGTATGATACGCAGTGGCCGGGTGGGTGTCACCGAGGAATGAAAACCGAAAGGGGACGAATGGGAAAACTTGCCTGGAGAAATTGATAGCTAGGAACCTCCGCACAACCAAGCAACCTCAGCCGAGCAATTACACGTCTAATGATCATGATCGTGACGACAACAATAAATTAGAAGCCGTTCTACCATATTATACAGCCGTCATGTAAATCTAGATACCGCTCCATCCGTATTGCACAGCGTGTATAGCCCATACTTGACTTTCTACTTCATCCCTGCGGATATCATAAACGAAATAATATAATGAAATAAACAGGAACCGGAAGAGTTGAATTCTCCCTCCTCCACCACCAGAAAAAAAGCCCGCTCGGAAAAAATGTTAAAAAGCGTACCCCAAACTCCGAACGCGCCAGCCCACCGTAGATCTTCACCTCCTACTTGTGCTGTCCTTCCCCACCAAGCCCTCCAACCCCTCTCTTGACACCGGTCGAAGGAACGGAGGAATCAAGTCGATTTCTTCGCTCTCTCACGTTCGCGCCTGGCATAAATTGCGCTGGTGAACGGACTGTTTGCGGTCAGTCGCCGCTTGTTCATGTACGGTCATGATTTACAAAAGAAAAATTGTGTGAGGACTAGAAGGGAGGGAGGTATAACGCACTCCTCAAACATGAGAGCGATTTTATAAACGGCGAATACTTCGGCGGTTAGGAGGAGGCCGGCTGGTTTTGCGAACCTTGAGAGTTTGGTGACTTGATCAGCAAGGGCGAAGGTGGAAGTCCGGTACCATTACTTACCAAAGCGCACTTCCCAAAAACGCCATGGTAGACCCATAGTACATCGGCGCATCGGTGACATTGAATGGAAAGCTAGTTACGCGGTGGTCCATCAGGATGCCAAAGTAGTCACCTTTACCAACCCCGTCCCTATCGTCAGTACAGTCCTCCTCCTCCTCCTCCCTCTCAGATAGCAAAAGGGAAAAAGGGGACAAACCAAGATAGGTCCCCGTAAATCCTAACGCCCACATGGATGTCAAAACCAGCACATTGCCGCAAAAGAACAATGCCGCTGCCGCAAGCTTCACAGCATCAGCCTGGAGAGCATCCAATGACGGTTGCTGTCGCAACGCCTGCTCATAAAGGAAGTCTCTAAAGATCCCAATCCCAAAGATCACGACGGCAAGGAAGTAGCAGCCGTAGCGGGAATTTCCCCCGAAGAGTTTGGTCAGAACCTTGTTATGGTACTCTTGTCGAGCGACGACACTGTGTTCTTTTGTTAACGGTTGGCCTGACCGGGAGACGGGGAAGAAAAACATACTTCCAGAAAATAGGATTAAAAGCAATTGATCCCGCAGCAACTATTTATTGTCGGCTAAATTAGTTATTGTCCACAGTGAAAGGACGACATTGAGAAAACATCCACTCACCCAGCAAACTCTTCTGGTTCAAATCAACTAGGTCCATCACTGTCGAATTTGCGAATGATTTCGTAGACATTGTTCGGGGCGACTATCCAGTGATATAGGTTATTAGGACTAAGAAGTACCGGGAAGTCAGTAGCAGTGTGATGAAAATCGGTGCTTTTTGAAGTGAAGTACCCAGGACAGGCTGAATCGTGACCTGGAGCGAGAGGGTTAGGGCTGTGTGATGTAGAGCCGCAGTGGTTGGCTGGTGGGGGACTGGAAGCAACGTGTTATTTGGAACAACCCTTGTCTCGGGGGACATGACATGTGTTTTCACAGGAAGTCACTCGGGGAGGGGTTATTGTCGTTAATAGGTTGAACACCTTACCGTAGGAAGCTAGAGCATGGTAGCAACGGCAGATGCTAGTGCCCAATATACCATGATTCGCAGACATGATATAAAGCACAAAGCCTATATGAAATTGCAGCGAAGCCATCAGCCCACACAAGTACTGTGTGTCTTCCGTCGTGGGAACTAGAATATTTGAGGATCTCGCTAGGGCTTTAAAGTTGCCCCTCCCAATAAGGTCTCTTGTATTTTTATTCCTTTTATAATACTTGTCTCAACTGAGGACTGAGAGAGAATCTTTTGGCTGTGTCTTCTCCCCTTAATCTAAAGAGGGAGATTCATGACGTCTTCGCGCTAGTCTCAATTGCTCCAGTTCTAACAGCCTTATACGTCAACCCCCCAGGGAAATTCTCGATTACAGCCGGGGATCTACTTCAGGAGCTCCAATCTACGAGAAATGAGTGCCCAAGCAATAAAGTTAGCGATCAAACTCCGTGAAGAAGTGCCAAAACCTTCTCCCTACTTCCCCGCCCTCCTAGCCGAGAGACATCCCTAAAATAGCAAATACCTGAAAGTCTAACCCCATAAACTATAGACTATGTAGAGTCCATCCAGGTACGCAAATCTTTCAATAGAGGGTTTGCGCATAGAGACCTAGGTGCCTGTTAAATCTGTTAATATATGTTATGTGAAAAGTCTGGGACACCTGGGTGACAACAGGCACCTGGTCAAGGTCTAAAACATCGCATTTAGGACCTG
>Ga0307509_10007439_pt1 | contig 14313 bp, 14 predicted proteins | sample 10_EM_MG_FD_202245 | JGI IMG/M metagenome (GOLD analysis project Ga0307509, IMG submission 202245) | Populus trichocarpa ectomycorrhiza microbial communities from riparian zone in the Pacific Northwest, United States - 10_EM | ecosystem: Host-associated > Plants > Roots > Unclassified | place... | reverse complement strand
GAAGACTACTTAAAGGAAATCCCATGCCAAGCCCACTCCCGCACAACCAATGATAGACCTAACCCATAGACATGACCTAAGTGGGTAGCCGTACCTCAACATATCGTAGAGCTAATAGAGCTAACAAGTTCGCTGGTAGTGGACAGATTGCGCGATCAGGCAAGAGGACAAAACATCGCCCTGGCATGTTTGTACTTCGACTTTGCAGCACGGAAGGAGCAATCTGCAACTAGTGTGCTGGGCTCCTTTGTAAAACAGGTGGTCAGCGGAATGGAAAGGATTCCGGAGGAAATATTACCGGCCTTTCAAGAGCAGAAAAAGGCTATTGGTGGATGCGCACCGGAACTCGCCGGTATTGTGAAGATGCTACAAGCCGTCACGTCCTCACAGCCCACATTTCTGTGTATTGACGCTCTTGACGAATGTGAGGGAGCGCAGCGAGTCAGGCTTCTTGATTCGCTAAGAGAAATCCTCGAGAGATCCCCGCGCACTCGAGTATTTGTGACTGGAAGGCCCCATATTCGAGCCGAGATCGAAAAGCGCCTTGCTGGACGAGTGACTAGTATATCTGCAAACCCCACCAGAGGGGATATTATCACATACCTCCGTGTTCGACTAGATGAGGACGAGACCCCAGATGCTATGGATGAGAGTCTGAAGGCAGGCATTCTTGAGAAGATTCCCGAAAATATATCAGAAATGTACGTAGCGGCTATGATGCTGTTAACCCGATCCACATTATCGGCTAATAGATATACTCAGGTTCTTACTCGTCTCCTTGAATATTGAGGCAATCTTGCAGGAATCGACAATACATCGGAGGCGAGAAAAGCTCAGCAGTATGACTGATGGATCGGGATTGGGAGATGTTTACGGTGCCACTATTGACCGGATAAAGGCTCAGGGAGGGGATAAATCCAGACTCGGTATGGAAGCCTTGATGTGGATCAGTCATGCGGAACGGCCCTTGAAAGCAGATGAGCTTTGCCATGCACTAGCAATTGAGTTAGACACAAGGGATTTTAATGCTGCCAACGCTCCCTCGGTGTCGACAGTAGTCAGCTGCTGTCAAGGGCTTATTGCTATTGAAAAGGAGGCATCAACTGTGCGACTGATCCACTTTACTTTGAAAGAATATCTTTCCACCCGTTCCGATCTTTTCAGTAGACCTCATTCGGCAATAGCAGACATCTGCTTGACATATCTAAATTCCAAACTGGTTAGGACTATTTCAGCCTATCCCCCTCCCAGCGCCAGGGGCATGCCCTTTTTAGAATATTGTTCTTTGCCCTGGGGAGCCCATGCGAAAATCGACCTCTCCGACCGCACCAGATCACTGGCCACGCAATTATTTAGGGAATACGATGGCCACATATCGGTAAAATTGCTTCTAGAAGATTTTTTTCCCTTGAATCTTGAGGATTTTGAAGACGATTATAGTCCCAATATCTTATTCAGTGGACTGCACTGCGCATTCTTCTTCGGAATTGTTGAGGTTGTAGTTGCATTAATAGAGACCAAATGTTTTGATATCAACGAAGGAGGTTTTTGGGGGTATACACCGCTTGTATGGGCTGCCAGAAAAGGACATGAGGATGTGGTGAAAATAATACTCGATTGTGAAGAGGTCAACCCCGACAAGCCAGATAATCTCGGCGAAACGCCGCTCTCGCATGCTGCTGGGGCAGGGGAAGTTGAAGTGGTGAAAATACTACTCGGGCAGGAAGAGGTCAATCCCGACGAGGTGTGTGATGAAGGCGAAACACCTCTCATGCGCGCCGTTTGGGGTGGACATAAAGAGGTGGTAGAAATACTACTCAATCAGGAAGGTGTCAACCCCAACAAGCAATCTAGCCTCGGCGAAACACCGCTCTCGTTTGCTGCTTACAATGGGAGTGAGGGAATGGTGGAAACGCTACTCGCCCGAGGGGAGGTCGACCCCGACATCCCAGATGATGAGGGCCAAACACCCCTCTGGTTGGCCGCTCGGAACGGACATGCGGGAGTGGTAAAAATACTACTCAGGCATGAAGAAGTTAGCCCTGACAAGCCGGATAATGACGGCAAAACACCGCTCTTGTGTGCCGCCGAGAAGGGACATGAGGGAGTGGTCAACTTACTCCTTAGCCGCCAAGAAGTCATCCCCGACAAGTCAGATAAGGACAGCAAAACACCGCTCTCATATGCCGCTGAGGGAGGACATGAGGGAGTGGTAAAAATACTCCTAGAGCGAAAAGAGGTCAACCCCGACAAGCCAGATAATTCTTCTCGCACCCCACTCTGGCACGCTGCTTGTGGTGGGCATGGGGGAGTGGTGGAGATACTGCTCGGCCGTGAAGAGGTCAATCCCGAAACCCGAGATAACGACGGTAAAACACCGCTCCAGTTGGCTGCTCGGAATGGACATGAGGAAGTGGTAAAAATACTGCTCGGCGTGAAGAGGTCAACCCCGATAAGCGAAATAATTACATTGTTGGAAAGGCTTTCTTTATAGCAGGTTCTTGTGTGCACGAGAGGATATTAGGAATCATAGTGATGGATTTCGTGTCAGTTATTATTTTGTCTATCATATTTCCAATGTATTTTCTAATTCTGGCGATCATGGGATATTAGGAGATATACGATCTAATGAGTCCATTCTCTCCGGTGGTTAGAATAGAATAACAAATTTCTTTTATTCTCTTTTGCGCAAATCCCCACCTCCATTTGGCATACGAAATTATCGAATGACCCAAAAAAGCTTCACCAGGCAGCCCCCTAGTCCCCCGCAGTCCCCACGCCAATTTGTCTCACATTGTAGGGCCCGCCGTCCTCAACAATGACGGCAGTCCCGATCTTTCCTGGACGGTTGAGAACACTGTTACCTGATTCTAGAAGCAGCCATCCCAAGCGCCCTGGCGCCTTGTAGGGACCTACCAGACTCCGGCACCTGGCGTCTCGGGCCCCGTGTCTGAAGCTCCAGGGTAAGAGCATCGGCCCTTTAGGAAAGACTGGGTCTAAGAGGGTAAACGCAGGTCCCTGCAGTCCTCCACCTATCGGTATCTCCCGACGGTACTCGAGTACTTCCAATCCCCGCCTGCCACCTGCTAGGACTCGGCAGATTCCACGGTGTGCGACCCTGCAGTCCCCGGATGGCTGCCTAAAAGCACACCAAGGCACCCTCCTCCCGGAAATCCCTTCAGGTACTTCCGCCCGTCCCGTCCGGGCCTGGAGACGGGGGACTGGGCACTCGTTCGTTCGCTCGTTTGCACTCTCTAGGAGATAACCAACAGTAAAGACAGGTGAATAAGTCAAATACAAATAGCACGCTCCGATCCTTCCATAGATCAAGACACCAATCTCTGTTTCCCCACATGCCCTCATCCCTCCATGCACTCCGGCGATAGGAGAGGAAATAAATCTAGGTATAATATATTATTAGACAATCTCCCGTACCCGAACCATCTGCAAAGCTCCTGACCGATTTGTCGCACTCCCGCAACTATCAAAGACAAGCGCATCTCCAACACTAGCTAAATTAGAGGGGTGGAAGTGCGATGCTAGAGTTTCTTGTTATTATCTTTTCTCTCCTAATATGATAATATTGTGGCACTACGATCATCTTGGTTGGGCTGGAAGTAATGTGGTGTCATTGGAACAGACTGTGGTACGAAGCTAGATGCCATACCACATGTGCCATTGTCTATCAAGGATGAATTCGGCACCGGGGATTGAAGTTGTGCTCTAACTATTAATGTTCATACCAAGTGAGATTTCATGAATGCTCCCATATATCCCACTCTAGGGGCTTATCGATTGTTTGCCCTAGCCACTAATATTAGAGGATTATAGGGCTCGCTAATAAGGGTTTGGGCTTTTACGGATTTGCTTTCCTTCAGAGTATTGTGAAATGATGTCATGATATCAGCCCGGAGATTTGTTATACCTTTATGTGGAGCGGTTGCCTCCTGTGACATATTCGGCTCTGCAGCAATTGTTGGAGGAATTTTCACGGTATCATATGATACATTATTGAACACCCCACGATTAGTGATGCTGGTTTTTGTGGAATTTCCTGTCGGTTAAATTTATGGGGTTATAGGGCGTGCGAGTATAGGAAATACACCCGGATTAAGCACAGAGAGAGAGAGTTTTTCTGCATCTTATGAGCGTAGTCATAATATATGGGTGTTTGGCTTGCCTTCTTGATATCCGTTGCCATTGCTGGTCAGGGTTAGGTGTTTGGTCTTGTTTCTTGCTTTTTTGGCCCCCCTGCTCCTCGCCAAAAGGTACTCGAGTATGATACATAACTTAGTTTACGGAGGTAAACTCGCGCCGGGGGTTATGTCGATTCTGGGGTTATATCGGGAACGTAGATACGCAGGGGAAGTATACTTTAGTACTCGGTACTGACTCGAATACCTAGAGTGACGTCAAATGTTAATTCTTATTCCTACCACACTGTGTACTCTCTTCCCGACATTAAAGTATACAGGGACCGATATAGCCTTACCGGTACAAGTAACAGCTCCTAAGCTTTGTATGTTCCACAGGGCCTAAGGGCAGCAAACCTTGCTTGTGGAACCTACAAACTTAGGGCGCTGTGCCTCGGTAGTTTGTTATTGAGCCTGAACAAAATTAACCGTACAGCAACGAGCCTCAAAAACTTCGGCCATGGCAACAGCACTCCCCCATCAACCGCATCGTTATTGAAATATAAAAAAAAGATATAAAACATAAATACATAGAAGAATACATAGTAGAAATTACCGGTAATACTTGATCTAAAGAAATATCTTTAGGAGGTATTGAAAACGCGGCGCGATGAGGGGGGTTGCGTTACCATCCCTAGTATGCGTATGGTTAATTTTGTTAACGAACCATACTTACCTTATGCTAATTGGCACTGGGCATCCGTGGCAGTTTTCGGGTTCGGGATTATTAAGTGTCGGGGGCACTATGTCGTTCTGAGAGTTTCTTTCCATATCTACCGTAGTTTGACATGATTCACCTGGCTCTTTGGGGGTTCGGCTAGATTTCGGAGTCGCTACCTATTTTAGAGATACATAATCTTTTTTCCTATCCTTTGCATCTGCACCGATAAGTCGACGGCTGTCCGGCATTTGTCTCATTCAGTGTGGTCTCTTCACGATCGCCCCTCTTACACCTCTCACCCGTTTGTCATTTCTTTTAGTTTCGGCCGCTGGTAGGGATTTATGACAGATAACAGCCCAAGCCGCCGGAGGCCCGCAGTAGGTCTCTCATTGGTGCTTGATCGAGCCCAAGACACCTGAAACAAATATCGGCGCGATATGCGTGGCTCGGGGTGGAATATCAGGCGCACGTGATTGGGCAATATCTGGTTTGTCCAGGGTGATTAGACTAAGGTGCCTGATTGCATACGGCACAACGAAAAAAAATTTGGTGAGTGTGGGAAACTTCTGAGAGGAGCAACCACGAAGGAAGATCAAAAAACTTTAACAAGAGGAAACACATGCACATGTAGCTGAGCAGGTGGAAAATATTGATTCTGATTTAGAGTCTGATACTTCTCCCGGTAGTAACTCTTTCTAACCGTTTTGATACTGAAACCATTTATTTGTTGTGAAGTTGTGGTGTTGCTCACCAAACTTTTCGTTGACCCGTATTTTTCGCTATGCCATCAGGCACAGTACGTTATTCTAAATCTCTTGGTGGAGTGAATCCCCATGATTCGCGTTGGGTAAGGCTCTCGTAGTTTAAAGTTGCCCCAAACACCGACCCTAGAAGGTTGAGAACCAAGACTCCCATTCGCCACCATAGTTGCCGCTCATAGATCGGGAGAGCCTCCCTCATATTGAGTTGCATATTGTAACTTGAGTCACAATTATATTAGAGGCATTCAGCCCCGGGGTTGAAAAACGATCATGCAGGCTTTTCGAGTCGAAAAACTTTGGCGTGTGTAACGCCTTTTTGTACTCGTACATGTACAAAACTTGCAGATCACCCAGAAACTTGGCACTCGAAAACTCTTTTTCGACTGCGGGGCTGAATGCCTCTCTCTATTACTGCGCATGCTTTTTGTGGTTCCCACCAAAGATCACCTTCAGACTTTCGGCCGCCTAGGCTGCATAAATCCAATGAGGCTTACAGGACTCATTTGCCACTTATTTTTTATTTGAAAAATTCCAAACCTCGAATCACCACCCATTACGAACTATGTCCGTAAGTTAGACGCTAAGAAAATAAAAATTTCAACTCAGAATTTGGGTTTTTCAAAGGAGAAAAATAGGTGCTAAATGGCTCTATTCTCCCCCCGAGAAAATGGAGTTTTCATGGATGGGTGAGAGTGGTTTATACGGTATTGAACAATAGGAGACTAGCTCCTCCGGGAGGAACTCAGGAATCCATGCAGGGTATGCCGCCCCTTGTCCCACAGTGCCGATACCGGCAGTCGCATTAGTCGTAGGGATGACATTCGTTCCACACTACGGGTCGTCGAGTGGCTTGAATGGAAAAACCTTTCTTCAGCACTTGTCGGGTGGTACAAGTACTCGGATACAAGGCTGACAAAGCTTTGGACGATCTTAGGAATAGTGCAAGCACTACCGGTAGTGGGCATGTGTTGAAACCAAAAGAATTCCTCGAACGCTTCCTGCTTTGCTATTGGTTGAACGATCTATTCACCGGTTTCCATTCGATATTTGCCACTTTAGTTTATGCTGAGAATAAACCCTGCCGTTCGCGGACTAACCTTACACCCGAGTATCTGCAATGCTTTAACATCAGCACACCCCGGTTTTATTCAACTTCCGAGAATCCTGTATCAACCGACCATACTCAATAACCCCTCCTACCCCACAGTGCGTGTAGCAAAGACCGGAAGATGTCGAAACATACAGCTAATAATAACATCAACTCCTTCAATAATACAAACACTTTCAATGTGTGGAACAGCTCTACTGTTGCCGACGACCGGTCACAACTCCTATCCTGGCTATCACCCCTAGAGCCCAAGCTACGCCATCGGGATGTCCAAGAGCGACGTGTCAATAATATCGGGGAATGGCTCATACAAAGTGAGGAATTTCGAAGATGGTGTGGAGTGAGTGGGGAAGGTAAAGGTGATAACGCGGTTCTATTTTGCTATGGACATCCGGGTGTCGGCAAGACATTTCTCAGGTAACAAGGATCATCCTCGTGGGAGAGAAGAGAGGGTTAGTGCTGACAAGCTGGGATGTCAGTTCGCTAGTAGTAGACAGATTGCGCCTTCAGCAGAACATCGCCCTGGGGTGTTTTTACTTTGATTTTGCGGCGCGAAGGGGGCAGACGGCGACCAGTGTGCTGGGTTGCTTAGTAAAACAGATGGTTAACAGAATGGAGAGGATTCCGGAGGAAATATCGTGGGCTTTTCAAGAGCAGAAGAAGGATATTGGTGGATGTGCACCGCAACTCATCGATATGGTGAAGATGCTACAAGCCCTCACGTCCTCACAACCCACATATATGTGCCTTGACGCTCTCGACGAATGTGAGGCAGCGCAGCGAGTCAGGCTCCTTGATTCGCTGAAAGAAATCCTCCAGAGGTCCCCACGTATTCGAATATTCGTGACTGGCAGGCCCCATATTCGGGCCGAGATCGAAAAGCGCCTTGCCGGGCGAGTAACGAGTGTATCTGCAAACCCCACCAGAGGGGATATCATTACATACCTTCGTGTTCGACTAGGCGAGGACGAAACTCCAGATGCAATGGATGAGAGTCTGAGGGCAGACATTCTAAAGAAGATTCCCGAAATGATATCGGAAATGTGCGTATGGCAATTATGTAGAGAACTCCTCACATCATCCGCTAATAAATATATTTAGGTTTCTACTCGTTTCCTTGAATATGGATGCAATCTTACAAGAATCGACAATACATCGGAGACGAGAACGACTCAGCAAAATGACAGAGGGATTTGGATTGGGAGATGCTTACGGTGCGACTATTGAACGGATAAAGGCGCAGTGTGGGGATAAATCGAGACTCGGGATTGCAGCTTTGATGTGGATAAGTCATGCGGAGCGGCCGTTGAGGGCAGAAGAGCTCTGCCACGCGCTAGCAGTGGAGCTAGGCTCCCCGGGTTTCAATGCCAGCAACATCCCTTCGGTGTCGACACTTGTGAGCTGCTGCCAGGGGCTGATTACCGTGGACCAGGAGGCATCTACTGTTCGACTGATCCATTTTACTTTGCAAGAGTATCTTTCCGCCCATCCCGATATTTTCACTACGCCTCACTCGCTTATGGCAGAGACTTGCATGACATTTCTGAAATCCGAGCAATTCAAACCCATTTCGGTCGATCGCTACCCCGACCTCTCTGACACTCCCTTTCTTGAATACTGTTCTCTATATTGGGGAGTCCATGCGAAGAAGGAATTGTCGGACAACGCAAGATCGCTTGCCCTAGATCTGCTTCAAGAATGTGATGGCCACATATCCACCAGATTGCTTTTAAAACAAATTGAGACTCTGGATCTTGACAGTTTTGGCCCCATTACCAACTTTAATGGGCTACACTGCGCATCGTTCTTCGGAATTGTTGAAGTAGTAACTGCTCTGATAGAGAAGGGATGTCATGGGGTCAACGAAGGAGCTTTTTGTGGGCTTACCCCACTCGCATGGGCAGCTCTCAATGGACATGAGAGAGTAGTAGAAATACTACTCGGGCGTGGAGAGGTCGATCCCAACAAGCCTTGTGATACCGGCCAAACACCGCTCTCGTACGCTGCCGAGGGAGGACATGTGGGAGTGGTGCAAATGCTACTCCGGAGGGAAAATGTTAGCCCCGACAAGCCGGACAAGTGCCACCAAACACCCCTCTCGCATGCTGCTGGCAAAGGACATGAGGGTGTGGTGAAAATACTTCTGGGAAGGGAAGAGGTCGACCCCGACAGCCCTGATTATCTCGGTATAACACCACTCTCCTATGCTGCTCAGGGAGGACATGAGGGAGTAGTGAAGGTACTACATGATCGAGAAGAGGTCGGCCCCGACAAGCCAGATTGCTGCGGCCAAACACCGCTCTCTTATGCCGCTGGGAGGGGACGTGAGGGAGTGGTGAAAATACTACTCGGTCTGGAACAAGTCAACCCCGATAGGCCAGATGATTACGACAGAACACCACTCTTGTATGCAGCTTGGAATGGTCATGAGGGAGTGGTGGAAATACTACTCGGGCGGGAAGAAGTTAGCCCGGACAGGCCAGATAGTCGCGGCCAAACACCTCTCTCGTATGCCGCTTCATGTGGACATGAGGAAGCCGTGAAAACACTACTAGTGCTGCAAGAGGTCAACCCTAATAGGCCAGACAATCGCGGCCAAACACCGCTCATGCTCGCCACCAGTTATGGCCATAAAAGAGTGGTAGCGCTGCTGCAGTCTCACAAAGCGATAGCACGACACAATCTGAAACACGGGAGACACCACTTCGTGGAAACGGTAGCCATTCCCTCCCTTTTTTCGGAGAATATTACTCCTCGAAGCCGCCTTTAGACATCATCCCTTCGAAGGAAATCCATAAGATGGTAATTCATATAGACATCCGCCCAAGGCTCTCTGTCTACCTTAGCCCCGTGATGATTCATCACCTTCCATCCACAAAGTTCTGTACTCTAACTTTAGCCGGTAGAGATGAAATATTTTCATTATTATAACAGGGCTCGGTTTATAACTTCTAGTTTTCTTCACCTTGCCGTATTTAATTTTCCTCTACCCATAAACTCTTGCCGGCACTTCTCTTCCCCCCCCTTGTATTGTTTTCCCTCCGTTACCCCCCTCCCCCACCCTCTTCCCTTCATGATAGATAAATTGCATATAGAGTGCTTTTTTTTTTAGATAGAATAGAAGCGATGTACGAGAGCGTAAGGATTCTTGAGGTGATCATGAACAATTATATCTAGGTATGGAGACGGATGATAATAATTATTAGGATATCACCCCCATATTAGTTAGTTTGGAGCTAGTGCGATTCCGTGATACGAACAGACTGTAGTTGTGAACCAAGTTAGATGTTTCTACTAGCACATGTGGTTAGGTCTTGATGAAACACTGCCCATCAAGGCTAAATTCGGCATCCAGAATTCAAGTGTCTAGCTCTATGTTGGAAATTGTCATTCCCATGGTGCTTTCACAGTCGCTTGTTGCTACGGGCATGAGTGATACTGCATAACCGCGTGCGTCAGCTTTTTTACCTCTTGCCTTCGCACCCCATTCCCATTTCCTTTCTTTACTTCTCTTTTCTCTCGCTTAATCTTTGTTGTTAATCACCGGCGCTTCCCAGATACGATGCCTACACTCCTATCTGCTGGAACATGCGAGAAGAATAACGAGGATTCACCGGAGTCAGGTACTCGGTGAAGGATCCGAAGTGAGGGGTAAAAGGTACAGGAAAGCGGGGAAGCAAAGAGTGGAAAGAGGGGTAGCAATTGTGGGAGAAAGTACGGAAATGGTGTGATTATGTTCCAGAGAGTCCCGGAAGAGCTGGCATTGATTCATGCATTTAAAGTGTCCCCTCCGGTCAAACTCTTAGGTAGAGTAGTAGGTCACTAAATAGCTCATCCACTAAGTTCTGGTTTCAAAAGCTGGTGCACAACGTATTCCTGGGGGTGAGTGTAATATAATAAGCTATTCCCGTGCCTAGGACGAAATGAAGGGACTTTGTGATGACGAATCCTCCACCTTTTGGATGCCATTAGTTGTGCTAGCTAGGGGAAGACTATGTGCACAGCTGGAACCAATACCGAGGATTCACAAGCTGTGAATAAGCAATAGAGTGCGGTCCACCCTGCTTAGGACGGCTCGGGCGCCTGTCACGTTGGATTTGTTGGAAATGGATCATTCGAGACTGCTTACAACATACATATTTTCCCATTCCCGCAGGACGAGAAACGGAACTACACCTACTCGAAACACATCGTTGCCTCACACACATTCCACTACTGTTAGTTTCTTACCATCTCGCACCGGACCCTGCATATCTAATGCGACACTATCCAAACACCGATTCACCTACAATGAAACACCAAATTTGCAGAATGATTGCCGAACAATCAACCTCGTCTACGGCAATATTCTCTACCGATACTCGAGGCAGGTGACCTATCTCTACCCTCGGTCATGAAGCCTCTACCTCGAAGAAACGGACAGAAAGATGATCTGTGATGGAAAGGAGGAGGGAGTTTTGGCATGCGCTGGAAGTATGCCCGGAATGAAGATTCATAGTCAAGCAGGATATAAGATGGCCTGTTCTTCCCTTTGTTCGTCAGTTAGTCTATCATCGCATCTCACTGCCAGTTCTACGATCATGTGTTAAAGTCATTCGTTTTCGCATACGATTTATTTCTTCATATTCTTTATTGTTCTTTGATATCTTTTATATATCTACATTGTTCGTACCAATTGAAGTCTTGTGTCGTACGGTAACTAAGGATTGGATCCGCTGTGCACCGCTATCTATTGTTGTTTAATAGGATTGGGGTTTGAAAGATGTTTACATTAGCTGATATCATAGTTAGTCGGAGAAAAAGCTTTCAAGCAAACTTAGATGCACAGCCAATTGTCGCCCAATTGGCGAGTATCGAGAGAAATCCTCTCACGAGCTGGTTGATATATCAGCGATAAAGTGCTTTCCCTAGGTTCAAAAAAAAGGTACAAGTATCAAAAAAATCACATAATTCTCTATACATTCTTTCCCATGCTCAAGTTACTCCGCAGGGCGCTATAGAGTGCGTCTAAAGAGAGAAGCACCAAGGTTGGTTTTCCTCCCGTCAAAATCCTCGAGAAAACAAGGATTGCTCAATAGGTGGCGGAATGTAGAATTCATTAACCCAAAATTGATTAAAGCATCGTAATCATCCTTTGGCTATCCATGACAGGGTTCCCAATGGTCGGACCGGTCTGGTCTTGAGGGTGAGACTGGACGTTCAACTATCATGGATCATGCTGACCAGACCTGACTAGCTCCGGAGGTCTGGTCTGGTCCCGACCAGTTGTTGACCGGTCCTAATGAAATAATTCCCAGTCAACCGTATCATTATGATTGGTGGGCGAGTTGCCAGCAGAAAATAGAATTATATAGATAGGAATAAAGCAATAGAAATTTGCACAAGTAGGATTATTAATCTATAGCTAATGATAAAGGAGAAGGAGATATAATGGAAAAGAACCATGAACAAAGGAATAGAGAGTGTGGCGATGATATAGTGGCGATGATGTAGTGGCAGTGTGAATACAAAAGAGACAAAGAGAAAAACAGCAAGATACATGGATAATATATTGATTGAATAACAGGATATGGAGAGTATATAAAGCTAGAGGACAAGGTTTGAAAAAAGAAAAATGAAGGTCCTGTACTTCATGACAGGGCAGAGACATTGAAGCTCTCAAGTGTCCCTCTCAGCACCATAATCAGCTAGAGAGTCATCTTCCAGAAAGGTGTTAAATCTGTAGAAGTTGGAGAGTAGAATTCCTTCCTTTGCCCATGACTTAAGGCATTCTAGTGCCTCCAAAGCATCATTCTTGAGCCGGTTGCGAGTGTCTTTCACAACCTGTTGAGAGCTGGAAATTAATCGCTCTGGATCCGCAGACATAGCTGGTATGGAAAAAATATCTAGGGCCATTGGAGCAAGTCGGTTTGTAGACTTTGTGCAGTTGAGCTAATAGTTGAACGGGGAGTGGATATGGGGTTCGGAGGGTGATCGGATATATCTCGTATAAGCATCATCTAAGGCTCGGATATTAGCTGAATCAGGAATACCATATTGGTAATTTTAATAGGGGCGAGCAGATTATAGGACTGACCAGGTGTGACACGGCGTCTTTTAGCTTGCCAGCAGCGATGATGCTCCTCTTCCTCCTCTACTAGTCCTAAGGGTCCAGGTTCTCCATCCCCCCCTGCTGATATCTGTTCTCTGGGAGGAATATCACTCCTTACAGTAACCAGATACTGATTCTCCCATAGTAGTTGCACTGTTTCCTTCGCAGCCTGCACTTCCCGAATAGTCCAATCTCCTTGTTCAATTCCCAAATCAAAATAATCCCACTTCTGTCTAGGATCCAAGACGACTGTGGCAATATACACTGGTATTTCACGTATTTTAGTACTATATGCCCGCAGCTTAGCCAATCCTAACTCGGCTGCGTGGGAAAGGTGAACCTCAGGATCGTGTTCCCTAATCACATCACTATAAAGGTAATTAGACTAGGCTCTCTATATAAATACCCAGAAAATAGATAGAGTAATATCATACCGGTAGATGCCAGCGAGGTGGTCAATCGCTGGGATAACTTCCCATAAATTTGGCCCTTTTCCCTCCAGTGCTAAAGTGGATCGGAGGAATGGTTGCAATATGCGAACTGCTGATTGAAGTTCGGTCCAATCCCCTTCTGTTAATGTATCCTGCTCTAAATCTATATTATTTAAACAAAAGAAATGTACAGCTTCTCTATTTCGCAATAGGCTTTGAATCATAGTAGGCCCCGAGTTCCACCTTGTAGCTTGCCGGCTTGTAGTAAGGTTTCTGCACCTAACCGGCGAAGCTGCTGCTTTCGTTGAACAGAGGAGAGGATCGGATATAAGCTGTAATATTGTGAGCTTTTCCCCACGGACCAATTATCCTCCATTGTGCCATCGTCTCTTGAGTAACCACTATAACATCGAGCAGGTCATTCAAGCCAGCTGAGTCTCCAAACCAGAAGGCCTTAATTGAAAGATTTAATACATGACCCATACATCGGAAGCGTCGGTTTTCTGGATTATAGGACACATCCTGATCCATGAGCATTCGGGCAATTGCTCGGATTATTGTACCATTATTTCCAGCATTGTCGGTTTGGAAATAACCCACGTTATTTAAAAAGTTGTAACTAGGCAGTGTAGTATTATCATTAGCTATCGGATTACTTATAGAGATATGGGGAAGTAGGATTGCTCTCACTTGTTAATGACGCTGACAATAATAGCAGCTAAGGCTTCCCCGGTATGAGCTGCTTGGATTTCACGCAATGCTAGGACGAGGTTTTGTCGCGCTCCGCGGGCACTTGTAGAGTGGGCAACAACACTGATAACACTCATGCTCTGATGAGGAGAGGTCCAGCCATCGACAGACAATCAATCTGGGTATTAGCACTGTTAATCTGTAACGGGGGCACCCTGTAGAGAGGTGAACTCTAAGGTTGCGACCGCACCCAACACTCAAAGTAGAAGATAAAGATGAGGTAAAATAATTCAGAAGAATCAACGGTAAAACTTAATATAGTTAAGCTCGAAGCTTCACTCAATTTAGTTCTCTCGAGGAAAAGTTGGTTGTCGAAGT
>Ga0307509_10007438_pt1 | contig 14314 bp, 11 predicted proteins | sample 10_EM_MG_FD_202245 | JGI IMG/M metagenome (GOLD analysis project Ga0307509, IMG submission 202245) | Populus trichocarpa ectomycorrhiza microbial communities from riparian zone in the Pacific Northwest, United States - 10_EM | ecosystem: Host-associated > Plants > Roots > Unclassified | place... | reverse complement strand
TCGCTAGCTCCAAAAATCCTTGTATATCACGACATCGCGCGGGATCAGCTTGTCCTACCAAGTTAATTGAATTGCGAAAGCCAGTTAATGAGATCCAACACAGCCAAATGACTCACGCTAAACTGTGTCAGGAAAGCACCAACCCTTCTTAAGAACCTCTGTCTCTGGGTCTGGAGATTAGCAACCAGCGGAGTTAGCGAATCGAACGAGTAAATACGGTACTCAAGCAATTGGGAAATGTTGGGCTCGGTTGTGTAACTATTTCCTTGAGCTTCATGTCACAAGGCTTATCGGTTATGGGCGAAGCGGGACAAAGTTGGACGGGGAACAGACCGTTAATTAGCGGTTTCATGATATCTTATCACAGAATGCCACGTTTTTGTGTTCCAGCACCAGTCCACTGATCAGCACCAGTCTTACTCCACACATGCCTCATGATAACCACGGGTGGCCCATTCGGTTGGGGTGTCGCAACAGCGTCATCTCAATTTTGGCAGCCGTTTCTCGGGAGCAGAGGCCGGCGATCGCCAAGAGGCATTGGCTTGCAGTGGGCTATGGGTATGGTGAGGAAAATCTTAAAACCTGAGCGCGGGCGATATTTATCGTTGTTTAATAATAGAGGTTAATATTTTGTCCCATACAGTTAACCGTCAGTTGAAGTTGATTTCTTTCTTGTTAGATTAACTGTTCTTCTCTGGGGTTTTATCGGCAAATAATTGTGGTGCAACACTGGGTTCCCTTCACGCGAACTTTCACCCCCTATAGCTTGCCCATAGGTTATTATATTTGAAATGTCTTTCTCTTATCTGAATCTCTAGCTTATTTCCTGTCAGGGAGTAGAGGGAGGAAATAAGAATAAATGTTGCCCCCGAGGGGCCTTAGTTGTTTGAAGTCGGGCGTTTTTGGGCCGGAAATTGCTTCGGTTAAAGGTTTCTCCCACCATATCCAGGATACAAGGGCAGGAACCAGTAACTGGAACAGACAGGGGTATATTTGGCTGGTCAACCTTAAGGAACCATTCTATGGCTTCTGGCCAGACCTTGTAGATCTCTACTTACTAAGAACTCAAGCGCACGTGAATAACCACTTGGCTGTTCCGGCAGACCATCGTGAGGCTTTCTCACTCTGTGGCCTCAAACAGTACTACATTTCTGTCGTTACAGCATTTCGCTACTTAATCTAGTAGGTAGGGGTAAACGTCAAACCCCGCTCAAAAATTCGCAGAAAAAAGGAAATTTGGAAATAGGGGACCGAGGGCTATTGAAATGGTGAGTGGATCGATTGTCGAGCGTTTGCGGGAGGGTTAGCATAGAGCAAGGACCCTTGCTTGGAATTAGGTAGGGGGTTTCGTGCTACAGCGGTGTGTGCTTTTGTGACAGGGGTTTGATCGGGGGCTAGCGAACAAATTGACGAACTTCAATTGAGATGGGTAAGTTCGTGTGAGGCGCTATGTTCGAGGGTCTGGTAATGTTGAAGGAGGGAATAGTAGTAGTGCAATGATAGGAAAGGTAAACTAGCTCTACGAGGGATGGACGGTATTGGTATGATATCTGGCGGTTGGTGGCTTGGTTGTTGGGCATATAGCTTGGCCATCCTATCTCCCAGAGCTATGCCCTGCACAACGCACTCATATCCGGGGGCGTTTCTAGAGTTACTTCCTACTTGTGGGGTTCTCAAAGCTCATGTTTTTGCTACCTTGGCAAAGGGTAGACTAGGAAGCTTTTAGTTCATCTGAAGGTTACTTCTCTCAAGTGATTTGGTGTAAAGGCACCACTTATACTCACCTTGCATCTAAAATCCCACACCACAGTACTGGTCTTAAGAAGGCGTGACGAAATGCATTACGGTACCCCCATTTCGTGGGAGTGCGCTTCAAACAAAACTTCTATGGTCTGGTCACACAATCCTTCTGATGTTGGGAACAGGGGAGAGACCCACCTACTGGGTAGTCATGCAGATATCCTGTATCGGGGTGGCCTTAATCCAAACCATACAGACCAAGGATAATCTTGCGACCACTTATTATCAAAAGAAAGCCCAACAAGGCATACTGGGGGGTGCATTTGTATACAAGCACGCTACACACATTCTAATGATGGGGCGACTAAAATGCGCACGCTGTGCGGCGGGAGTTTTAAATAATAATCTTAATAAGAGCCTTCCCCTCTTCAATCTCGCATGAGCCATAGAGCGGCTTTCTTTCCTTTCGCAGGGCAAGTTATTCGTATATCTGATTGCTGTCCGCCTATGTCGAGTCTCAGAAAGAAGTTACAAAAATGGAACGCTGTGTTATTAAGTGACAGTAGCTGCAAAGAAGGAGGAAGAGGGGGGGGAGGACGAGGAAGCAAATCTTCAATAGAATCATTAACTCTAGATTCCGTATTTACACGAGCACAGCCCTACGCCTCATCAGTCTGGAAGCCAGCTTGGTACACCGGCTGGCACACAGGCGTCTTAACCTGTGCCGCTTCCGCCACGGTTGCTCTGCTAATAAATGTCAGTTTGGCAATCTATGCTGCCACTAATCCAGAGTATAGGATGGAGAGAGGTGTTGGGACGTTGTATTCGGGTAGTTGCGAAAAGAGCAAAACTATCGGTCTATGGTTGCACCTGGGGATAAATGCCCTTTCCACACTGCTGTTGTCCGGAAGTAATTATACACAGCAGTGTCTCGCAGCTCCCACGCGCAGTGAGATTGATGCAGCGCATGCGAGAAGACTGTGGATGGACATTGGAGTTCCGAGTATCAGAAATTTGTCCAGGATTAAGCTTGAGAGGAGGTTGTTGTGGGTTGCAATTGGGATCACAAGTATCCCTCTGCATTTGTTGCATGTTTATATTACCGTGGTCACTCGAGTCCTTGCTAATTGGAAGATTTCAGGTACAATTCTGCGGTGTATACATCGTTAGCTGCGAATGATTTCGTCGCAATCGCTGTGGCTAGCAACCACTTTGAGCCAGGAGCTTACAGGAACACGTCGAGGATAAGCTTTAGTGGGGTTCGATGGGTGTTAAGGAACACCAAGACTGGGAAGGAATACGGGGAGATCGGATATCAGGCAGATTCGCATGAAATCCAACTATTTAATAGTATGCTGGAGGGACGCGATACAGGCGCTAGGAGTTACGAAGACCTCACGCGTTCTCAGTGCGCAAACCTCTACAGCGCCGAGTTCGTGTCAAGCCATAGAAACCTATTCCTTATCACAAACTATACCTCAAACGTCAGGTATAATAACACCATCCTAGTTTACTGGTTCGTTGAGCACAGGACTACGGTGCCAAGTTATTTGCTTTGTTCTTTTTACGAGGGGACGCTACCATCCAGATGTGACCCCAATGAAATGGCCTCAAGGGTGGCGAGTGGGTTTCCATGGCGGGTAATGTTCTTAGACGACGAAACGACAGGGAAAACGGCTGAGGTAACTGGATGCAAGAGTGAGAGGGTAGCGGAGAGGTGCAAGGTGCAGTTCTCGCTGGGAATTATGATCGCCGTGATCTGCTGCAACCTTGTCAAAGCTTGCTGTATGGTCATGGCGTCTGTTAGGTCCCGAGAGCCTACTCTGGTTACTTTGGGTGATGCTATTGACTCCTTTTTGAGAATCCCAGACCCGACCACAACGGGTATATGCTTCGCCGATCGACGGTTTATTGAGAGGGAATGGATGCGTAGGTCTAGGGCTGGACCGAAGCGGTGGAAGCAAATTGGGGTACAGAGGTGGTGGACTAGCGTTAGTAAGACGAGGTGGATAACTTGCAATTTCTTCTGCTCTATAGCAATCGTCACCACGGGTGTGTTACTTGGAATGGGTATAGGCCAAGACCGGGTATTCATGCGTACCGACATTAGATCTCTGTAAGCTCATATCCCTGCTTTAACGCTGGCTTCTGCTGCCTTTGAGCACAATATCAACGAGGTGACAAAAAAGGTGGATTAGAGGTTTAGGCAAAGTGAACAGTGTCTCCCTAGTCACCATACGCTTCCAAAACATAACTCAGGCAATCCTTTTAGCAAACCTTCCACAAACAATCCTCTCATTCCTATACCTAACCTACAACTCCCTCTTCACCTGCATGCTCTTAGGCCACGAATGGTCCCTCTTCAGTCACGATCACCGCACCCTCCGCGTCACATCTCCACGACCAGGCCAGCGCTCCACATACTGGCTCCAAATACCCTACACTTACGCCATCCCCCTGATGACCCTCAGCGCTCTCCTTCACTGGCTGACCTCGCAATCCATATTCCTCGCGAGAGTCGATATATGGGACCCGTTTGGGAGGGAGATTTCAAAAACGATAAGTAGTGTGGGGTACTCCTGCATTGCCATCATTTTCGCACTCGCCCTGGGAATTCTTGCCCTGCTGACCGCTGTTGGGATGGGGTGTAAACAATTTGCTGCGGAGATCACTACCGTCGGCAGTTGCTCGGCGGCCATTTCGGCTGCCTGTCATGCTTGGGGCGCAGATTCGGAGGGGATTATAGGGAAGAAGGTGCGGTGGGGGGATGTGGAGATTGTCCCAAATCTGCGGGTGAGACATTTGACGTTTTCGAGCAAGGAGGGGGTTATTAAGCCGGTTTTTGGAGAGGTTTATGCTGGGATGGGGAGAGAGAAGGAATGATTGCTCATGATTATGGGATCTGAAAGTGTGTTTTAGGACGCTAAGATGGAGAAAAGAATTGGGTTAGGAGAATTAGGTTTTATATTTATCTTGGGATATTTGATGAGTGGGGAGTATCGAATTACATTTTCTTTTGGCAAACAACCTGGATAGGAAGTGTATGAAGGTTTGCAGACTTATGATGTGATTACACGGGAATAGTGATAGACTTATTATGTTTGGTGAAAATGAGTATCCGGAACCGGCGGCCGACTGCATGCCCGCAATAGTAAGCTATAAGCGGGAGCAAAACTGCAAAACTATTCTACTAAGTGGATTTGGACCTTATCTCCTACTAGGAGCTCTATCATTTTTTAGTGTGTTGGGACCCATTTTTTGTGCTTTTGGGTTGGTTATTGGCTGTTGCCTCTTCTAGACATTTGATTTCCCCCCAAGTATGCTCTTTGTCACAAAATATCACTCGCCACCAATTAACAAGGGCTTACGCCTTACCAAGGAACTATCTCCTCCCGGCTATATATCTGGCCGAATATACCACAATTGGGCATAATCCAGTATTGTAAGTGCTCGAGTCCAAGTGAAAGGTGGTAATTTATTTGGAGACTTAATATGGTGACTAATGGCGAAGTAATTGACTTGAAATATTCTGCCCAAAAACACTTTTGAGCCCTGGTATTGACAGAATTATGAGAGGAAATATCGTGGCTTATAGGGAACCGTATCATATATAAGGATGGAGCATAGTGTATCAAAAAGTGACTTATAATTGGGTGACTTCACTTCCTACAATCGTCGGCAAATGGGACCCTTAAATACAGAAACAATGGCCACTCATCCCTGAGGCTCATTAACATGCTCTCGCCATTTCCAACCTTTCTGATATAGTTTCTTTTCTCTTCATTCCTTGCTCTCATTCCCTGCCAGTGATACTCTGGCCTATTTTCTTGTATCTTTCACTGAGTGTCTGGTTTACCGGAGGCTCCTGACATCCTTCGGGCATATCCTAACTAACGGGGAGGGAACAATGGTAGTGGCCATCATTTGTTAGACGTGGATCAACGGCGTTGGCAACAAAACCGAACGCCAGGAGTTTACACAACGGAAACATGATCTCCCAGGAGCGGGGAAGTCCCCTTCTCTCCTACTCCAGCTAACTGGCGGTAGAAATAGGCGTACATACCAACTGCAACAGAGTCCTCGTATTCTTCCATATCCAGTCTCTCCCATGTATGTTCCCCCTTTCCCTTGCTCACTCCCGTGATAACTAGGGGAAGGCGAACTCCTACTGTTCATTACCTCCGGGAATATAGCTTTCATGTTCCAGACTCTTTTACACTTCCCTCATAGATTTTTCTGCGGATGCATTGGTCTGAGAATTTGGCTCACTCCTGCGGTCAAAATGCTTTCTTGAAAGGTAGGGCGCCCTTCTAAAGATAAAGCGGGTTCCTAAGCTATGCAAACAATAAAACGACTGCCCAAACAACAAAGCACTATTATGAGAACACCCCGAGTAGAATCTCGTAATTTTAAACATCATGTCCGGTTGCAGGCCACGGAGTCGGTGATTGCGGTTAGTAATGTTGAAAATTCACGAAGGTTCCATATCCCGGACACGACTGAAACCGAGATGGTGCATGGCTAAAAAGAAGTTTGAAGAGAGTTGCACGATTGAGTAGTATGGCATCATGCGAGTGATAGTATGTTTGGTTGAGGAGTTAGACGAAGCAGGAGTGTTTAGCACGGTTTAGGATTGGGCACTAGTGAAGACAGGAAGTTAGGGATTAAGGCTTACCAGGAGTTGGAAAGAGCCAGTGTCGCGCTATTGTAGTTAGGAAACAGACGGACGTATGAGAACCACAAAGGCTTGCAGAAGATGAGGAAAACTGTGCAAGAGGACGAAACACAAAGAAGGAACCAGGGAATAGGAGTTTCGGGAAACTTCAAGAGGTTGTGTGGATGGAACTAAGAAAGGAAAAACCGGAGAAGGATATTGGAGATGAAGAGTTTTCCTGTAAAGTCAACTTTGAGTATAGCGTTCGTTATGGGGCCTACGGGGCCCCGAAAAACCCCGGCCCCCGGCCCCATTCCCCGGCCCGTCCCGCTGAACGGCTCGGGGCTGGGCGTGTTTTCTTTGGGGTTATCTGCCCCTGCCCCGCTCATTCTCCAGATGGGCCCCCGTAATAATAGGTGGTGAGAAACGGGGCCCCGGACGGGGGCTGGGCAGGGATCACCCAAAAAGTATTCCCCACGGCCCCGTGTAACGGCGGACCTGGCGAGTGAAACCCGGCCCGGCCCTGCCCCGTAACGAACTCTATTTGTGTATATATGGGACATTGCTGGAAACTTTGAAAGAATAAAGATCCCAATACACTCTCTACCGAACATACCCTAATTTTATGAAGTAATAGGTATTAACCCTATTTAGCTCTAGGGTTTGGCTTTAGGCAAGTTCTTGACCTGAGAGACACCGGTGTTCACAGTGATAGGCCAAGGCCAAACTTTGTAAAAACTACTTCTCACCCCCAGGAATGAATACCCCTGTTACTAGTATCCTCCTCTAATTTAAATAGACACTCAGAATTTTAGTGCACAGGTAATACTACCATATGACCGACCGAGAGCCTCAATTTTGGCCTCTGAATCTTAGGTTATTGCGTGTGATTTGTGTTTTCTCTCTTTAGTTTTAAAGAAAGCAAAGAGTTCTACCACAATGTTGGGTGGGCAGGCCCCATCCTCACTCTAGAAGCACAATATATCTTAATTCAGATCACCTGTGCTTGAACTACTTACTGCACTTTGTCTTCGCTTATATTTTATACTTGTCTTTCTCATCACATTTGTGTTGGGTGCCTGGCTCTCCAGCTCCAAGATGGTAGGGATTCATATCATACTTGAACCGGGCTTAGACACTGTTACAGTATGTTAGGTCAAAAAAATTCCATTCCGTGAAGAGGGTTGAAAAGCGGGTCAAAAACTTTCCCTCTTGTCTGCCTACATCTGTAATAGTAATAATGGAAAGACATAACAATCAGCCCTTCCGTCAATCCTTTAAACTCCAGTACAAATCAAATCACTAATAGTGCTATAATCACTAATAGTATTATCTATCCTTGTCACTCAACTCTCTGCTTTTGTCATTTCAGACATACAAGTATATCTGTTTCTGCTTATTCTGACACTGGTGGCAGGGTTCTGAATAGTCCGACCGGTCAAGTCTGGGAGGCACGACCAGTCGGTTGGTCTGAATTGATGTCCGTGACTAGATATGACCAATAAATGTCGTCAAGGACTGGTCGGGATTAGTCAGAGACCAGTCTCCCTATTCCCCCCCAGCATGGGCGGAAGGCGGGGAAGGTGTATTAATAAGCAAGTTGCGCTACATGTAGCATCACTCAATTAGTGAACTAAAAGACTTGATAATGTACCCTATAGCAAGCCAAAACACACGGTTATATGAAATAGTCCCTAAGTACAGAGCCTAAACCGGTTTTCTGAATACCACTCTAAAAGTTTGCTTCATGTAACCATGTGTTTTGGCCCACCATGGGGTACGTTAGTTGCAATAGATCTTCACTGCCCTATCTAAGTGAGGCAACATCCGTATTCCAACTTGCCTGAGATTTGGCGGTTCAGTCAGTTAGCCAAGTCTCCTCATCGGTATGGGTGAATTAGAGAGAACTTTCACACAGCTGGTTTCTCTGGAGAGGTTTTCATGATTTAACTGTTCTCTTTAAGCAGATAAGCCACAGGCCGATACATCTTCTATCACTCGGTTTTCACCTGGTCAGTCCAGTCTAACCGAGCCCGGCCCAGTCAGTTTCAACAAGCATGTCTCTCCAGTCAGTCTAATTTCCCCACCAGACAAGACTGGACTTTGACCTGGTCTAGCTAGTCTGAGCCAGTCCACAGCTGACCATTCGGAATCCGGACTGGTGGGCCCAAGTCTCATCTTACACATGTATCAGAATACCTTCGCTAATCTACCAGTAGTCAGTTAGGGTATAATGTAATTTACCCATTAACAGCTAGGTGCTCAAATATGGCTCACGATGGCAACAACTTGAAAATCAAATGTAAATTTTATTATCTACATAAATAGTAGTGATATCATATTGAAAATTTGTTAGAAAGTACTTTTAAATATGGAGAATCATAATCTGGAGGTTATATTTAATAATTAAAAATGTTTCCTCTTGTATACTCAATTTATTCAAAACTGGTTTAAAAAGCATCTTGCTTATAATAGTAGTCGAAATAGGTGAAACCAACCACAAAAATAATTGTTTAAGCAAATAGTTAGTGCTCCTAGATCTTTTATTTGATATATGAACTTCTTGGGTAATTATTTGTAGCCAGCTTGGAAGGAATTGTGAATATAAAGACAAGGAGAGCTAAATATCTATCATATAAACTAGATTAGATGATATCTACTTATATTGTCCACATAATATTCCAATACTTTGTAATATTCTTCACTAAAGTGATTCAAGATATTGTATAACTCTTCAAGGTGGTTGGTTATGTTTTGGAAATTTTATTCCACTGTTGTTGTAAAGTAATTTAGAGGGAAATTCTACCCTTCAGTTTCAACTATGTAAGCTACACATGCTGAATAAGGCTAAATGTTATGCTATATGATCTACTTAAATAGCTAAAGCTGTTCAATGACTCTTAGTAGGGTTTGGGCATTTGAATTTAGTGATTTCAAACCTGAACTCTCAGAAGCTGGAAATTACTAGCAAAATTCAGTATCTTTGAGCTTCATGTATGAAATCTCCAAAACCAAATGCCCAAACCCTACTAAAAGTTATTGAATCACTTTAGCTATTTGAGTAGACCATATAGCACAGCTTTTAGCCTTATCTAGCATGTGTAGCTTACATAGTTGAAGCAGAAGGGGAAAATTCCTCTCTAAATTACTTTACAACAACAGTGGAATAAAATTTCCAAAACATAACCAACCACCTTGAAGAGTTATACAATAACTTGAATCACATTATTGAAGTATATTACAAAGTATTGGAACTTTACTTGGACTCAATAAGTAGATATCATTTGATCTAGATTATACCATCGATATTTAGCTTTACTTTTCTTTAGCATCATAATTGCTTCCCAGGTGGCTGGAAACAAATACTAAAGAAGTTTATATATCAATTTCAAGACCTAGAAGTAGTAAGTATTTGCTTAAACTATTATTTTTGTGGTTGGTTTCAACTTTTTTGACTACTATTGTAAGCAAAATGCTTTTTAAACCAGTTTTGAATAAATTGAGAATACAAGAAGAAACATTTTTTATTGTTAAATATAACCTCCAGATTCTGATTCCCCCTATTTAAAAGTACTTTCTTAAAAATTTTCAATATGGTATCACCACTATTGATGTAGATTATAAAATTTACATTTGATTTTCAAGTGGTTGCCATGGTGAGCGGCATTTGGGTACCGAGCCGTTAATGGGTAAATTACGTTAGTAACAGCCACATTTGAATTTTGGGAGCAGTTTTCGGGGAGCAAACGGCAGCGATCACTAAGAAGTCTTCATTCTTCTTGCTGTGGAGTTATCTGGAATACAAGGGGATATTTGGCTGGTTAATCTCAAGCAACTGTCCTATCCTTTGCCGGACCTGTAGCTCTCTACTTACTAACAACTCGAGCGACCGCGCGTGAATAACCTCTTATCCTGCCAATTCGTTATCGACCTGTTCGCGATGGGAAAAGCACTTCAACACAAGTCCGGCAAACCACCGTGAGGCTTTTTTTATTTTGCAGTCTCGACCATAATGTCTTGCTGTCGGTGGGGGATTTTGCTACTCGGCCAAATTAGCAAGGGGTGAGTATCCAGCCCCGCTCGGAAATTCGAGAGAACAATGGATTGAGAAATAGGGTACGGGGGGCTCTTAAGTTGTTGAGTGTCGAGCGTTTATGAGGAGGTTAGAGCGTGGATGCATGGAGCAGCCTCCTTGCCTAATGTTAGGCAGGGGGTTTCGGGCTACCGAGATGTCGGCTTGTGTGGCAGTGATTTGACAGGGTGGCGGTGAATTGGCGAACTCCAATTGCGATGGTAAGTTCATGTAATACACACTCAGCAGAGACTAGGCAAGTTGAAAGAGGCGGTAGTGCAAGTAACAGGCAAAAGTATCCGAACATGGGAGACAGATTTAAAAAGATTTAAATAATCTATTGCTACTTGTCTGTCTGTTTCTGAGCACCATACTAAATCTTGCTTATTCCCTATAGTAGTACAATAATAGAAATGAGGTATGTGTACGGGTACTTGCACTACGTAGTCCCCACTAGAAGTGACCTGGATTGGTATCTGGCGGTTGGTGGTTGGATTGTTGGGATCGGTTTGGGGCTCCTATCGTTCAAGATCATGCCCTGCACAACGTACGTCACAAGAACAATAAGAAATATTTTTTTCTTGCCATCATATTATAATGAAAATCTCGAGCCTATAAATTAATAACTCATGATTCTTTGTGCAATTGTGTGGCAAGATCGAAAAATGACTTGAGACTTTGTATGAGGATGCCATAGAAAAGATGCATGACAACTACATTTGTTGTATATCATACTTAATTTTTTCTTCTTGAAAACTACTCTCAACCTGTTCCCTCATTTAATTTTGTCAAGAGTGGAAAACCCGGATTCATTGTGGGTGATTAGATTGTTGTAAAAGAGCGCTTGGTTTTGGTGTAAAATGACGGCCGGCTGGAGTTTTTTGTCACCTGACTTTTAGGCAGCGGTATCGTGGAGTTTGAAGAGGAGCACGGTCGAGGTTAGGCTCAGTTGTCTAACTAATTTCTCGAGCTTCGCGTAACCTGTCATATCGGCTATGAGCGAAGCAAAGTAGGCGCGCAACATGCCGTTGGTGATTTCATGAATCACTTAACGTATTATACCTAGTTATGGGTCACCCCCTAGTAATGGGTCACTTTTGGCCGGCATGTAAAAACATTATAAATAGCCACCACCAACTCAATATTAACTCCCATGGTCTCAAACTTTGTAAAATCAATGCTTTTAATTGTCATAGGATGTACAGGAAAAATCATTTTGTAAAAATAGAAATTGCAGTATTGAGACCCCAAAGTGATAGTTCATGATTTAATCACTCTCCTCCTCAGAATCAGAACTTAAAATCACTTGATAGTTAACCTTTTTACATGAGGAGTGCTGGGGGCGAGTGGTGCTTGGACCTAGGTGATTAGAAATTGCATTTTCCTCCTAGAAAAGTTGAGCTATTAGTTTCAAAATGTGGCATAATATGAGATTTTGTACTTACAGGTTCACTACACTCATCGCAGTCCATCTCATCCTCCTGTGCTCCTGTGCTCTCCAGATTTCCACCAGCCCTTGCCTTACCCTTTGCCTTTCCCCTGGCAGTTGCCGCTTGTGATTTCGACTTTTGTTGCTGTCGTGAGAGTCTCTTCTTCACAGCCAATTCCTTTTTGCGCTTGTCATCACTCTCACGCTTCTTATAGAGTGTAGAAAGGACTGAGGTATGAAGAATAAGGCCACCCTTAATCTGGCGGCGGTCAGTAGTACTGGGCTTGACAGCTTGGAGCCTTGTTATCGTTGCAGCATCAAGAACAGACTGTGTATTTGCCTTACTACACAGGTCCAATGCTTGATTCAAAAGAGCGCGACTTGCATCACCAAATTCAAGTCTGTTGGCCTCCTCCCTTATCTTATCAAGCTCAGATGATGTCTCTGCACGTGTGGGCAGAGGGCGGAGTCCAGAACGCTGTTCATTCATAGACTTTGATTGAGGAGTGCACATTTGCAGTCCAGATTGGGTCAAAACTCGATGTCGATTGAATGGGATCATGCCACTTGCACGCCAGGCTGATAGAATATTCCCCTCACTCATGGCCTTAGCCCTTGCTTTGTGGTACATTGGATAAAAGTCCCCTTTGTGCATTGCCCAATTGGGTCCATGATCACGGAGAAAGTCCTCCAACTCCTTCCTATAACTTGTTCCCATAGGGGAGAAGATTCCAATGTCCAAAGGTTGAAGAACATGAGTTGTATGTCCAGGAAGGCAAATGAGGTGGATGTTCATCTTGATACAGTATTCAATGAACTCGATATTGTTGACATGAGAGCTGTGTCCATCTAAAACCAGCATTCGATGCTCTTTGATTCCACTTTCTGGCCTGGTCCTCGGTTCAAATATCTTGACCAACCAGTCCAATGTGATCACAGTGGTTGTATATCCAGCCTTTGAGTGCGTAAAAAAGGCATCCGTGTTCTTCTCATAGTTGATATTGCTATGATGGCCCATCAAGTGGGCATTGGAGGCATGAATAACGAGAGGGGCAATGGACTTCCAATTTCCAGAGATGGCTTCAACAACAGTGACCCAAGAGCGCTTTCCATCCTGCATAATCCTTGGATTCTTTCTACCAGCACGGCATAGAATTGTCCCACCACCTCCCAAACCCATTGCAAACCCCTTCTCATCTGTATTCCAAGTGTTTTCAGGTTTGATATGGTATTTGCAGCGCATATTGTAGAAGCGATTGAGGTGTTCTTTGAAGATTGCTGGGTCTGTGGCAAGTGAACGCTGCTTATCCAAGGTCTTTCCAACCTTAGATTGAATCTCAGGATGTCTAGCAATGAACCGATCCACCCAGTGCTTTCCAATTTCTCCCATTTTCCCATTCACTTTCTGCAACTGGTACACCATATCCAAAACATGTCTCCGCCGGAGAGGAATGCCTCTATCATCACAATCTTTGATCCTGTCAATAATGACACTCTCCTGAACCTTGGTAAGGAGTTGCTGTTGCTCATGGGCCTCTGGGGATGGTGTAGTCTTGTGTTGAAGTCGGTTTTGCAGTGTTGTATTGGAAAGACTAAAGAGTCTGGCGATTTTGCGTACTGAGACCTCAGGATGGTCAATCCTGTGCTGCAAAGCAGCTAGAATAATGCCCTCCCTCTCAGGTTTCTTGGGGGCCATCGAAAATTGGATTTGGAAAGCTTGTTGTTGGAAATCGCTAAGTTGTTGTGGTACTTTATTCAGAAGGAAACTTTTGAGGAAAATAAGCATGATGGAACAGAATAGCCTGCCTTAAATAATTGCCGCCTTGGCCTGACCTTTTTCCAACATTAACCTGAGACCTATAAGCTAACATCTGTGTATTTATTCTTGGGATTTTCCCAACCCTAAACTCCAACAACAAGCATTTGTACCTGAGTGATATATTATGATTTTGTAATGTCAAAGGTTTGGATTTATATATTTTCGCATTATATTTTACAGTTACAAAGAGTAGATATATAGCTTCTATAATGTGAAATATTGAGTGTTGGGAAGAAAGATTGAGTTGGTGGTGGCGATTTTTAATGATTTTACATGCCGGCCGAAACTGACCCATTACTAGGGGGTGACCCATAACTAGGTTTAATACGTTATCGCGGGACGCAACTTTTTTATTGTTTGAGCCAAGACCAGCAGCCGACTACTGGGAATCGTCGGGGGATAAGTTGCATAACTAATAAATGGCGCAACTGTGGAATGCTCGCTCGAAGTAGACTAGGGCTAAGTTAGATAATAGGGCAAATTAGGTATCTTCGGTTGCTCGTCATTACAATACAACTAATTTTTTTTTTTTTTTTTTTTTTTTTTTTTTTTTTTAATTAAAATTAATTTTTTTAATGTAAAAAAAAAGAAATAAGGATT